>Ga0115565_10003661_pt1 | contig 10846 bp, 9 predicted proteins | sample COGITO_mtgs_1105_FD_87199 | JGI IMG/M metagenome (GOLD analysis project Ga0115565, IMG submission 87199) | Pelagic marine microbial communities from North Sea - COGITO_mtgs_110530 | ecosystem: Environmental > Aquatic > Marine > Epipelagic | place: Germany:Helgoland, sampling site Kabeltonne... | reverse complement strand
GGAAACTGAACTTAAGCGGTAATGTCTCGTACAGTAATCTTAATAACATTATTAACGGTCAGGATCGTCAGACAGAAAACTTTACTCAGAATTATCGTGGGAGTGTGGCAACTAATTTTAAAGAAGCACCTAATTTTGAGTTAGGCTATAATCGTGTTATTACACAATCTGATAATGGTTTTAAACGTACGTTTTTTACAGATCGCCCATTTGCAAATGTAGAGTGGCAGTTCTTAAAAGGATTCTCAATTACTGCAGACTGGAGCTACTATAATTATGATGACGATGATGATAGCACGAGTATAGATAATACCTACCAGTTTTTAGAGGCGAGTTTAACCTATCAAAAACCAGAAAGTAAATGGGAGTTTAGTATAGATGCAACAAACCTTTTAGATGTAGATGTTATCTCGCAAAACAATGTAAACGATATTTTGATAAGTAACACAGAATATGTCGTACAGCCGCGTATTGTCATGTTTACGACAAAGTACAACTTGTAGAATCTACTTTAAGTCAACTCAGAAAGCGATGGCCACAATCCATCGCTTTTTTTTGTGCACCGTATTTTACATTTCTGTATTTTCGAAGTATGACAAATGAAACGTACGACAAGTCAAGAGTAATTAATTTTTCTGACGCAGTTTTCTCCATAGTAATGACGCTGCTCATCCTCGAAGTAGCCGTTCCTACAAGTATAGAGCTTACTCAAAAACCTTTCGGCGAGGTGCTCTCCAGTCGTATTCCAGCATTTATAGGGCTTCTTGTGAGTTTCTTAGTCTCCGCGTTATATTGGATAGGTCATATAAAATTGATGCGTTATGTTAGCTTGGTGTCAGGAAAATTACTTTGGCTCAATGTTTTTTTTCTACTATCTATCGTTGTGCTTCCATTCTCAACCGCGATGTATGTGAACGGCTTTGGTTATGCCGGGCCATTCATTTTCTATTGTGCAAATTTAGGAATTATAGGCTTCTTTAATCTTTGGATGGTCCACTACGTATATCACACCGAAAATCATAAAACAGGATTTGATAGATTACAATATCGCTGGTATCGCGCACGAGGTCTTAATGTGATGATTATTTGGATTGTTGCGGCATTTGTAGCATTAGCCTTCCCGTGGTTATCACGTATGATTTTTATCCTTCTGTTTGTTTTTCAATTTATCATAGACCGTCGCTTTAAAAAGAAGTTAAAAGCACAAGGTTAGCGTTAAAGTCATTGTAATAAAAGGGATTACGCTTTCGCGAAACCAGCATTGAGCGTAGTCGAAATGTCGTATATTTAAAAGAAAAAGCTATGAAATACCTCCTAGCATTCTTAACCATCCTACCATTTATGACGACACCATTATCCTTTAATTTTGGAACCTCCTGCGATAATTGTGACGACTGGTTTGTCGTTCTAGACGGAGTTATGGGTGGCCTCTCAGAAGGACAAGCAGAGCAAACAGCCGAAAGTATCATCTTTCGCGGAAGCATAAGCCTTGAAAATAATGGAGGCTTCGCATCCCTGCGCACACCGTATCAAGAATATGACCTTTCTAATATTAAAACAGTAACCGTACGCTACCGATCTACAGGACAGGATTTTGCACTAACATTGAATAAATACAGACGCTTCTGGCGCCCACAATACAAAACAAACCTCCCGATGACAGATGGTAAGTGGAGCGAGGTAACCTGCAACCTTTCAGACTTTGACACTTATAGAATGGATGAAAAGCTGAAAGAGCATCCTGATAAAGATGATCTTTCTAAAATTATAAGACTAGGTCTGATCTCAAATACAAAAGCTGCCACAGATTTTGAGATTGAGGTAGATAAGATTGTTTTTCTTTAAAGAAGAACGATCCTCCTCACATAAGTAGGAGCGACATAATAGGATATCTAAAGTGTTCAACATCATAGGTGCGGAATTAATTCCGCACCTATGATGGGGTGCATAGAACTCATAAAAATGCTGAGCATATACTCAGCATTTTTATATCAAAAAAGTCTAAAATCTAGCTTCTATCATCTCAAGTCTAAAACCCAAAAGCACTTTTAACCTTCTCCACATAATCCAGCTTCTCCCATGTAAACAACTCTACTTCCATCTCTTTCTGTGTGCCGTCAAAATATTCAAAAGTTTTGGTCACCGTTTCATTTAGACGTCCCATATGACCATAAGCAGCCGTCTCACTATAGATAGGCGTACGTAATTTCAATCTATCTTCTATAGCAGATGGACGCATATCAAAAAGCTCAGTTACTTTACTAGCGATTTCTCCGTCGGTCAAATCTACCTTTGCAGTTCCGTTAGTATTTACAAAAACTCCCATAGGCTCTACAACCCCAATAGCGTAAGAAACCTGAACGAGTATCTCATCTGCAACACCAGCCGCAACTAGGTTTTTTGCTATGTGACGTGTCGCATACGCTGCAGAACGATCCACCTTAGAAGGATCTTTCCCAGAAAAAGCACCACCACCGTGAGCGCCTTTACCTCCATAAGTGTCTACTATAATCTTACGTCCCGTTAGTCCCGTATCTCCGTGTGGTCCCCCAATTACAAATTTACCAGTAGGATTTATATGGTAATTAATGTCGTCATTAAACAACCGAGCTATTTCTTCTGGAAGCCCAGCGATTACTCTAGGTATCAAAATATCTTGTATATCACCTCGTATACGACCCAACATCGCCTCATCTTCGTCAAAGTCATCGTGCTGTGTAGAAACTACAATAGCTTCAATACGTTGAGGTACATTATCATCACTATATTCTATGGTTACTTGTGCTTTTGCATCAGGGCGTAAATACGTGATTTCATCATCCTCACGACGTAAGGCTGCAAGCTCTTTCATTAGTCTATGTGACAGTTCTAATGCGAGTGGCATAAAGTTTTCTGTCTCATTTGTTGCGTAACCAAACATCATTCCTTGGTCTCCTGCACCTTGTTCTTCTTTAGTTGCACGGTCTACGCCACGATTAATATCATCAGACTGTTCGTGTATAGCAGAAAGTACACCACACGAGTTGCCATCAAACATATACGCACTTTTGGTATATCCTATCTTATTAATTGTCTGGCGCGCAATTTTTTGCACATCGAGGTAAGCGCTAGAGTTTACTTCACCCGCAAGAACAACTTGTCCCGTTGTTACGAGTGTCTCACAGGCAACTTTTGCTTCTGGATCAAATGCCAAAAAGTTATCTATGAGCGCATCAGAAATCTGATCTGCAACTTTATCTGGGTGTCCTTCAGAAACCGATTCTGAGGTAAATAAGTATGCCATTATAATTGAGTTTTAATTCTTGATTGTAATCTGGAAGAAGATTTGACGTGGTCGCCTCAAGAAAATTACACAGAATGGAATTTTCTATGTAATGCTCGATTTTAGGCATTTTTTTATGAGGTTGCAAGCAGTCAAATCTATCCTCGTTATGTTCGCACAAAGATAAACGGATTTTTACTGACCTGCAAGGTTACAAAGGCAAGCTTTGTTTTACTTCCATTCATAGGTGCGGAATTAATTCCGTACCTATGAATGAATTTTTTGAATTAAAATCTAAAATAAAATCATTTAATAGAATTAAAATCTAAATTATAGCTAAATAAATATTTATTTAGAAAATTATTCTAAATAGTTTGTTTACTAAGAATTAATTTCACAATATTTGTGCTCACAAAGTTCAATGACAGTTCACATTTTCGCAAAAGCGAATTTGTAAACAGGAATAAATGTTATCAAGAAAGGCTGAGGGGTTAGACCCAGTGAAGCCTTAGCAACCCTTTCACTTAGGAAGAAGGTGCTACATTCTACCCAAGAATCGCTCATTACCGAGACTTGAGGATAGATAACATCGAGCAAGCATCCCACGGATGTGCGTTTATGTTTTTTCTTATAATATTTTTCTTTAAATCATCAATCGATGTCTGAGCGTAGCCGAAGACGGAGATAGATTATTTGGCTTTTGTTTTTAATCCACTCACACGAAGTGATTGGCTAAAATTAATCCCGATAACGATTGGGACAAAAAAGAGAAAAATGAGTACACAAAAATTAGCAACCAAAGCGTTGCACGCAGGACACGATTACGCCGCAAACGGAGGAACCCGAGCGGTACCTATTTATCAGAGTACAGCTTACGTCTTTAAAGATGCAGACCACGCTGCAAACCTTTTCAACCTGTCTGAGCCAGGGTTTATTTACACCCGTCTCAACAACCCAACAAATGACATTCTTGAGAAACGCCTCACCGAAATCGAAGGTGGTCTAGCGGCAGTAGTAACCGCATCCGGAACGGCGGCGATCAACACTACATTATTAACACTTCTCAAGCAAGGCGACCACATCGTGGCCTCGAGCAGTCTATATGGTGGGACCTACAATTTGCTGAGTGTCACGCTCCCACGTTTTGGCATTACAACCACGTTTGTAGACCCGTCAGATCCTGAGAATTTTCAGAAAGCGGCGCAGGAAAATACGAGAGCTTTCTTTGTAGAATCACTCGGTAATCCTAAGTTGGATGTGTTGGATTTAAAAGGTATTTCCGCTTTCGCGAAAGCGCACAAAGTCCCTTTCATAGTAGATAACACAGTAGCAACACCAGCATTGCTAAACCCGATTGAGCACGGTGCAAATATCGTCATCCACTCGCTTACTAAATATATTAACGGTAATGGAACAGCGCTAGGTGGAGTTATCATAGATGCAGGAAAATTTGATTGGAGCAACGGCAAATTCCCAGAGTTTACAGAGCCATCTGCTGGATATCACGGTCTCGTATATTGGGATGTAATTAAAGAGGCATCATTCATTGCAAAAGTACGCATAGAAGGCTTACGCGATCACGGAGCAGCCTTGAGTCCATTTAATGCATTCCAAATCTTACAAGGTTTAGAAACCTTAGATATAAGAGTGAAAAAGCATTCTGAAAATGCCTTAGAACTTGCAAAGTGGTTAGAAACGCGCAGTGAAGTAGCGTGGGTAAACTACCCAGGATTAGAAAGTAGTAAATACAATGACCTTGCAAAACAATACTTGCCTAAAGGACAAAGCGGTATCGTAACCTTTGGCATTAAAGGTGGATTTGAAAGCGCAAAGACCATTGCAAATGAGACGCAACTATTCTCGCTACTCGCAAACATAGGAGACAGTAAATCCCTCATCATTCACCCGGCAAGCACCACACACCAACAACTCAAAGACGAAGACCAACTCACCACAGGAGTAACAAAAGATTTGATTCGTCTGAGTGTAGGCTTAGAAGATATCGAAGATTTGAAAGAAGATTTAGTGGCTGCCTTTGCTAAGGTTGATAAAAGTGTTTTAGTATAACCGTAAAAGAAAAATATAATGAGCAATTTAATATTCTCTTTTTCGGGAGAAAGTAAAAGTGAAACCAAATTTGTAGGGAATTCAAGAAATTTTCAAATAACAATTGATGAGCCGCCTAGTTTGGGTGGTAAAGATGAAGCTGCAAACCCTGTAGAGTACACACTAGCATCTCTCGCGGGATGTTTAAATGTAGTCGCTCACGTGGTAGCAAAAGAACTGAAGATTGTGTTGAAATCACTCAAGATTAATATTGATGGTGAGCTAAATCCAAATAAATTTTTAACAGGCGACGCAGCTTACAGAGCTGGATTTTCTGACATAAGAGTAAAACTGGATGTAGATTCTGAAGCTAGTCAACCATTATTAGATCAGTGGCTTTCAGAAGTTGAAGATAGATGTCCTGTGACAGATAATCTCGCTTACCCCACTAATGTTAAGATAGTAGCATAATGCACCTTCCTTATTCCCCTCTTTGAAGAGGGGTTTGGGGAGATGTTCGCAACAGTAAACACCCAACAGTAAGAAAATCTAAAATCTCACATCTAAAGTCTCAAATCTTGTTAAAAACCCACCACATAAAATCCTTCCAAACCCACACGGGGCACGCCTACAATCTCGATGTAACCTACCAGTTATTTGGAGAAAAGCTTGGGAGTGCACCTGTCGTATTGGTAAATCACGCTTTGACAGGAAACTCTTCTGTTACTGGTGAGAAGGGATGGTGGAGTGATTTGATAGGCAAAGGAAAAGCTATTGATACAGACTGCTACACCATTCTAGCGATAGACATTCCAGGCAATGGTGCAGATTGTAATTTGGAAAACCTTATTGAAGATTATCGTCATTTCAATAACGGAGATATTGCTTTAATCCAAATAGAAGTATTAAAGTACTTACAAATCGAGCGTCTCTTTGCTATAATCGGTGGTTCATTGGGTGGTCAGATCGCTTGGGAACTAGCAGTGCGATTACCTAAGCAGATTGAGCATTTAATTCCTGTAGCGACAGATTGGAAGGCGACAGACTGGGTCATTGCACAATGTCATATTCAAGACAGTTTGTTGAATAATTCACTACAACCTATTGCAGATGCACGCAGACACGCGATGACATTTTATCGTACGCCCGCATCTTTTAAGCAAAAATTTGAACGGTCTAAAAAAGACAGCGACCTATATAATGTGCAATCGTGGCTGAATCATCACGGGAGACGTCTCGAGGAACGGTTTTCATTGGCTTCTTATAAGTTGTTGAATCACCTATTATTGAGCGCAGATATAACTGCGGGTGTTACAACCTTTAGTGAGATTGTACGCAACGTCACGGCCCAAATTCACTTAGTCGCCATAGACACCGACGGACTTTTTCTGGCAGATGAGATTTACGATACTCACCTTTCTCTACAGAGAAATAAAAAGAATTCTAGCTACCACGAGATCAATAGTATTCACGGTCACGACGCTTTTTTAATCGAGTTTGAACAGCTTGAAAAAATCGTCGCACCCATTTTTCAGAAACAACTATGTCACAAATAAATATCGCCATCTTCGGCATCGGTAATGTGGGGAGTACCCTCATAAAACAGATCGTCGAATTCAATAAAAAGTCACACAATAAACTTAACGTCTTCTGCATTGCAAACTCCAAACTGGCACTTTTTCAAGAAGAAGCCACTCAAGGTTGGAACGCCAATTTTGAGTCCCAAGCATACCCATATAGTTTGGAGGATGTATACGCTTTCGCGAAAGCGCTATTAGAAAAATCTAATTCCCCCTCTTTGAAGAGGGGGTTAGGGGGAGATGTTGGCGACAAACAGCAAAACCGCACCCTGAGAAAAGCCGAAGGAGAAGATCAGTTCATTGCCGTAGATGTAACCGCAAGTCCCGACTTTGTAGAGAATTACATTCAACTTGTTGAAAATGGTTTTCACATTGTGACGGCAAATAAAATTGCAAACACCTTATCCTTTGAATTTTATAAAGAATTGAGAGCAGCACTAGCAGTTAATGATAAGAAATTCTTATATGAAACGAACGTGGGTGCTGGATTACCCATTATTGAAACTATTAAAAACTTACATAACAGCGGGGAAGAAATACATAAAATACGCGGTGTTTTTTCTGGCTCATTGAGCTATTTGTTCAACACCTTTTCGGCAGAGGAAAAAAGCTTTTCAGAAATTCTTCTGGAAGCAGATGAGCTCGGCCTTACCGAACCAGATGCGCGGGAAGACCTTTCTGGTAAAGATGTCGCACGTAAATTATTAATTTTAGGAAGGGAAGTTGGCTTGACAAAAGAATTTAATGATGTGAAAGTGCAATCCCTCGTCCCAGCCGAGTTGAACGGTACGACGACCTCGCCACAGTTTCGCGAAAGCGTAAAAACCCTCGACTCCATTTTTGCAGATAGTAAATCGAAATTGGCAACTAATGAAGTCCTCCGCCACGTGGGTGAACTAGACTTAAAAACACAACAACTCGAAGTAAAACTCGTACAGGAATCAAAAACCACCGCCCTAGGACAAACCAAAGGCGCAGATGCTGTTTTTGAAATTTACACGGAGTCTTATGGAGACCAGCCACTCGTAATTCAAGGTGCTGGCGCCGGTAAAGCAGTTACCGCTAGAGGAGTTTTGGGAGATATTTTAAAGGTGGCGCGATCGTTTAATTAGATGAAGTCGCAGGTTTCGATACATTTTTCACAAAACAGCTTTGCTGCTTTGTAAAAAACACTCAACCACCTTAGATTGTTCTGCTATTTACAGTGAAATTAATAGATCAAAATTATTAAATGGGTAATAAAAATAAAAACACTCAATCACTCCCATCTCCCTCTGGGAGAGGGGTTGGGGGTGAGAGATTTGAAACACTAGCCATCCGCACCCAAACCCAACGCTCCTCACACCAAGAGCATTCGGCGCCAGTGTATCTCACGTCGAGTTTTGTGTTTGAAGATGCAGAGGAAATGCGTGCTAGTTTTGCCGAGGAAAAACAGCGTAACATCTACAGTCGCTACACAAATCCTAACTGTGCAGAGCTGGTTGAGAAAATGTGTTTGCTGGAAGGTGCGCAAGCGGGAACTACTTTTGCAACTGGAATGAGTGCCATTTTCAGCACTTTTGCTTCATTACTAGATAGCGGTGACCACGTGATTTCGGCGAGAGCGATTTTTGGGAATACGCATTCGTTATTTACAAACTACTTCCCAAAGTGGAATATCTCCCATAGTTATTTTGACGTTACAAAACCTGAAGAAATAGAGCCATTAATCACTCCAAAAACTAAAATTCTCTACGTAGAAAGCCCCACAAATCCTGCGACAGAAATTGCAGATTTAGAGTTGTTGGGTACGCTTTCGCGAAAGCATAATCTCATCTTCATCGTTGATAATTGTTTTGCCACGCCTTATTTACAGCAACCTATTAAGTATGGTGCAGATCTCGTAATACATTCGGCAACTAAATTATTAGACGGACAAGGTCGTGTGATGGGCGGTGTCACAGTGGGAAATGAGGAGTTAGTGGACCAAGTATATCGCTTTGCGAGAATAACGGGCCCAGCACTATCGCCTTATAACGCGTGGACAATATCAAAGAGTCTTGAGACTTTAGCAGTGAGAGTAGACCGCCATTGCGAAAACGCTAAAAATCTCGCCGAAGCCCTTGAATCACATTCAAAAATTTTAAAAGTTCGCTATCCATTTTTACCTTCCCATCCGCAATACGAGTTGGCAAAAAAACAGATGTCTCAAGGCGGGAATATAGTAACCATAGAAATAAAAGGAGGCCTGGAAAGTGGTCGAAATTTTCTAAATGCAATACAAATGTGTAGCCTTACCGCAAATCTAGGGGATAGCAGAACTATCGTAAGTCATCCCGCCAGCACCACGCACGGAAAACTGACTCCAGAAGAAAGAGAGGATGTGGGAATCACGGACGGACTGATCCGAATTTCGGTGGGGCTGGAGCATATTGAGGATATTAAGAGTGACATTGAGCAAGCATTAAATGCAATACATTCATAGAACTAGTGACAAACCAATTAAAAAAATACATCTCCCTGACTCCCTCTTCAAAGAGGGACACTGTTGAGGAAAACCTTTTTGCTTCGCAAACAAATGGAGAAGCCCCTCTTTGAAGAGGGGTTTGGGGAGATGTTCGCAACAGTGAGAAAGCAATAAAATAAATGACAAACCAATTAAAAAAAGCCCTAAAAGAAAGAATCCTAATCCTAGACGGAGCGATGGGGACGATGTTGCAGGCGTATAATTTTACAGAAGAAGATTTTAGAGGTGAGCGCTTCAAGGACTTTCACCTTTCTGTAAAAGGGAACAATGATATGTTGTCACTCACCCAACCCGAGGCAATTGCTGAGGTCCATCGCAAGTATTTTGCGGCGGGAGCAGATATTGTGGAGACGAATACGTTCTCGAGTACCACCATCGCAATGGCAGATTATGAGATGGAGGAGTATGTCTATGATTTGAATTATGCTTCCGCGAAAATTGCTAAAGACGTAGCAGCCGAGTTTACCAAAAATGAACCGTACAAACCTCGTTTTGTAGCGGGAAGTATCGGGCCTACAAACAAAACGGCGAGTATGTCGCCAGATGTTAATGACCCAGGATATCGTGCAGTCAGTTTTGACGAACTGCGAGTAGCCTACAAACAGCAAGCTGAAGCCTTGATAGATGGCGGGGCGGATATTTTATTGGTAGAGACTGTGTTTGATACGCTTAATGCGAAGGCGTGTTTATTTGCAATAGAAGAAGTGAAGGAAGAACGAGACTCAGACATTCCCGTTATGGTGAGCGGAACAATAACAGATGCTTCTGGAAGAACCCTTTCTGGGCAAACGGCAGAGGCTTTTTTGATTTCGATTTCTCATATACCGTTGTTATCGGTAGGGTTTAATTGTGCGCTTGGTGCGAGCCAATTGCAACCACATCTAGAAGCAATTGCAAGTAAAACTAGCTTTGGAATCTCTGCACATCCTAATGCAGGATTGCCTAATGCCTTTGGAGAATATGATGAAACGCCAAAACAAATGGCTTCACAGATTCAAAAGTACATCGATAAAAACCTTGTCAATATCATAGGCGGTTGTTGCGGTACAACTCCAGAACACATCAAAGCCATTGCTCAAATAGCAGAAGGTGTAACCCCAAGACCAATTTCTTTTTAATGAGCGCTACCATAAAATATATGCGACTTTCAGGTCTAGAACCTTTAATTATTACTCCCGAAAGTAATTTTATAAATGTAGGTGAGCGTACTAATGTAGCTGGCTCTAAGAAATTCCTCCGACTAATAAAAGAAGATAAATACGACGAAGCTCTTTCCGTAGCACGTGACCAAGTAGAAAATGGCGCACAAATCATCGACATAAATATGGACGATGGCTTGATAGATGGCAAGGAAGCGATGGTCAAATTTCTTAACCTTGTTATAGCCGAGCCAGACATAAGCCGTGTGCCGATAATGATCGATAGCTCCAAATGGGAAATTATCGAGGCGGG
>Ga0115565_10003654_pt1 | contig 10866 bp, 10 predicted proteins | sample COGITO_mtgs_1105_FD_87199 | JGI IMG/M metagenome (GOLD analysis project Ga0115565, IMG submission 87199) | Pelagic marine microbial communities from North Sea - COGITO_mtgs_110530 | ecosystem: Environmental > Aquatic > Marine > Epipelagic | place: Germany:Helgoland, sampling site Kabeltonne... | reverse complement strand
CGATGACCAGACGATCGCCGTACTGCATGATGGGTTTCAACACAAAGGACTTTGGTCGAACTTCTTCATTCAGGTCCAGAACGACCCTGATATCTTCGCCTTTATTTCTGCTCGAAGTCCGCACGGCAAGAATAGGGGTCTGCTCCAGGACAAGATCACTCAGATCTGAACCGAACCGCGCTGAGGAAATGTCGATCACCAACCGATGGGGGTCTGACAGCAAGAATATATTGTGCTCAACGGGCTGGCCCAGATCAAACACAATTCGGGTCCGTTCGGGCGATGCACGAATCCTGAGACCATCGATGTCGGCCTGGGAGGCTAATGCTAATGAAGGACAAACCAGCACCGCCATCGCCGACGCCCATAGGATCGGTCCTAGGCTGATACGTCTCCCTGGCTTAGCTGGGTACAAATTTTCTCGCCGCTCTGTGAGTTCGACCAGACGCCTATGATCCGCTTTTCGCCCAATACATCAATGGTAATCTCCAGATCATGCTGAGGAAGATAGCCTGTGGCTTTCTCCGGCCATTCAATCAGACATAGTTTATTGTTGCCAAAGTACTCATCAATACCGATATATTCCAGCTCCCCAGGATCGGCTAAACGGTAGAGGTCAAAGTGATAAACCTCTGATGCCGAAAACTGATAAGGCTCAACGAGGGTAAAAGTTGGACTCTTCACTGCCCCTGAATGGCCCATGGCTCGCAGTATACCCCTGCATAATGTCGTTTTACCCACACCAAGGTCCCCGCTGAGATGAAGTACACCTTCGCCGTGCAGCAACCGCGCCAGCGTTGCGCCCAGCGCAAGCATTTCTTTTTCACTCGTGAGTTCAAATTTAATCATCTGGTGTCATTAGCCCCGTATGCCATTAAGAAGGCTTCTTATTTCAGGCAAGAGTTGGGTCGCGAGCAAACCTCGCTCACCTTGCCTTGCCGTAATATTGTCAGCGGCGAGCGAGTGCACAACGGCGCCGAGGCAAGTTGCATCATCAATATCCAGCCCTTGGGCAACCAAAGCACCAATAACCCCGGACAGCACATCGCCCATGCCCGCAGCCGACATACCCGGATTACCATAGGGACAAAGGCATACATCAGGGCCGCTGGCTATCAGCGTGCCCACACCTTTGAGCAAGCAAACACCGCCGTACTTTTCCTGCAATTGTTTCACCGAGGCTAATCGATCCACCTGAACGTTCTTGCCCAAAAGGCGACGGGCCTCTCCTGGGTGGGGAGTCAGAATCCAGTTATCTCTTCTCGCAGACCGTTCTGGCAAGCGGCTCAATCGGTTCAACCCATCGGCATCAATCACCATAGGTAGCTCGGACTGCAGTACAGTATTAAACAATTGAGAGCCCCAACTACGGTCACTACCAAGACTCTCTATTCCGAGACTCTCTATTCCGAGACTCTCTATTCCAAGACTCTCCATTCCGAGACTCTCTATTCCAAGACTCTCTATTCCGAGACCGGGCCCCACGACAATAACCGTTGCCCGGCTCATCATTTCTTTCAGTTCCTCAGTGGTCGTGACCGCTTTGACCATTACTTCCGGTCGCCTTGCTACCAATGAACTGACGCTCGATGGATGTGTTGCCACAGAAACAAGACCGGCGCCGGAATAGATCGCGGCCTCGGCTGCCATGGCGGCAGCACCTGCCATTCCCTGGTCGCCGCCGACAACCAACACATGGCCGTGGTGATTTTTGTGCCCATTCCTGTTTCTGACGGGCAGTTTCCGAATTTGCTGCTCATAACTCAACATGCCCACACTGGGTTCGATTGCATCAAAGACAGCAGCCGGCACCGAAAGGTCCGCAAAATTAAGTTTACCCACCATCTCTGGACCATCATTCGTCAGCAAGCCGAGTTTTCGGCCAATAAAAGTGACGGTCATGTCCGCCTTAATGCATGTACCCAAAATGTTGCCCGTATCGGCGCACAAGCCGGAAGGAAGATCTACCGAAAGCACAGTACATTCCTGCAAGTTAACTGCTGAAATGACCCGATGATACTCAGGTCTCACAGGACCCGTTAATCCAGTGCCCAGTAACGCATCTACGACGAATAGTGAATGTTGTAGCGAATCTTCAGCGGTTAGTATTTCGACGCCAGCATCGCTGCAGTATTCGTATGCCTTGCTCGCGTCCGTTTCCGCGGGGGGACGTTTACCAACCAAACCGACGGTCACCTCTATTCCCTTGTTCGCGAGCAACCCGGCGATGATGAAACCATCCCCGGCATTATTGCCCGAACCACACAAAACACTGACTTTCCCAGGGAAGGGTGACTGTTCCAGCAGCACATCAACACAAGCTTGAGCTGCGCTACGCATCAATTTGATGCCTGAAATGCCCTCTTGTTCGATCGTTATCCGATCGAGTTCACGAACCTGTTGCGCGAGATAGATTGAAGTCACGGTATTGTTCACCAACATTCAAACGCTGATTATAGGACAATGTCCGCCTGTATCTGCGAATAGCCCAGAGATTCCTCAAAATGACCCTGAATCATCACCACAAAGTTGACTGGGAGGCGCTCAAAGACCTGCTACCCGGTTGGGGACGAGAACTCGGCTTCTCTGGCGTCGGCATTGCAGATATCGACCTTGAAGACCACGGAGGCCGGCTAAAGACCTGGCTAGCTCATGAATACCACGGCGAGATGGAATACATGGCAAGGCACGGGAGCATGCGCTGGCAACCCGAACTGCTGCACCCGGGTACGCATTCAATCATTACCGTTAGGCTCGATTACCTGCAAAAGCAGCCAGCACCTGAAGAAATTCTGGCGCAGGGAGACAAGGCATACATCTCCAGGTATGCGCTGGGCAGGGATTACCACAAAGTAATCCGCAACAAACTAAAACGATTAGTCAAAAAAATCAGTGAGTACTGCGAGAATCAGGGGTTTCATGACTTCGATTCACGTGTTTTTACCGACAGCGCACCCATCCTTGAGAAGGCTCTTGCAGAGAAGTCAGGGCTGGGGTGGATCGGAAAACACACTTTGCTGATCAACGAGAAGGCAGGGTCCTGGTTTTTCCTGGGCGAAATCCTCACCAACCTCCCGCTTACCCAAAGCCCCGGCAAGCAAACCAACCGCTGCGGTTCATGTACCGCCTGTATTGATATCTGCCCCACAAAAGCAATTGTCGCGCCCTACACGCTGGACGCCAGAAGATGCATTTCTTACCTAACAATTGAGAACAGGGGCGCTATACCCCTGGAGCTTCGAAAGCCAATGGGCAATAAAGTCTTTGGTTGCGATGATTGCCAACTGGCTTGTCCCTGGAACCGATACGCCAAGCAGACCTCAGAGCCAGACTTCGAACCGAGACACGGGCTTGATAATGTCGACCTTCTTGATCTCTTTAGCTGGAGTGAGGCGGCGTTTCTAAAGAATACGGAAGGCTCAGCCATACGCCGCACGGGTTATGAAGGCTGGCTTCGAAACCTTGCGGTAGGGTTAGGAAACATTGATTTTAAAGCAAGCGTTACTGCAGGCGGGGTGGCCAGGCGGGATGTCGTGGCAGCGCTGAACAACCGGAAAGGATACTCAGCACTGGTTGATCATCACATTGAATGGGCCATTGACCAGCATCAGCCAATCATCAGCTCATCTTGAAGAAGTGCGCCCGGTAATGCTTTAGCTCTTCAATCGATTCGACGATGTCATCCAGCGCTCGGTGGGCGCCTTTTTTTTGATAACTTGCGGCGATATCAGGTCGCCATCGCAGCGCCAACTCCTTCACTGAACTGACGTCCAGATTACGATAATGCATGAAGCTCTCTAGCTCGGGCATGTACTTCACCAGGAATCTCCGATCCTGGCCGATGCTGTTTCCGCACAAGGGCGATACCCCCGCAGTGGTATGTTCCGCCAGGAACGCAAGCGTTGTGCGCTCGGCCTCACGCTCACTGATCCCCTCCTCGCGAACAAGATCAATCAACCCCGATTCATTGTGATGTTTGGTGTTCCACTCGTCCATTCGGGCAATGAGGTCTTCACTTTGCCGAACATAAATCACAGGCCCTTGTGCAATAAGATTGAGATCTGAGTCTGTGACCAGCGTGGCGAGTTCCAGTATGCGTTCCGCTTCCGGATCCAGGCCAGTCATCTCCAGATCCATCCACACGAGGTTCTGGTTCGTGCTATTCGTCATGTTTTTTTCCGAAAAGAGTCTTAGCTAGAACAGCTAAAAGACAGATATTAACCGAAAAGCACCTTTCTTCTCCAAGAAGATTTATAAGTCAGTGTAGAATAGGCCGCTGCCAAAATCGAGACATCCCATGAAACCGCTGGTGATTGAACCAACCGCGCTTGCCAAGTTACTTGCCGACGAACCTAAAGGCACCGAGTACCTGGTCGTTGACCTCTGCCGAGACGAAAACTACCTGCGCCACCATATCCCTGGTGCAGTCCACATTTCGCCGGCCGAGCTGATCTCTGGCACACCGCCTGCTGTTGGCAAACTGCCATCCGTCGACAGGTTGGAAAGATTATTCTCGCGTATCGGTTATGAGCCCGGAAAACACATTGTCGCCTACGATGACGAAGGCGGCGGTTGGGCAGGCCGTTTTATCTGGACCCTGGATGTTGTTGGACATCAAAAAAGCTCATACCTGAATGGCGGACTCATTGCGTGGGCAGAAGATCAGCTTCCGTTAACGGCAAGCGCAACGGAAACCAAGGAAACAAGCGTCTCCCTGACGATTCACCCACAGTTTATCGCCGAACAAACAGAGGTGTTAACCTCGCTTAGCGAGGCGAATACGCAAATCTGGGATGCCAGGTCACCGGAGGAGTACATGGGCGAAAAAGTCTTTGCTGCACGCGGTGGACACATTCCAGGGTCGATTAATCTTGACTGGATGGAACTGATGGACCGGCAAAACGGGCTAAGGCTTCGCCAGGACATCGGCAGTTTAGTGAGCGGAAAGGGATTCAAGTCCTCGAGTAAAATTATTACCCATTGCCAGACACATCATCGGTCCGGACTCACCTATCTGGTCGGCAAGATTCTTGGTCTCAACATTAAGGCCTATCATGGATCCTGGGCAGAATGGGGAAACGATTCAGATACACCAATAGACAACCCGGCAGCCTGACGTTATGTTCGCTTTCTTTCAACGAATCATTCCCAAACATTTCCTTAGCAGGCTCGTAGGATATGTTGCCAAAAGCGAGCTGCCTTTGATTAAAGGTTTATTCATTAACATTTTTTGTATGCTCTACAAGATTGATCTGGGTGAAGCACAGAGAGAGAGAACATCAGATTACCGATCCTTCAACGACTTTTTCACGCGATCCCTTAAGCCCGAAAGTCGAGCTATCGGGGGCACCGTCAGCAGCCCCGCTGACGGGACCGTGGCAGCACTGGGCAATATTGATGGTGATACCCTCATCCAGTCAAAGAATCATTCTTATTCACTGGCAAAGCTCATCGCCAGTAACGACATTGATGATTTTTCAGCCGGCTCCTTCATCACCATCTACCTTGCCCCTCACAACTACCACCGGGTGCATGCGCCATGGACAGGTGAACTTCATCATGCGACCTATGTCCCCGGAGACCTTTTTTCAGTCAACCAATCAACAGCGTTGCACCTACCCCATCTTTTCGCGAGAAATGAGCGATTAGTCTGCAGGTTCCGAACCGACGCTGGCCCCGCGGTTGCCGTGCTGGTCGGCGCGATGCTGGTAGCGGGTATCAAGCCGGCTTGGCTTGACCGGGCCTACAAACCAAGGTTACAGATCACCACCGAAATGAAACGCAGCTTCGACCAGGGTGATGAACTTGGTCAGTTTGAAATGGGTTCCACCGTCATTCTGATCTTTAAGGAACGAATGGCTTTTTCTGTCAAGGAAGGCGAACAGGTAAAATACGGCCAATCGATCGTTTTTTAGTCAGCCACTAAACACCAGCGATATCTTCAAGGCCTCTTAACGCCATCGTTAACCGATCAATGCCCAGCGCAACACCTGCGCATCTTGGAAGGTCATCAATGACGGCGAGCAATTCCATATCATCGGCGATTATCGGCTTGCCCGTAGCTTGCCGTTGTTGATTATTTACTGCAAATCGTCGGGTTAGCTCTTGTCCATCACACAGCTCCTGATAGGCATTAGCGATTTCAACGCCACCCACATAGAGCTCAAAACGATCGCTAACCAGATCACCCACCGAGGTTCTTTTTGTTTCCGCAAGCGCAGCCTGACAAGCCGGGAAGTCATAAACGATCGTCGGCGCCAATAGCTGTGGTTCAATAGCATCCGAAAACACCGCGTCAAGATGGTCACCCAGCGTAGAGTGCTCATCTAGATGGGCGGTGACTCCGGGAGCGACAAGCCCTGCAAGCCCCTCAACCGCTACCAAGTGCGGATTTACCTTGAGATATTTTTCGAACAACTGACGGTATGAATAGCGATCAACAGCGTGACTAATGGGTTGAATCCCGTAATTCCCCATTTGATCACTGACATGTCTCAGCATAGCCTGAAGGTCATCCATCAACTCATGCAGGGTGTGACCGCATCGATACCATTCCAGCATTTGGAATTCCACACGATGGCGTCGACCGATTTCTCCGCCCCGATACGCTGGACAAATTTGGAAAATGCTGCGGCGATGCTCGGCTAGAAGACACTTCATTGCATATTCAGGCGAAGTCTGGAGGTAACCCTGCCGCCCCACCTGAATATTCTCCAGGTGGGTTTCGCTTGATCCCGCCAATCTGAGCGTGGCGGTTGTCACCTCAAGGACTTCTTCCGAATAAAAGTAGTCCCTGATTGATCGCAGCAGGCTACTTCTGAACTCGAGGCGAGATCGACCTACCTGTTCATCGTCCTGGTGGATTACTGTTTTACCCTGTTCTGGTATTCAGCTGTACGGGTATCGACTCGAACCATTTCCCCAATATTGATAAAAAGCGGAACCTTTACGACGGCACCGGTACTTAATGTCGCCGGCTTTGTGCCACCCTGAGCGGTATCACCTTTTAAACCAGGGTCGGTTTCTGCGACTTCCAGTTCCACAAAATTAGCCGGCGCCACTGCAATGGGAACCTCGTTCCAAAGCGTTACGGTAACCTTATCGGTCTCTTTCAACCAACGTATGCTGTCTTCAACTGCTGCTTTATCGGCTGCGAGTTGCTCATAGGTGCCGTCGGTTTTCATAAAATGCCAGTACTCGCCATCCGCATAGACGTACTCCATCTCGTGCTCCATGACATCGGCACCTTCAAGCGATTCCCCGGACTTAAAGGTTCTTTCCCAGACCCTCCCTGTTTTCAGGTTTTTGAGCCTAACGCGGTTAAAAGCCTGACCTTTCCCCGGTTTAACGAACTCATTTTCAACAATGTTGCACGGATCCCCTTCCAGCATAACCTTAAGACCCGACTTGAATTCGTTGGTAGAATAACTTGCCATTAATCCTGTTCCCTAAATTTACATATGACAATGATAACCCTAAGCGATGTCGGTTCCCACGACCAGAGTTGGCAATGGCACCTGCAACACGCGATCAAGAGTATCCCTGCGCTGGCATCTCACCTGAGTCTCCCACTCGATGATATAGACCAGAACTTTCCCTTGCTGGCGCCGCTGCCATACCTGGACCGCATCATGAGCGGCGATGCCTTTGATCCGCTTTTGCTACAGATACTTCCAAGATCACAGGAAAACGAATCCGTACCACACTACTTAAAGGACCCTCTACAAGAAGGAAATTTGATCACCCGGACCCGTGGGCTGATTCAAAAATACAATAGCCGCGCGCTTGTCATCACGACCGGCGCCTGCGCCATTAATTGTCGCTACTGTTTTCGCCGGCATTTTCCCTATGGCGAAAACAATCCCTCGAGCACGGACTGGACCGCAATCTATCGACATCTCGCCAGCGATGGCGCTATCTCGGAGGTTATTCTGAGTGGCGGGGACCCATTAATACTTAGTGATCGCCAATTAGGCGGCATTATCACAAAAATCGATTCCATCGAGACGATCGACACGATCAGGCTGCATACCCGGCTACCGGTTGTCATCCCACAGCGAATTTGTCTGGAATTGATTGACTGGGTCAGGCGGTGTCAGAAAAAAGTCGTCTTTGTTTTGCACACTAATCACGCCAACGAAATCGATGACCACGTCGTTGACGCTATCGGTTCACTGCGGGATGCTGGCGCTACCTTACTCAACCAGAGTGTTTTGCTGCGCGACGTTAATAACTCAGCGGAGGTACTGATTAACCTGTCCAGAAAATTGTTTAACGCGGGTGTGCTGCCTTATTATCTGCATCTTCTTGATCCCGTCGCGGGGGCGCAGCATTTCGACGTTTCGGAAGCCGAGGGCATCAACTTAATACGACAAATATCGGGGCAGTTGCCGGGCTACCTTGTACCAAAGCTAGCAAGAGAAATACCTGGTGCGAACGCTAAACAGGTTATCGCAGGTCAATGATGACCATAGGGCTCACTTTTCGCGGACGCACCCTATGCTATAGTTTGAACTTGATCAAAGGGACGTAGATGAGCGACAAAGAACCCATTAGATTGTTGATTCTGGAACCATCCCTGAATCGTGCGGAAGAACTTATCGTCTTGCTCAGGACAGCAGGGCACGCAACTCGCGCCCACCAGATTGGATCCGAAGCTGACTTCTCATCAAAAATTTCCAAACAGCCCTGGGACTTGATCCTGGCAGCCAACGAGGCTAACGGATTTACAATACAAACAGTGATCTCCCAGCTTCAAATGCTGGATAAAGACATACCCGTCATCATGCTAGCCGATAACCCCGACCCTGGGTCAATCACCGAAGGCATGAAAATGGGCGCCATTGATGTGGCGCTCGACGACGACGACGAGCGACTACTACTGATAATCCAGCGAGAACTGACCAACCTGGAAACTCGGCGCCAGAAACGACGGACCGAGGTCGAACTGAAGGAAACAGACCGACGAAACAAGCTACTGCTCGATTCATCCACAACCGCAATAGCCTATGTTCACGAAGGCATGCACATCTACACCAACCAAGCCTACGCAGAACTGTTTGGCTATGAGGACGCGGACGAGTATGCCGGCATTCCCATCATTGACCTGATTACCAATGAGGATCAGGGAAAGTTTAAAACTTTCCTAAAATCTTTTGAGAAGGACGAGACCAAGGAAGCAGAGTTTGGCTGCGTGGATAGCGAAGGGGAAACCATGCTGACGATACTGACCATGTCACCCGCAACCTACGATAGCGAGTCTTGCACTCAGGCCATCTTTAGACCACTTGTAGACTCATCCGTGTTAGAGGACAGGGTTAAGGAAGTATCCAGCCAGGATCTTTTGACAGGCCTGTACAACCGGCAGTACTTCCTAGAAGTACTCGACCAGGCCGTTGACAACGCAAATCAGGGGAAGCAATCTTCTATTATCTTCTACATGGTTATAGACCATTTCCCTCGCATGCGTTCTGACGCGGGGATTTCAAACGCTGACGTCGTATTGGGTGATCTGGCCAATGTGATACGCGGTAAGGTACCGAACGATCATCTAATGGCCCGTTTCGGGGATGATGTTTTTACGGTGCTGATTGAGGGCAGTGATAAGGCTGCGGCGGAAGCGTTGGCGGAGACCATTCGGGCCACGGCAGAGGGCCATATGTCCCAGGTTTCCGGTAAAAATTACCAGTTAACACTCAGTATCGGGCTTTCAATGATTGCTGAGAACACCCCTACGGTCGAACAAGCAATATCCAGGGCATATCAGGCGTCTGACTCAATCATGACGGGGAATGCCATTGCTTTCTATGAACCAAAGAGGCTTGTTATTGGGGAGGGGGGCCAGTCCTTAACCATAGAGACGCTTAAAACACTGGTAAGCGATGGCCTTGACAAGGACAAGTTCAAACTTGATTTCCAGCCCATTATTTCACTACGCGGAGAAGATGAAGGACAATTCGAAGTGTTACTCAGACTTCAGGATGAAGATGGCAACGTTCTTCAGCCGGGTCAATTTATGGGGCCGGCAGAGGAAGCGGGATTACTTCGAAAAATAGACAGGTGGGTGGTGTTTCAATCGATCAAACAACTGGCAAGGCAGAGAGAAGAAGGCGGGAGGGCGAGACTGTTCATTAATGTTAGTCACAAGACACTCGCCGATGAGGAGTTTTTGCCATGGGTGAGTGTCTCTCTGAAGGCTTCGAGGCTTACAAGCGACAGCATCGTCTTCCAGTTACATGAGAATGATGCGACCTCCTATATCAAGCAGGCAGCCAAGTTCACAAAGGGTTTACAGGCGCTACATATCAAGTCTTCCATCAGCCACTTTGGTTGCTCTCTAAATCCGTTCAATCTGCTCAAACATCTGACGCCGGACATTGTGAAATTGGATAGCTCTTTCGCAAACCACATTGATGAAAGTGAAGAAAAACAAGAAGAATTAATAGAAATGGTTCGGTCGCTTCAGACCTCCGGCGTTTTAACTGCAATCTCCGGCATAGAACACCCCTCGACCCTACCAACACTATTTATGACCGGTATTAACTACATACAGGGCAACTACATCTCTGAACCACTCGATGACATGGACTACGATTTTTCTTCTGAGGGGCTCTAGAGAAGACAATGGGCACGGCTAGATATGATGCAATTCCTTGTCCCTGATCCCCATCAGGTAAAGAAGACTATCCAGGCCTAATGTGGAAATTGCGTGACCTGCACTTTCCCTGACGATCGGTTTGGCATGAAAGGCAATTCCAAGCCCTGCAATGTCCAGCATCGCTAAATCGTTTGCGCCATCACCAACCGCAATCGTTTGCTGCAGCGATATCCCTTCCTTATCCGCTAATTGCTTCAAGAGCTCGGCTT
>Ga0115565_10003643_pt1 | contig 10888 bp, 9 predicted proteins | sample COGITO_mtgs_1105_FD_87199 | JGI IMG/M metagenome (GOLD analysis project Ga0115565, IMG submission 87199) | Pelagic marine microbial communities from North Sea - COGITO_mtgs_110530 | ecosystem: Environmental > Aquatic > Marine > Epipelagic | place: Germany:Helgoland, sampling site Kabeltonne... | reverse complement strand
TTTTATCAGCAGATGGAAAAACAGATACTTACAATTTGATAAATTCAGTTTTGGCAAACCCAAATAGAGATGTTGTAGAAGTGCCAGATTGTAATCATAGCGCTTTTGGAAAGCACATTACACAAGCTTTTGATATTGAATTAAACAAAAATGTTTTTTTATTTCATATCCATGTAACTCCAGATAATGATCGATGTAAAGCAGGTGTAGATGATAGACAGCGAAATGAGATAAAAACGTATGGTGATTCACCAGAAAATTTAATTGCTAGAAATGGTGAAACTGTGCAGTACAAATGGAAATTTAAATTGTCTGATACGTTTAAACCAAGTAGCAGTTTTACCCATATTCATCAAATAAAATCTGTGGATGGGCCTTATGCTTCTATTCCAATGATTTCTTTTACGTTAAGAAAATCAAATCCTGATAGGTTAGAGTTAAGATATACTGCAACTACTAACCAAGAAACGATAGCAACTTCAAATTTAGATTTGTTTAGAGGAAATTGGGTATCTGTTACTGAAACTATAAAATTTAGCAACACTGGGAGTTATGCAATAGAGATAAAAAATATCGCAACCAATCAAATAATTTTAAATTATAGTGCTACCAATAAAGATATGTGGCAAGATGGAGCCTCTTTTTCTAGACCAAAATGGGGAATTTACAGGAGTTTAAATAATAAAGCAGATTTGCAAGACGAAATTGTAAAATTTGCAGATTTTAGTATTGAAGAAAATCCGTCTACACTTTCTACAGTTGATATAAATATTGATGTTTTAAAAGCAAAAGCAGAAAATATTTTACTGTATCCAAACTCTTCATCTAACGAAGTGGAATTTAAAAATGCCAATTCAGACAATTACGATACTATTGAAATGTATGATTATTCTGGTCGAAAAATGCCAATTGAAAAAAGACTAAATAATGATAAATTAGATGTTTCTGGATTTTCGAAAGGTTTGTATTTTATCGTTTTTAAGAAAGACACAGTTACTGCTAAAGTTTTAAAATGTTATGTGAAATGATACTAAAAGGCTAAATAATTACATAAATTTTTCATCCAGTTTTGTTATTTTGATTTTAGGAGAAATCACACAAAGAAGCTAAACTCTAGGGTAACATCTTGTGAGACTTCTCCCAAAAAGTCGAAGTGACAACTTTTGTGGTTTTTTGCATAACTGCCTATTAAATTTTACTCATCTTTTCTCATTTTAACTTTAGGAGAAATCCTACAAAAATAATTATCAAAATTTAAAATAAAATAAGTTATCATTATGGTAACTTTTTTTTATATTTGTATAAATTATTTTAAGTGAAAGTATTTTCGAGAGGAACTTTAAGAGATTTTTGGTTAAAACATGCTAATTGTGAATTACAATTAAAAACATGGTATCGTGAAACTGAAAGAGCAAGTTGGTCTTCTATTAACGATTTAAAATCAGAATATCCAAACGCTAGTATTTTGAAAGATAATAGAATTTTTTTTAATATTAAAGGCAATGATTATAGACTGATTGTTAAATTTAATTTTGAATATCAATTGGCGTGGATTCGATTTTTAGGAACGCACGCAGCATATGATAAAATTAACGCAAACGAAATTTAAAATGAATATAAAACCAATTAGAAACGAAGAAGATTACCAAAATGCGCTTGAACGTTTAGAAATTATTTTTGATGCAAAAAAAGGAACTGTTCAAGGAGATGAATTGGAAATACTTGCCATTATAATTAATAATTATGAAAACGAGAATTTCCCAATTGGTATGCCAGACCCAATTTCTGCCATTAATTTTAGAATGGAGCAAATGGGTTTAAAACAAAAAGATTTGGTAGAAATGATTGGTTTTAAAAGCAGAGTTAGCGAAATAATGAATAAAAAACGAAAACTAACTTTAGAAATGATTCGAAAATTAAATGCGCAGTTGCATATTCCTACTGAAGTTTTAATTCAAGATTATTAACTAATAAAACTATCAATAACCTTCATTACAACTAAACCATCCCTTACAGTACAAGGATTTTCAGTTTTCTTTAAAAAGTAATTAACAGTTGCTTCAATCATAGGTTGTTGTATATGTTTTGGGTTTGTAAAACTAAAAACTTCGTTCTTTTCATCCGAAGTTAAAAATACTTTTTCGTCATAAAAAGAAAAGGTAATTGTGCCTTTTGTTCCGTAAATTTTACATTCGTCTTTAGTTTCCTTTTCGTTTGCGTTAAAATTCCAAATTCCTCTGAATTGTACGCCGTTTTTAAAATTGATGATTCCGTTTACCAAATCATCAACGTTATTATTTTTTGATGAATGAGAAAAACCAGTAGAATCTGCAATTTCCCCAAAATAATAATACATTAAATCTATTTGATGAGGAGCAATATCATTAAAATAACCACCACCAGAAATTGATGGTTTTAAACGCCAATGATCTTCAGTTTTTGTTATAATCGCGTTTTCTTTTGATTGTAAAATTTGAATATCAGCAAAAGTAATATCGCCAATAATTTTAGAATCAATTAATTCTTTTACTTTTAAAAAAGGAAGCAGTTTTCTTCTATAATGAGCCACAACAATTGTATCATTTTCTTTTACGATTTTGTTTAATTCTGAGGCTTCATCAGAATTTAGTGTCATTGGTTTTTCTAAATAGATGCGCTTTTTTGCAGCTAAACATTTCTTTGTAATTTCTAAATGTGTTGAAGGTGGAGTTGCAATATAAACGGCATTTATTTCTTCGTTTGCCAATAAATCATCAATAGAATCATACCAAAAAGGCACTTGATGTCTTTCAGAAAAATCTTTAGCTTTCTCTGCATTTCTTCTCATTACAGCAAGTAAATTTGAGTTTTCTACTTTTTGAAAAGCAGGTCCACTTTTAACTTCTGCAACATCTCCAGCACCAATTATTCCCCAGTTTATTGTTTTCATTATTGAGATTTAACCTTTAATTATTTATAGATTTAACAAGTTTTTAAAACGTTTAATATTTTGATCAGTAATTATTTCCTTTGTTTTTATGGCTAAAAACTTGGAAAAAATCACTAAAAATTATAATAGTTAAGATGCTTTAGAAAGTTGATAATTATTAACAAGAACAGAAGCAGAAATTTGAAGCATTTTTTCAAGTTCACGTATCATATCAACTGTCAATTTTTTCTTTCTATTTAAAATTTCTGAAACTCTACTTTTTCCACCAATAACACCAATTAAATCTTTTTGTCTCAAATTTAATTCCTCCATTCTAATTTTAATAGCTTCAATTGGATCTGGAGCTTCAATTGCAAAATGCTCATTTTCGTAGTTTTCAATAAGTAATGATAATATTTCTGCTTCATCTCCTTCTTTAGATTCAATTGGCGCATCAAAAATTACTTCTAAACGAGTAAGTGCCTTTCTATAATCGATATCAGTTTTAATTGGTTTTATGTTCATTTTATTTTTTAAATTGTATCTGCATTTATTTTGTCATATTCTGAGTGAGTGCCAATAAAACGAATAAATGCCCATTGTTTTTGGTAATTGAACTTTACAATTAGTCGATAAGAATTTCCTTTAATATTAAAAACAACACGACTATCTCTTAAAATGCTGGCATTAATATATGTTAGTTTTACATCATTAGGAGAAAACCATTTAGCGGTTTTTGCAGTATCATACCAAGTTTTTAAATATTGCTCTGAATCTGCATGATTTTCCCAATATTCTTTTAAAGTACTTTTTGCAATTATTCTTTTCATCAATTTGATTGTGAAACAAAGATAATAAAAGTTCTCTAATAAAGAACAATTAGAAATTTACTTAAAATTAAAGTAATTTTTTGCATTGTAATAACAAATATCGCTTACAATTTTGCCTAAAAAATCGATGTCATTAGGCAACTCTCCATTGGTTACATCTGTACCAATAATATTGCATAAAATCCGCCTAAAATATTCGTGTCTTGTAAAAGACAAAAAACTTCTAGAATCTGTTAACATTCCTACAAAATTACTAAGTAAACCGTAATTAGAAAGTGTGTTTATTTGCTTTTCCATGCCATCTTTTTGGTCTAAAAACCACCAAGCAGCCCCAAATTGAACTTTACCTTTTATAGTACCATCATTAAAATTACCAACCATGGTTGCAAAAATATCATTATCTGAAGGGTTTAAATTATAAACAATTGTTTTTGTTAATTGATTTGTGCTGTCTAAAGCGTCTAAAAACCCTTTTAATTGTTTTATTTGTGGAGCATCACTCATAGAATCGAAACCAGCATCTACACCAATTTTATGCAGTAAACGTGTGTTGTTGTTTCTAATAACTCCTAAGTGCAATTGCTGCGTCCAACCTTTTTTATGATATAATTTACCTAAAGAAAGCATGGTTTTATATTTGAAAAAAGCCACTTCATTATCTGTTAAATTTTGATGGTTTTTTACTTTGATAAATAACGTTTCAACATCATATTTTTCTGAGTTAAAATGATGCAATTGCTCAAATCCATGATCTGATAATTTGCATCCATTTTCATCAAAAAAATCAATTCTATTTTCTAAGGCAATTAGTAAATCATTATATGTATTGATGGATGAATTACTTGTTTTTTCAAGTTTAGAAAGATAAAGATTATAACTTTTTTCATCTTCTACAGCAAATGCTTTATCAGGTCTAAAAGTTGGATATGTTATTACTTTTTTTGCATCATTTTGAATCGCAATATGAAACTCTAAAGAATCTGCTGGATCATCTGTAGTGCAAAGAGATTCTACGTTCATCAGCTTTAATAAACCGTTTGCAGAATGCGATTTTTGCTGCAATATTTTCGATGTTTTTTCGTAAATTTCTTCGGCATTTTTTGGTGATAAAAGTTCCTCTATACCAAAATATCTTTTCAGTTCTAAATGTGTCCAATGAAAAAGAGGATTTCTAATAGTAAAAGGTACAACTTCAGCCCATTTTAAAAATTTTTGTTGATCAGTGGCATCACCAGTAATGTATTTTTCATCAATACCAAAAGCACGCATTGCACGCCATTTGTAATGATCTCCATACAGCCAAACTTGGGTAATATTTTCAAACTGTTTATCGGTTGCAATTTCATTTGGTGACAAATGATTATGATAATCTATAATCGGAAGTTTTTTTGCGTAATTATGATATAATTCTTTAGAAAAATCATTCTGCAACAAAAATTCTTCAGTTATAAAAGTAGCCATTGTAAGTTTTATTTTTTTATAAAGGTAAAAATTGCATGGTAATTAATTGTTCAATATTAATTAATAATTGTGTTTTTTTAATAAAAATACTAATTCTCAATAAACTTTTCTTCAAAAATAAACTCGCCATTTTCTGTAATTCCTTCAATAAATAGTTTAATGGAATTTGGTTGCTCATTTTTGAATTTTAGGACTAAATCTCCATTTTCATCAATTTTGTTTTTTGGCAACCAATCTATGGTGCCATTATGATTGTAAAATTTACTGTCATATCTTTGATAAATTGGTCTGTAAAACTTTTTAACATCACTAAAAGTTATAGGAAAATCAAATTTAGTTGCTGTTTTTTTTCTGTTAGACCTCGATTTAGAAATGTCAGTATAAATTCTTATTGCACCATTTCCACCCCTAATTCCTTCTCCATTTCCAGATTTATTAATTTCTATATAATCGATTGTTTTCATATCTAACCAAAGAATTTGATTCAAATTAGGAATTGGAAAATCATTAATAAATACAATTGGAACAGGTGCATCACCTATAAAAGATGGGCTGGGTCTGTTAATTGCTAAAAATAAATCTCCAGTTCCAATTCTACGTTCTGCAATTAAACCTTTAGACCTAAAAAAAGGGATTAAATCTTCATAAATAGGTGATTCATCTTGGTTAAAAAAAGTAACTTGTCCAAAAGCAGAATTTTCAATTTTTTCTATTCTTTCTTTTTCTAAATTGGTTGTTAAAACTATTTCATCTAGTTTTTGAATATTATTTAATGAGTTTTTAATTAATTTAGAATCAAAATATTGCTCTTGTGCAAAAACGTTTAAATTTTTAGAATTTGTGTGATTGGCTTTCAATACAGGAATCGCATTTGGTTGAAACTGTACTTGCAAATCAGCTGGTCTTAGTTTGTCTTTTTTGCTTAAACTTGAAATAAACAAAGGCTCATTTTCTTCTGGTAGATATCCAAAAGCTTCAAAACTAGTTGTGTTTTCGTTTATTTCAATAATATTAGATAAGTTTTTTTCATTTTTATGGAAAAAATATTTTTGCCCTTTTCTGTTTTTTGGAATGTTTATTTTTAGGTTGATGCCATTTTCAAAATCATATTTTAGTGCAACATCTTCTTTAAAAATTTCAGTCCAATCGTAGCTGCTCCAACCTTGTGTTATTAATAAATTATCTAAATCGTATTTTTTTTGCTCATTAATATCAGTAAAATAATAGCCACCATTTTCTATATAACTATTCAAATAAGGTTGTATAAGCGTTTGTGTTATAATATTAGTGTTTTTATTATAAGACCTTGTTTTAAAAGGCAACACAGAAATACTCACATTATTAAATTTTTCTGATTTAAAATTTTCGTAGTTAATTTTGACAGATAAGGAATCTTCGCTTTTATTCAAAACAGTTATTTCAGAACTTTTTAAAATTGAAATTCCATTATAATTAAAAAATAATCTCTCTGCTATTGGGTTGTTCTGAGCATCAAACAAAGTAAAAATATTAATGCCTGGTAATAGTTTTTTTAAATATATTTTTTTGGTAACAGTTTCGTTATCAGTAAATTTAAATGGAATATTTTCTAATTTATGATTGTTGTAGTTGGCTACTATAAAATCTTTATCAACTAATTCATTCAGAGTTTGTTGGTTAGTTATTGCAGAAAGTAAAATATAATCTCTTACAGGAACAATTTTGAGGTTTACACCTTGGCTATTTATTTTTGTGTTGATAGGGAACGTTAATGTTTTACCATTATAAATTATTTCTGCCCTGTATTTTTTATTGATATTAGGTAAGAAATAAAACCTACCAATTCCCATGTTATTTAAAGTAAATTTTGTGATAATTTTTTCTTCATCATCTAAAATATTACCAGCAATATTCGAAATACCATTGCCAATATAATTTTTAACAATTACACCCATAGTTGTAACAACGTTATGTATAAGATGACCACTTTCGGGTAAAAATTGAACATCTAAATTTTCAGGAGCTTTTGTTTTTGTAAGTGCGTCTTCATCATCTAAATCGATAACATTAAAAGACTGAACAAAATAATTTTGTTGGTCAAAATTAAGCATCCAGTTTGTATACGCTTTAAATTTATAATCTCCAGAAAGAAATAAAGAATCTACTTCAAAAATATTGCTGGCAATTCCATTATTTAATTCCAGCAATTTTTGTTTTACGATTTTATTATTTTTATCGGTAATAACACAGTATAAATTTTTTGTAATTGCAGAGAGTTTGTTGGTTTTTTTATTTAAAACATAAGCTGTAAAACCAATAGATTCTCCTTTTAGGTAGGTAGTTTTATTAAGTTGGCTATGCACAACTTCTTGATACGGTTTTGTGTAGTTTATAAAGGCACTGTCTATTTTTTTTACTTGACCAAATGCTATAAATGGAATACAGATAATTAGAAAAAAACTAAAAAAGTTTGTCGGAAATTTTGAGGAATTTAATTTCATTACGTAATTTTTTTACAATATAATTAAACTTTTATCCGAAAATTAGTAGTTTTATATATTTTAACATTTTAATTATCAACTTTTTTTTACTATAATTTTCTTCAATCCAAATATAATTCTATATTTGGTAAACCAAATTGGTAAACCAGTTTAATTACATTCCATTTTATGAAAAAAGTGTTCCTATTTCTTACTACTATTTTACTTTTTATTTCTTGCGATAAATCAACTATACATACAATTTCTGTGAATAGCTCATCAGCATTAATAGAGGCTGCAAAAAACGCAAAAGCAGGAGATAATATTGTAATTGAAAACGGAATATATAAAGACGTAGCTATTGTATTTACTGGAGAAGGGACAAAAGAAAACCCTATAACTTTAAAAGCAAAAAATGCTGGGGAAGTTTTTATGGAAGGAACATCGAGCTTAGAAATAAGTGGTACTTATTTAAATGTTGATGGTCTTTTTTTTAGAAACGGACATTCTCCTAAAGACAATGTAATTGCATTTAGAACAAGTTCTAAAAAAGTAGCAAATAATAGTAGTGTTACCAATTGTGTAATTTTAGATTATAATAATTTAGAACGAGATCAAGACAACCTTTGGGTGCAATTTTATGGTAAATATAATGAATTAAAGAATTGTTATTTAGCTGGTAAAACTAATGGTGGACCAACTGTAAGAGTAGATTTAAAAGGAAATCAAAGTATTAGAAATTATCATCAAATTGTAAATAATCATTTTGGACCAAGACCAAGAAAAGGTGGCGCAAGAGGCGAAACAATTCAATTAGGAAGCAGTTTTACATCTATGTCTCCAAGTGCTACAACCATCGCAAATAATTTGTTTGAAGAATGTAATGGCGAAGTAGAAATTATATCGAGTAAAACCAATTTTAACATCATAAAAAATAATGTTTTTTACAAAAGTGAAGGCTCTGTAGTAACAAGACATGGAAATTATGTAACGATAGATGGAAACTATTTTATTGGTGATGGAATTAACGATCAATTTGGAGGAATTAGAATTATAAATACTGGTCATTGGGTTACAAATAACCTTTTTTACAAAATAAAAGGTAAGAGTTTTAGAAGTCCGATTGCAATTATGAACGGAATTCCAAAATCGCCATTAAATAGATATAACCAAGTTACAGATGTTGTGGTTGCTTACAATACGTTTGTAGATTCAGATTCGCCTTTTCAATTTGGTGTAGGCACAAATATTGCACAAGCAGCTGTGTTGCCAAAATCGGAAATCAGATCTGCAAGACCTTTAAGAACTGAGGTTGTAAATAATGTAATTTATAATTCTGTTGGAGATGCAAACCCAATTATTGAGCATGATAAGGCTGATGGAGTAACTTTTAAAAGCAATATTATTGATAATAATGGTGTTGAAATTAAAAATGCGCATGGTTTAATTTCTAAAGAGTTAACGTTAACGGATATTGGTTCCAATCTTTCAGTTCCAATAAATGGTTTTAGTGATGTTAAAGTTTATAAAGGTTTTGATTTTGATGTAATTACAAATGATTTGTTGGGGAATTCTAGAAATACATCAAATCAAATTGGTGCTATTTTAAATGTTGATAAAATCAGTTTAGATTTGTTAGATAAAACAAAATATGGAGCAAAATGGTACTCAAATGAGGTTGAATCAAAAGAACCAACAACACACAAAGTTACCAATACAAATGAATTAGTTGCAAAACTAAAAGTTGCTGAAAGTGGCGATATTATCGATTTAGGTTTGGGTTTATATCAAATAGAAACATCTTTGGTGATTGATAAAGCAATTACAATTTTAAGCGCTGGAGATGGTAAAGCACAAATTATGTATAATGGAGAAGATGAGACTCCTCTATTCTCTCTGCAACCTTATGGGAAATTAAATATTCAAAATGTAATATTAAAAGGAAATAATACGAATTATCTTTTCGCAAGTTTAAAAGGAAACATGTCGAATCACTTTGGATTAAATGTTTCAAAGTGTGAAATCAGTAATTTTAACTATGTTTTAAAAGTGTATAAACAATCTTTTGCAGAAGCAATTACGTTTGAGGCTTCTTCAATTGCAAATTGTGAAAACGGATTAGAATTATCCGAAGAAACAAACGATAGAGGAGATTACAATACAGAATATTTAACAATAGATGGTTGTACTTTTAACAATGTAAAACAAAATGTAGTTGATTATTATAGAGGTGGTTATGATGAATCTACCATTGGTGGAAATCTTTTGGTAACAAACAGCACTTTTATTAATTGTGCATCAGATGAAGAAAATAAAAGACTCTTAAATCATAATGGAATTCACAATGTAAATATCAACAATAATACATTTAAGAACAATAAAGTTGAATTTGTATCTATTTTATGGGGTGCAAAAAATAATAGAGAAGCTAACAATACACTTATAAATTCTGGAGAAATCAAAACCGAGGAAAATTTAGTGCAAAAATTGATGTATTAGAAACAACTATTTGCAATTTATCAGCCAATAAAACTACATTATTGCAAAGGAATTATAATAGTTAAAAACCTTCTGAAATGTACTTTTTTACTCTTATTATATACTTTTAATTAACTAGCAATCATATTTTTAAATTATTTTTAATAAAAATTAAAATATCAAAAATTTATTGTATTTTTGGTAAACCAATTTGGTAGACCAATTTATTTTTTGAATAAATAAATTGTATAAATAATTTAAAATCAAACACTTATGAAAAAAACACTACTTTTTAAAAGAAAATTTAAAACAATAACTGCGCTATGTATGTTATGTTTTTGTTTTAATTACGGATTTAGTCAAACTAATCTTGTACAAAATGGTACAGCAGATGAATATACAATAGAAAGTGACGATACAGCGAATGGATTAACAAAAAATGTTGACGATAATGCAGATGCTTGGGATATGACACCTAATAGTAAAGTTTTTCAAAATGATGGCACAGAAGTAGACAGTCCTTATACTTGGAGTAATTCAGATTTAGCAGATTGGTTAGCATCGAATTGTGGAGATGCAGATGAGCAACCAGGTTCAACATCAGATGGTAATTATGTAAATGGCGAAAAAACAAGAGGTGTAAAAATAAATGAGGCTTGTAGACGTTTATATCAAGAAGTTGCTGTAACTATAGGAACAGAATATACATTTTCTATAGAATCTCGTTCAGAGGCAGCAGGAGTTCCATCAGA
>Ga0115565_10003641_pt1 | contig 10898 bp, 10 predicted proteins | sample COGITO_mtgs_1105_FD_87199 | JGI IMG/M metagenome (GOLD analysis project Ga0115565, IMG submission 87199) | Pelagic marine microbial communities from North Sea - COGITO_mtgs_110530 | ecosystem: Environmental > Aquatic > Marine > Epipelagic | place: Germany:Helgoland, sampling site Kabeltonne... | reverse complement strand
CAAACAATAATGCAATTCCAACATTCCGAGGTTCCAGGGTATCGATGGGTCTCAAATCCTAGCGCCAAATACGTTGGGAAGTCTCTGCAAGCATATGGCGAATGGTCTTTTGGTGAGATCGATTTTCTTTGCCAGCATTTACCTGATCATGCGAATATCGTCGAAGTGGGCGGTAATATTGGTGCGCATACTGTGCTATTATCTCGGCATCTCGCGAACGGCAAGATTTTCACGTTTGAGCCGTAGCGTATTTCTTTTCAATTACTGTGCGCCAATGTCATCAATAACAACTGTCAAAACGTGCGTGCTTATAACGTTGCTATTGGTGCCGTTGCTGGATCTACAGATATGGCAGACGTCGATCCCGCCCTCGCGTTTAATTTCGGTGGTGTAAGTGTTGGCGGCATCCAAGCGACGCTTGAAGGCAAAGAGTATCTGGGTGAACGGACGCCCGTTGTGCGGTTGGATGATGTGATCACACCGGATCAGAAAATTTCAGCCATCAAATGTGATGCAGAAGGAATGGAAGTTGCTGTCTTGAAAGGGGCGGGGAGTTTGATTGAGCGCGACAAACCTATTCTCTATCTGGAAGATGATAAAACCGAATTATCCGTCGCCTTGTTCAGCACCGTACGTAATTTTGGATATGATATCTGGTGGCACGCTGTGCCTCTATTCAGAGCAAACAAAATCGCGGGGGAAACCAAGAATATTTTTGGCCAGATTAATTCCTTTAATTTAGTTTGTTGCCATCCGAGCAACCCAATCGAAGTGACCGTCCTGCGTAAGATCGAACATATTCGCGATCATCCATTGATCTGCACGCAAAAGTAGCGCTAGTATTTTCGATATAGAAGTTTTGCTCGATCATTCGATGAGTATGTAATGGACACTTATGATTACGTCATTATTGGCGCTGGTTCCGCTGGCAGCGTTCTCGCAAACCGGTTGAGCGAAGACCCTGACACGACGATTTGCGTGCTTGAAGCGGGGCCTCCAGATTGGAACCCATATATTCATATCCCGGCAGGTTTTCTTAAAACGATTACCGACCCTAATGTAAATTGGCTTTATGAAACTGAACCATCAGAAGGCACTGCTGGTCGGTCGATCCAGCAACCGCGTGGTAAAACGCTTGGTGGTTCTAGCTCGATCAATGGTCATATCTATACGCGTGGTAACCGGATGGATTACGACGGCTGGGCACAACGCGGAAACTTAGGGTGGGGATACGCGGATATACTGCCGTATTTTCGCCGAACCGAAACACGAGAAGGGGATGCCGACCTAACTTTTAGGGGCAGTGAAGGGCCGCTAAAAGTCACAGATATCGATTGGTCGCATCCTTTAACCGAGGCCTTTATCGAAGGCGCAGTGAGCATCGGCATTCCTCGCGCTAAGGATTATAACGGTGCGAAGCAAGAGGGTGTGAGCTACTCGCAACGTACAATCGCAAACGGACGTCGCATGTCAGCCGTACGCGCCTTCTTAAGGCCCGCGATGAAGCGTCCTAATGTGCATGTGATTACACATGCACATGTAACCAAGATCATTATCGAAAATAAACGTGCAGTTGGAGTGGCCTACAATAAAGGTGGTGCGCGAGGCACGCCTAAGAAAGTCATGGCGGCACGCGAAGTTATTTTGTCTGGTGGAACAATGAATTCACCTCAGTTACTGCAAATCTCAGGAATAGGCGATCCAGAGTTCTTGCGGTCCATCGGTGTAGAGGTCGTTCACGCGTTACCGGGTGTTGGAGAAAATTTACGAGATCACTATGCGCCAAGGTTTACAGCGCGCGTCAAGAACGTCGACAGCATCAACGAGCGTGCAAGTGGTCTTCGGCTCTTAGGTGAGATTGCGAAGTGGGGGCTGACACGGAAAGGTATTTTGTCGTTAAGTCCGACACTCGTTTACTGTTTTTGGAAATCTAATCCTGACCTTGATAGCAACGATGTTCAATTCACTTTCACACCTGCGAGCTACAAAGAAGGTGTTCAGTCTAAGCTTGATGATTTTCCAGGCATGACGATTGCCGCATGGCAGCAACGTCCGGAAAGTAGTGGCTATGTTCGTGCTAAATCAGCTGATCCGTTTGAGAAACCTATTATTCAGCCAAGGTATCTTGAGCATGAGACGGATCAGCGTGTTCTATTATCCGCAATGAAAATTGCGCGCCGCCTGTTACGGACTAAACCGTTGGCACCTTATTTCGATCACGAAATTTATCCTGGCGAGGATATTCAATCCGACGACGAGCTTATGCAGATTGCACGAGAACGCGGGACGACCACGTTCCACCCGATGGGAACATGCCGCATGGCGCCACAAAATGATCCGACAGCAGTTGTGGATGATAAGTTGCGTGTCTATGGCATAGAAGGATTGCGCGTCGTCGATGCGTCAATCATGCCGATGATGCCATCTGCAAATTTAAATGCGCCAACGATGATGGTGGCTGAAAAAGCATCAGATATTATTCGTGGCAAAGAGCCACTCGAGCCTGTGATCATTAAAGACGATGATTAAGTGTCGCCTGGCAAACCGTAGCTTGGCGCCGATGTAGGGTCTAAGGCACGCGTCACGTAATCATCCCTTTGCGGTTTGTATCGTGCCCAAAGCGCATCAAGCGCATCGATAGGGCAGTCATCCGTCCAATCCACCCGGAGGTCTACGATAGGCCACGGCATGTCATCGACAATTTTTATACCAGCTGAATGGATTGGGCCTTCCTCGCTGCCCGCATCATTGCCAGCACGCATGGCGATCATGAGACGATCAGTAAGATGAAGGTCAGAATTCTCAGTTTCTTCGAAGGCATTGATCATGGTTCTTGGTACGGATTTATCAGCGAGTAAATTTCCGGCTGCTGCAGCATTTTTAGTTGCAGCTTCACCCCAGGTACCAAGTGTGTGTTTACCTGAATGAATGGCAGTACCGCCTTCACGATCAACAACTAATATCTGACGATATTCAATAAAGTCTGAGCTATCTTGCAATGTTTCAATCGCTTCTAAGGCATCAGCCTGGGATTTCAGTAAGTTGAGGACACGCGGCCCTTTTGAAGGGTCGGTAATATTCTGCGTCGCCACAGCGCTGATACCCGCATTGGCAATGGCACAACGGGCTGCAACGGTTGGACTGGAAGACGCCACCGCAACGCCAAACATTCCTATCCTTTGACAATGTGCAACAATAGAGAAGGTCATATTCCTAGTTTCTTTCTTTTACTATCTTCAATAGATGCTTTTTGCCGATTGCCCGTGTTGATCATGATCGCCCCCTAGCATGATAAAACCTCCGCAAGGATCAATCATTCGAACCATAAACGCAAAGGGAAGATTCAAGGATTATAATCGCAGCTTGAAGCACCATCTATTAAATACTTCAATAGGCATGAGTTACCTGTATTTGGATTGATTGTCTTAAATAATTGTGAGGAATGAATGCTTAACACACCCACAGCCCTTCGCGGCATGGTCACTGCGCCGCACCATTTGGCATCCGAGGCGGGGCTTCGCGTACTCCGAGATGGTGGAAATGCCGTTGAAGCAATGGTTGCGGCCGCAGCGGCGATTGCTGTTGTATATCCGCATATGAATGCAGTGGGTGGTGATGGCTTTTGGCTGATTGCTGAGCCTGGTAAAGCGCCGGTTGGTATTGATGCAGCTGGGCAAAGCGCTGCTCTTGCCACGCCTGAGTATTACAAAGCACAAGGATTGGATGGCATCCCGGCACGGGGACCGAATGCTGCATTAACGGTTGGGGGCACCATTGGCGGTTGGGCAGAAGCGCTTGCCTACGGGGGCGGCACGATGCCGCTAGAGCGTTTATTGGAAGACGCTATCTATCATGCACAAAATGGCGTGCCCGTCACGCAAGGTCAGCAAGACCTTACTCAGGAAAAGCTAGATGAGTTACGTGATGTTCCTGGATTTGCTGAAACGTATTTATTCGATGGCGTTGTGCCAAAAACGAGACAGGTTCTGAAACAGCTTGCGCTAGGGAATACCTTGGCACGACTAGCTGAAGTCGGGCTCAACGATATGTTTGACGGCCTAACGGCACAACATAATGCAAGGTACCTCGAAGCCGTTGGCAGCCCTTTACGACCTGCTGATTTCAAAGCGTACCGAGCAAAGCAGGTTTTACCGCTTCAGGTAAGCATCGGTGCAGGGACGCTGTTCAATATGCCGCCACCGACCCAAGGTATCAGCTCACTGATGATCTTGGCGCTGTTTGACCGTCTGCGAGTGACGCAGGGTGAGAGCTTCGATCATATCCATGGATTGGTTGAAGCAACTAAACAGGCCTTTATTCTGCGCAACGCCCATGTCACTGATCTTGAGTTCATGGACGTTGATCCCAATGACTGGCTGGATAGTGCATTTCTCGATACGCTGGCGGACAACATTGATGCAAAACAAGCGATGGAATGGCCTCAGCCAACAAAACCAGGTGACACAATCTGGATGGGCGCAATTGATAGCGAAGGTCGTTCGGTATCCTTTATCCAAAGCATCTATTGGGAATATGGATCAGGGGTTGTCGTGCCTGAAACGGGCGTTCTATTCCAAAATAGAGGGCATGGATTTACCCTCGAAGAAGGGCATCCCAATATATTGGCGCCAGGTAAGCGTCCGTTCCACACCTTGAACCCTGCAATGGCGCAATTGAATGATGGCCGAACGATGGTTTATGGCAACATGGGGGGCGAGGGCCAGCCACAAACACAAGCAGCCGTCTTCAGTCGATACGCAATGTTTGATCAACCACTTCAACAAGCTGTTACGGCACCGCGCTGGCTGTTAGGTAGGACATGGGGTGAAAATAGTACAACCCTGAAGCTTGAAAACAGATTCGAGCCTGAGTTGATACAAGCGCTTAAAGATGCTGGACACGTTGTTGATATGGTCGAGCCGTTTACATCCATTATGGGGCATGCGGGGGCTGCTGTTCGCCATGCGAGTGGTGTTTTGGAAGGTGCGACTGATCCAAGAAGTGATGGTGGCGTAAGTTCATATTAACCGGTTGCGTTGAAGATGGGTGTCATCATGGCTCAGATGGTTTCTGATAGCCGTACAGCCTCGTATTAGGTTTATAAAATATAAGTGGAGGGGACGTCGATGGGGAGATTTTTTGCACTAGTGGGAGCCGGTATTGGCACGCTAATAGGTGGTGTCATGCTAACGCTCAATGAGAATACAATTGGCTATTGGTTTTTAGGTATTGCCGGCCCGTTGTTTATTCTTGGCGTCTATGACGTTATCCAGGCGCGCCATACTTTGTGGCGTAACTATCCGATTATTTCTCATATGCGCTGGTTGTTTGAAGGCATTCGGCCTGAAATTCGACAGTACCTGATTGAAAGTGACGCGGACTCATTTCCATTTAACCGCGAGCAACGTTCGCTTGTTTATCAACGCGCCAAGAACCAGTTGCAGACGATCCCATTCGGTACTCAGCAAGATGTCTATGCATCCGACTACACATTCTTTAGCCACTCGATGCAGCCTGAACATGTCGATCCAGAAACATTACGCGTGACCATTGGTGGTGATAAATGCAAACAGCCTTATAGCTGTTCACACCTTAACGTTTCGGCCATGAGCTTTGGGTCGCTTAGTGGTAATGCAATCTCAGCGTTGAACCGAGGCGCCGCGATTGGCGGCTTTGCGCACGATACGGGTGAGGGTGGAATTTCACGTTATCATCGGGAAAATAAAGGCGATATTATTTGGGAATTGGGGTCTGGGTATTTTGGATGCCGAACGGATGATGGCAATTTCTCTGCTGAGATATTCAAAGAAAAAGTCAAAGACCCCCAAATTAAAATGATCGAGATCAAGCTTTCGCAAGGAGCCAAGCCTGGTCACGGCGGCATGCTGCCTGGTGCAAAAGTCACAGAAGAAATCTCTGAGGCACGTGGCGTGCCTGTTGGCGTGGATTGCATATCTCCTGCGTCGCATAAAGCCTTTTCGTCGCCACTTGGCCTCGTTGATTTCATCACAACCCTTCGCGAGCTTTCAGATGGAAAGCCAATCGGTTTCAAGTTATGCGTTGGTCACCGTCGAGAGTTCCTCGCAATGATCAAGGCGATGCTGGAACGGGATGTGTATCCTGACTTTATCGTTGTTGATGGTAAAGAAGGTGGTACTGGCGCGGCCCCTGTTGAGTTCTCAAACAGTGTTGGATTGCCGCTTCGTGATGGGCTGCATTTTGTGAATATGGCGCTGATTGGGGCAGGTATTCGTGACAAAATTAAGATTGGCGCCAGTGGCAAGATTGTCTCTGGAGCCGACATGGCGCAAGCCTTCGCACTTGGTGCCGATTGGTGTAATGCGGCCCGAGGTTTCATGTTCGCGATTGGCTGTATCCAGGCGCGTGCCTGTCATACTAACCGTTGCCCGACAGGCGTTGCGACACAAGATTCGATGCGCCAATCTGGTCTCCATGTGGGTGACAAATCCAGGCGTGTTGCCAATTTCCACTTGAATACACTGAAGGGCTTTGCCGAGATGGTCGGTGCCATGGGCTTAACTTCACCGACGGAAATCACATTCAATATGATCAATTTCCGTGAGCCACATCTAAGTGGTACATCGTTGGTGCACCTCGAGGAGGGTCAATTACTCCGAGAGGATTGCCCTGAAGAGTATGGGACACATTGGCGGAATGCAGATCCTTCGACGTTTAAGCGGGCAGGGTCAGCGGTTGTTGCTTAAGCCTTCGACTTAGGAATGGCTTGGCGTAACGCAGCGCCAATCACGACCAGTTGCGGAATAACGTAGGCAAATGTATGGAGCGTTTTGACCATTGCTGCTGGATCAGCCAGAGGCGCATCGGGTAGCTTGCGTTCATTAGCACGCTGCATAACGTGTTGAATCAACGGCTGTGTAGCGTGTGTCAGCATCCCCATGCGTTCTTCAACGTCGCCACGCTTAATCGCTTCAAGCATCCCTGGTGCTATGTGAAAAACAAACTCAGGCCATATCGCCAGATGGCGATAAAGGGTTGGTGTGACTTGGACGCCTGGACTTGGAATGGCTGCGCTGAGTTCAGCGATCTTGGCGCGGAGGTCATCCTTCATTGTGTCGACATTCAAAGGTGCTGGTAAAGAGTGGGTTGTACCGGCTGCCGGGGCCTCAATCATTTCAAGTTGAACCGTGTCGGAAGGTTTTTGATAATTGATGTCTAATCTATTTCGAATGGCGGCAATCAAGGCCAAGTTCATCGGATTCATTCGATTATAGGTCGCAAGCATAGCATCGATCAGCGCATGGGCCTCTGCATCAATGCCACAATCAATAAGGTCTTGGGCCGTGACTGTGGGCAGCTGCACAATGGGTAAATTATCCACATTTTTGAGCGCATGCCCTGCAAGCAAACCGCTTTCTAGCTCTGGTCCCACAAATTCCCAAACCCAAGGGAGGAAACCCGGAAAGATTGCGAAATAACGGTAAATCAAAGCCGGAGAACCGACGCCTGTGAGGGTCATAATGCGTTCGTAAATATGACGTGTTTCGGCATCTGCATCTTTAACGGCAATCTCACGTAGGGCTTCAGACATCTATTGTTCTCCTAAGAAATTACGGTACAAGAGGGTATCAGTATCTATAGGTAGGTCACGATTTTTAATAAATGCAAAAGCTGCCATGTCATCGATAGTTCTAAAAACCGCGCTGGGCCGAGCCTGCAAGGTGTTTTCGGTCGAACGGCAGGCACATACGACGGTTTCAAATATTCTAAAGACGTTAAAGCGGCTGGTAAGACAGGGCTTGTCTGGGATATGAAGACACTTTCCGCGTTTCTAGCGGAGCCAAAGACTTATCTGGGCAGCGTCATTGGAAAGCCTAAAGCAAATACACGTATGGCATTCTGCGGTATTAAAAACGAAGAAGATATTCGCGATCTGATCGCATATATGAAAGAAGCGTCAGCGAAGTAAGGTCAGGCTGCCGCTGTTTTTCGGGCCGCGATCATGTCTTCGCGTGCGGCTTTTGCTTCGGCAGAACAGAACAGACTGTACATCAGTTCAAGTAATTTACCGACTTCTGCACTCGCCAACGAATAGTATATGGTTTTACCGTCACGGCGGGTCGCCACGAGCTCGTCAGTTCTTAGTCTCGCAAGTTGCTGGGATAATGTTGGCTGGCGAAGGCCAAGGGCACTCTCGAGCTCTGAGACCGACATTTCACCTTCACTCAGATGGCAAAGAATAAGTAGTCGATTTTCGTTGCCGAGGGACTTCAAAAAGTCAGCCGCTTGTGCAGCGCCTGCAAGCATTGCCTGATCAACCATGTGTCACCCTAAATCGCTAAACATCTACGAATTCAAATATCTTACGTGATTTACAGTCAGAATTCCAGATACATTCGGGTTAGAGCATATGTGTTGTGGAAAACGTATTTTTTCTACAAAGCTAGCGTGTATATAGCTTGTAACATGGCTTGCTAAGCTTCGCCAAGAAAGGCCTTTGAATGGGTGTGACAAAGTTCGGTCAACCAGTTCATGACTTTACGAACAGCGGGGTGTTGGCGTGTATCATCCAAGACCATCAACCAAGATTCCCGATGCATAACGGGGACGTCAGATGTGAAGCGCTGTAAATTGGTGCGTTGATCGCCAACCATGCAGCTTAACATACCCACCCCGATTTCGCGTGTTACGGTATCCGCATAAGTTGCGGATGATGCCAATGTTACAACGATATTTTTGGGTGCGACATTCGCATCAATCCATTGCTGTTCTGGCAAAAAATCCAATGGGCGTAAAAACCAACCCAAGGCACATCAGGCTTTAGGGCACCATTTGGTTGAATGAATTTTGGCGCTGCGTAGACGGTCGTGGACATATCAGCGAGCTTACGAATGCGTGCCTGTCCGCCAACTGGACGTTCATGCCGTATGGCCATATCGGCTTCCCGACGCTCAAGAACGGCGTTTCTCTCTTCTCCAACAAAGTCCAAACGAATATCTGGATTATCAGACAAGAAAGCGGCTGCATGACGATTTAGAAAACCAGTAATAAATGTCGATACAGCCGATATGCGTACAGATTGCCGATCATCTGGGCGTTCTGTATCAATGTCACTCTCAAGTTCTGCTGTCAGCGTTTCTATTTTTTCAGCGCGTTGAGCGACACGGCGACCAGATTCCGTCATAACAATGCCTGATTCTGATAACTCAAAAAGCTTCACGCCCAGATCAAGCTCCAGCGCATGAATGCGGCGGCTGACAGTACTTTGGTGAACATGGAGAGCGTTCGCAGCCGCGATCATTGTTGGATGGCGGGCAAGGGCCAGAGCAAACCTGAGGTCATCCCAAGACATTCGTTCAATATTCATAAGACAGATAATATTCGAGATTGCAAAAATGCAATGCAGTTTCACAAGCTTGTGTGTTGTGTGAATAAGGAACAGTGCGCATTCTTAAGCTAAAAGACGTTCCAAATAGATTTGTGAGGACCTTTGAAATGGAAACAACATTACGCAACGCGGAGACGCGGCGACATGTGCAAGGTGAGTTACTCTTCGCACTCGAAGGCGGAGAAGCCCCAACGATCACTGTACCGCTTGATGACAGGGGGACGGTCCGTCGTGGCGGCCTTGATGTTCGCTCGGTACTTATCGCCGATGGCCGCTTCGCAGCATCATCATTCTCGCTTGATAAAGAGGGTTTTGCTTTCATCAATGGACCCAGTGCCGTGACAAACTTCGAAGATACGGTAGAGGTAGAGCAAAATTACTATCCCGAAATTCGCGATTTGGTGGCCCGTTCACTTGGTGCAAGTGAAGTCGAAATCTTTGATCATACAATACGTGTTACAGATCCGGAAACGAGTTATCGCCGCCCGGCAAGTCATGCGCATAATGATTATACTGAGGCATCAGGCCCTGGCCGTCTTGCGGATATGATAGGTGAGGCTCGGGCCAACGAATGGATGGATGACCGTATTGTCCAGGTCAACGTATGGCGGCCCATTTCTGAACCTGTTCAGCAAATGCCCCTCGCACTCTTGGATGCTTCAAGTATTGATAATGCTGATTTGGTTGAAACAAGTATTATTAATGAACGACAAGGTGGACGTATTGGTAAAATCTACAGTGTGATGCACCGCGAGGGACAGAGTTGGTTCTATTTCCCTGAAATGAAGATGTCTGAAGCGATCATGATTAAAGGCTTTGATAGCTTGAAAGACGGCCGCGCTCGCTTCACCCCGCATTCTGCCTTTGAAGATCCTCATACGCCAGAAGGGGCGGCATCCAGGCGCTCGATCGAGGTCCGAACATTTGCCCGCGTTCCGGCATAATTTAAGCGAGGAAATACCTGATGAATGATGCCAAGAATGTTACAGGAAGTTGCTTATGCGGTGTCGTGAAGTTCAATGTAAAGAAGTTCACCCGCCCAGTGACTGCCTGCCATTGTCAGCAGTGCCGTAAAATATCGGGTAACTTTGTTGCAGCCACCAGAAGCAAAAACACAGAACTTGAGATGATTTCTGACGAGACGTTGTCTTGGTACCGATCATCAGAAGAAGCTGAACGCGGATTTTTTCGTGTGTGCGGTGGAAATTTGTTTTGGCGCGAAATTGGCTCTGATGCGACATCAATAATGGCAGGCCCTTTGGATGGCCCAACAGGCTTGGTTACATCTGCGCACATCTATGACGAAGATGCGGGAGACTACTATGAACTTAATGATGATTTCCCCAGGTTTCTGCAAGGCGATTAAGACTACAAAATTAAGGCGCCATACAGTTGCGCAATGAAGTTACGAGCCTTGTCATGAGTTCTGCATAAAGTTTTGCGCCAGGCGTTAGGTCGCCCCCTAATGGGTCAAGCGTGCCTTCTTGTGCTGTTGATCCTTCGATCAGCAAGGCGGTGTAGCGTTTGGGGT
>Ga0115565_10003638_pt1 | contig 10900 bp, 11 predicted proteins | sample COGITO_mtgs_1105_FD_87199 | JGI IMG/M metagenome (GOLD analysis project Ga0115565, IMG submission 87199) | Pelagic marine microbial communities from North Sea - COGITO_mtgs_110530 | ecosystem: Environmental > Aquatic > Marine > Epipelagic | place: Germany:Helgoland, sampling site Kabeltonne... | reverse complement strand
CGATACATGCACCATTCTGGTTGCATTTGTCGGGTATGGTGGTGGTGGGACATATAACGGTTTGGAGCTTAAAACTCGCGTACCTCTCGCGCATGCAGCTGAGCGGTATGTGATGGTGCGCGTGCACGATCTCGAGACTGGCCGATACTACTTTAATAATTTCTACAACCGCGACTTTAATGGTAACGGTGAATCTGATGTTAGGATGTCGCTTGGGATATTCCGCTTCATGCACGCGCGTGATGATGTGGTGGTAAATGTATCTATTGGAGAAAGTGTCGCAGCGGTTGAGTGGACTTTCATAGTTGCCGGCAATGTAGTACCATTTACAATGTTGCTAAGGTATAACAAGCTGAACAGCTCGTCAATAGTGTTCAATTAGTCAGACTACCGCGACTGTCTCAGCGAGGTCGATCTGACAAATGTTGACGCGACGGATATGAACTTTAATAATGAAATATTAAGCACAGCACCCACTCGACCGCACAAACTTTAGCGGGTCGGCCATGCAAAACACAATTTGTATCAACGTATCCGCATGCGGAGCAATCTTCGTTAGGTGCGATATGCGACTTCACTGGCTCGAATTTGCATGGGGGCACATCAATGATTAGCGCCAAGTTAGATCATGTTGATCTAACCAACACAACATTAGTACACTCAAACATGGAATACGCGGATTTACGCAACTCTAATCTACCCGCAAAGGACCTTGGTAATGTATCAATATTCGGTGACAATCTTACGAATGCATCGATCGATAGTGTGTCTATTGTACAGGCGAGAATCACCGAACTCGCGACATAGAAAATCACATGTGGTCACAGATACACATTATTTTTCGCTACTGGTTTGCAAAATTGAGCATGGCACATCATTTGTATAATTATGAGTAATTCTGCGGTGGGTGCTTTACTCGCAATGAATCATAGTGAACTTGTAGACATGATCTCAAACACACCTGACTCGGATGTTGTATTGCTAGGTAGGCAGATAGAATATCTTAATACGATTATCAGCTACAATGATGCAACATACGAGCTTTGGTAAGAACTCGCTGATCTTAAAGTACCAGCGATTGCGGGTAACGAGTGTGCAGGCGTGGACTATGTCGATGATTGGTATTCGGGTTCTGTATCGTGGAAATGTGTGGGTGGAGTAATTAAATGTAATATTAGTGGTTGTCGGACTAGCGGTGGCGTCTAGTATGAAATGTGCCTCATACTAGACGATATCGGTGATCCGAGTGTGATAACGATTGATATTGATATGATTATCTCGAGACGTAGCAAGCGCATATGTATTTAAGTAACGGGTTTGTTTTTACACCGTTGTTTCACAAAAAATGCAGAATTGAACCACCTAAGCAATAACTAATATACTAATGGGGGACATCCTATACGATCCTGAATGTATAAATACACAGCCCACATCACTATCTGAAATTTGTGACGCGATACCTGGTCTGCCAGACAAATATAAACCTGGGATGGTAGTACCAATGTGTGGGATTAACCTACAATATCGCGATTTGCGCGGTGCTGATCTTTCGAATAAAAATTTATCTAGATCATGCTTTGTTGGCACAAACTTTACGGGCGCAAACTTTGCTGGTGCATGCCTATACATGGCAGACTTAAGCGGCGCAGACTTAAGCGGCGCAGACTTAAGCGGCGCAGACTTAAGCGGCGCAAATTTTGCTGGTGCACAATTCTAAACACATCATCATGTGATATATATGTGGGAAAACCTTAAAGGTTCGACATTTACAGGTAAATACAACAATGTCAGATTTGCACGGAGCTAATTTTGCGGGTTCGAACATGTTGGGTGTTACGATGATCGAAGGTATTTTTTGCACACGATATTTGATAATACTAAATCGGTTGGTCTTGACATGAGCGACGCCGACGTGTGTGGGTCTATATTTGCGTACGCAAACCGTAACATTTAGGGACTCGCCTATACCACGCGCAATTATGTGTCATGAAAATCTGAGTAGCTCAGATTTTCACCACTGTCGTATGCCAAAGTCAAATTTGCGGTGCACCAATGATTGGTATAGGTACATGGCGTGTTAGTTGATTAATTATGAGATTGTGCATACACCCATATAAAGACATATACCTCAGTTGGTATACCATGTTTAGTTTGATTTATGCAAGGGACTCCGCGAATGGGATCAGTAAAAAAGGTTACATTCCGTGGGAATGTAAAGCGGATATGAAATTTTTTAAGCGTATGACGACAAACCATGTCGTTGTGATGGGTAGGAAGACTTGGGATTCATTACATGTCAAACATAGACCACTAAGAAATCGCACAAATATTATTCTATCGCGGACACTTACGCCGCGCAAATACAGTGACGCCGAACATAATGCTGATGTTGTGATTGTTCCGAATGTCGAGGATGTGTTGCGGTATACGTCGACGCTAAAAGTGCCAAGAAAACTATTTGTGATTGGTGGCGCGCAAATATACAAACTATTCATCGATCTCGGCATCGTAAAAGAGCTGTATGTGACGACTATTACTGGCGATCATGGATGCGACACCAAGTTGTCAGTAGTGCCAGCTAATGGTATGTCTCATGATTGGGCTGCGAGCAATGAGCGCGTCGCGAGTAATATCGGTCAGAAATATCTGAAAGTTAATCACAGTGAAGAAGCATTTCTGCACCTTCTAAGTAAGGCGCGTAGTGGTGTGCATCGCACAAGCCGCACTGGGGTAGATACAAATTCGATCTTCAGTGGTGAGTTGCGGTTTAATTTGCGTGGTGGTAAAATTCCTATGCTGACCACCCGACCACTACCGCTGCGATATGTGTTCACCGAGCTAATGTGGATCTTAAAGGGGTCTACTGACGTACAGTGGCTGCGCGACAGAAAAATTCATATCTGGGATGCCAACGCGAATAAGGGATTTCTTAAAAAATACCACCTGCCATATGCTGAGTGGGATATTGGTCCATCATATGGATTTCAAATGCGGTATAGCGGTGCAAAGTATATCGACTGCAAAACTGACTATACTGGCCAGGGTGTTGATCAGTTGCAGAATGCCATCGACATTATCAAAAATAACCCGTCGAGCCGTAGGATAATTATTAATTTGTGGAACGTTGCTGATGTCGCAAATATGGCGCTGCCACCATGTGCGTTCTGCTATCAGTTCTATGTCGCGGGCGGGTATCTCAGCTGTAAGCTTATGCAGCGGTCATCTGATATCGCACTCGCGGGCGGGTGGAACATAACAACCGTATCGTTATTAACAATTTTGATGGCCAGCGTTTGTGGCCTCAAACCCGGAGAGGTTATCTGGTCGCCGAACGACATTCATGTCTACCATAATCAGTTGGATGCTGTAGACGCACAACTGAAGAGAACACCGAAGCCATTTCCGTTATTATCCATAGTACCCCCTAAGAGTGGAGAGATTACTGATTTTGAGTTTAGCGACCTGACATTGTCGTGCTACGAGCCTGAGAAGCGCATTAAAATCGCGATGAATGTGTAAATGCGTAAATGCGCAGGACTATCCGAGTTTTTTTTACAAAAAAAAATGAACCCCACTGAGGTTTACTATAACACACACACTATGACCACAACAACCAGCAGCGAAGCTACTATGCTCTATAAGAGATATATCGACATGAGTCATCTAAATTTCGCCGGGAAGATCTAAGCGGTGCAACCCCTAGTCATTGTGATTTCACTGGGCGGATTTACGCATGTCAGATCTACGAAGGGTGGACCTTACATGCGTAAATCCTAACCGGTTGTAATTACATGGTGCAAAGCTGCAGGGTGCGAACCTGACAGGTGCAACGCTCGTAAACGCGAACCTATCTGGTGCGTAGTGCGATTATGCAAAATTTCGCGGAACAAACCTGCAGATGGTGCGGTATACCGGCGCAAGCTTGTGCAATGTAGACTTCTTTGAGGTGCGGATCACGCCGGGGTGCAGAGTACGGAGTGCAAAAAATACTAATCCAGGTATTTATACCTCTGTGATGGAAAAGATCTAACCAGATTTAAATTCTACGTCAGGCGTGGTTCTCGCCAGTGCGGATGTATAACTGCACCATCAGAGGACGGGTGTGAGAATCTCAAATATGGTACGATCGGGATATTAGCTATCTTTATTGCGTTGTTGTACTTGATGTATCTTTTAAATGCCTTATATGATCAACAAGCTCAGCGGTGTCTTGTACGTCAGCCGATCCATCGTATATCATATTAGCTGTACATTTTTTAAAAAACACTAAAGTCCGAATCCGCAAATGTATAAATTTATACACGCGTTCGTCGCTGGTGGCACTTGCCGAGCCCAAACTTGAATCGGGATTCGCTATTATATAATAGCGAATATTCCCGGCAATCTTATCACACCGTTCGATATGGTTGGTAATAAATTTACAGCTACTCTGACTACATCTTCGCAAGATAATATAGTTATACTTCGAAATTGACAGATGCGGATTTAGTTGGGCGATTGGTATGTGGGTTGGATGTTAATGTAAAAATTATCAAAATAGTGTGTAGTAAATTTCAAGAATCGATTGTAACGGGATTGTCACACGTCAGGGTCACCACGTCATATTTCAGCTACCATTGAAATATGACGCGACAGAAGTTCAGTTATTCCATCGTTCGTCCTGGGTGACGGGAAAATTTTGGTTTAACCCGTAGCGGTGATATTAGCAAATTCAGTCAAAATTGAATCTGTGTGGTACAAACCTATATTACGACCACCGCACAAAATGAACAAATATATCCAATCTAACAAAGCTATCCTTAGTATTGAAACAGCGCTGGAAAATAAAGAAATCGGTGTTGCGGAGTATGTATCCACCATGCAATCGCTGAATAGTAATGTTCATACTATAGAGACGGAGCTCGTGGGTGACTATAATGATATGTCCATGAAACTTGTAAATTCCGATATAAAAACGCTCACATTGCAGAGCGAGAACGAACAACTAAAAGCGAAAGTGGTTCGAGTGGAGAGACGGGCAAAAATGGCCAAAAAATTCCACAACGAAATACTTAAAAAGGATAAATGCATTCATGCATTAAGGGTAAGTATTAAGACCGAGTTCGTATCACTTGGAAAAAATTTAGTGTCGACGAGCTATGTGCGAATTTCTGAACGCTTTCCACATTTAAATCTCCAGGAGATTATTGACTTCGATAAAAAGGTTAAGGAAAATAGTGGGTCAATTCAAGTGCATGCCGGCAAGTGGAGATTAGTCGACAGGAGGTGTTCAAATGAACCGCAGGGGGCCAGATGCGGTGGCATTACTGGCGGTGGCCCGGGGAGTTTTAACTCGTGGGATTGCTGCGGTCCATCATTTCATACAATATACAACGGAATTTCTCATGGTTTGTTAAATGCGCGCACACGGGCGCGCGAGGCAACACAGGGTGGTGATTATACTGATAGGCATCCCTGGAGTAAGTGTGGTAGTGCAGTAACATTCCACCTAAAAGAAGAGGATGAAAAGAAGCAGGATATTGGCCAAATTAAAGTGTCTGATGTTGCGAAAAGCATCGCCACCAATATTGGTGCGCTTGAGGTGGCGATCGAAGAGTATTCAGAAAGAATAAAGAAGCTGAGATGTATCCAAGAAACCATCAACATGTTAGTAAGTACTTAGGGCTGTTATTCCATGCGACATTCCCGAGTTGGGAATAAATTATATATTTTTATCGTACAACGGCGCAATTTATCTAGAAACGTAAGTATATTTTCATATATCGTATATATTACTGCAGTTAATACCACAAGATATAGGGTAAAAATTTCGGTTTAACCCGTAGCGGTGATATTAGCAAATTCAGTCAAAATTGAATCTGTGTGATAAATACCTATATTACTGCAACCCACGCAAAATGAGCAATTATATCATTAGTACTGAAACAACGGCGCGGGAAAATGAAGAAATCGGCGTTGCGGAGACCCCAACACCCAGAACAGAGACCAAATCCGCCATCACAGAAGCATATAATGCAGATTTCGACGGTGATGAAATGAATATAGAAGTTCCAATTGATTTTAGCGTTCAAACTGAGATTCGAGATATTGTGGGGGACTCAGACACCAAAGCATCCCCCCAAGAGTTTCATACCCCCACCACCCAGCGCATCATCATGCGCCCCTCTATACACAACCGGAGCCATCGAGTACACTTCTCCAAGATCCCAACAACAGATGAGATTATCCCAGTTGCGCTTTTCAGAGACCTCTACCATGAAGATCTTAATGACCCAGATCAATGCGACTTCAAATTAATCCCCCCTTCCCCGAGCGGTTTCCTCAACGACCGCCCAGAGATGTTCGATTCACTTATCGAGAACCCATTCAGAACTACCCCCGCTGCACAACAAGGATCAAGAACACCCATCCCTATCGTATGCAACCCCCGCGTTAGAAGGAAGCTCTTATATGACTTTGAAAGATCGATGTGATTCAGATCTTATCATTAAAAAACACATGATGCCTCTGTTCTTTACTTATTCAACTCCGGTAAGTGGGTCATATTTTTATTGTGGATTAACGGAGATATTGTGAAGATTCATTGGTTGAGATCTCCCAAACAAGTTCAATAAAATAGGCTAACTTAACTCCTCGTTTCGGAATTCAACAACCCAGAGATCGGAGACCTTGGATATTTTTGGAATTGAGCTTTTCTAAGTCTGGTCGGACATCGTAGGACTATAAAAACAGAAGAAGTCACCGTTCGTTGATTTAGTGCGCGCGGTCTTGGTCATATCACCTTTTAACTGGAAGCATAAGTCTCTGTTGTCATATGGTTCTACGAAACAATAGTCATCAAGTCGTCGGAACCCAGATGAGTCCTTTCCATCTCGGTACCAGGTGATGGGCGATTATTTCGTACAATAATCGCTCGTCGTCGATATTCATAGAGATTCAAGTACTTATGAACCGTATCTATGTTTTCTATTTGCCCCATGACATTGATCCGTCTAATGGGGCGGCTGACATTATGGAGCGATATTACTATCGCATATGGGCTCGCAACGTGACACATGCAGATTCATTATTTCTCAAGATACCAGAAATAGTGGAATATATAATCGACATAGGTGTCGATATTGTGATCAATAGGATACACAGTGGATATAATTGCGCGCGATCCATTTTCAACCACTACCGAACTTTGAAATTCAATTGTTCCTTGATCGCTTTTTGACGTAATTCTGTAAAAAACATTTTTTAACTATCGATATATGATGCTCGTTCAGAGAAATTAAATGCATGCCGGAAAGTGGAGATTGGTCGACAGTAGATGTGCGAATACAACGCAGGGGGTAGTTACTGGAGGTGGTCCATCATTTCATACAATATACAACGGAATTTCACATAGTTTGATAAATGGGTGCACACGGGCGCGCGCGGCATCGCAGGGTGGTGATTATACTGATAGGCATCCCTGGGGTAAGTGCGGCGGAGTTCGTGTGGATTATAAAATCTGTCATCGGATAATTTATAGTGTATGTGGCTATACTGATATTGTTCCTTGAAGATGATAATCATAGAATTGACATATTTCTTTGCACGTGCTCACGTTCATGGATAAACGCTACAGCAACCCACACATTCTATTATTCGAAGTACATCGCCGACATACATAAATAACGGAATTACGTGGTAAATGTCACGTAAAATAATCTCAAGTACCATCACGAAGGTATGAATATACGTGCGACATGGTTGATATTTGAACATCGCACGGGCATACAATTGTTGAACGGTTGCGCATTATTCAAATATCAACCATTATACTCGTGACCACAGATGGATTTGCGCAGGTTAGTATTGCGCGACATGGACCTGCGTAGCATGGATTTGTGCGGTGTTGACCTACGATACTCTGACCTAAGTGGCTCGATTATGAGTGGAATGAACCTCAGCGGGACAAATTTGGGCGGTGCTACTATAGACGGCACAGTAATGGATGATGTTGATTTATCGTATGCGAGCCTGCGCAACGCGGCAATTTCAAGAACAACACTATCGAGGTCAGTTTTAACAGATGCCGACATGGTTGGTGTTAAGATCGACAGTGTCGATCTTACTGGTGCAAACCTGACAGCATCGAATATGCGCGGCGCTGCGATCTCACACAGTGATTGTCTCGGTGCAATCTTTACAGATGTGAATATGTCCGATGCAAATATTGTTGCTACTAATATGGACAACGCTGTCGTGCGTGGCACCATCTTTACAGGCGCAACCACGGTAAATTTGCGATTATGTGACGCTATCGTTAATGCTAATACGATATTCTCCGGTACAACATTCGAGGATGCTCGCATGAACGATATCGATTTCCGCACCATGATCGGCTCAAATCTGGACAGCTGCGATGTAACTGTGCGGTCTGGCGGTTTTTGGAGTGCAAATTTATTTGGTGCGGATTTGCAGGGTGCTAACTTATCTGGCGCAGACACCTGCAAGCTTGGCAGGATCACACTCAACACGGTTAGGTTGATGAATGCAAATCTTAGCTGCACCAAGCTCACAAATTTAATAATCGCCAATTCCGATCTTGTGGGTAGTAGCTATGTAAACTCATCGCTACAAGATATCAAAATTTCGAATAGCGTTGCCAATAATATGGACTTCTCAGGTGCATCAATTACCAATGTCGAATTTGATAATGTGATTATGACGCAGTCGTTGTTCACAAATAGTCTATGCGACAGTGTCAGATTTATCAATTCGCGCGCCGAAGAAGCGGTGATAACAAACACGCAGTTCAATGGTATCACTGACGTAAGCGGCTCATCACTCAACGATTCCGAGATACATAATACCAAATTTGAAAAATTACTTGTCGGCGACGGAACAACGCTGCGGCATTCCGACCTTAGTAGTGTGCGTATCAAGTTGTATGTCGAGTGGGAAAATATGCATGAAGCGACCTCAAATACTACTGCGGATAATACTTTGATCGACGGCATTAGTTTCGCAGACTACTATAGCAAATGTGCTATGAACGACATTGATTAAATGTCCGTAATACTAAACATGGTCGACAATATTAATACCGTTATTGTCGTATATCGTCACTTGTGCTAGATGTCCGACATAATTAGCACCGAACACTACGAACATCACTTTATTATGCGCATGCTCAAAAAGCATGCTCTGGAGTGATGCAGTGCTGCAATGTACAGAATTATTTAATTTACATCTGACACATATATACCCATTACCGACGGCAAATATTGTAGAGATAGTGTCTGTGGATTTGTCATATACAACTAGCGCGCGGAGACAAATGCCCACAATCGCGCCAATATTACCAACTCTTATTGCGCCGTGGTGTTGCTCTGGAAGGGTGATGTCGCGTGTTAGTTTATTTTTTACAGCTTCTGAGTTTATCGGATTACCGCGATAGAGTACCGTGCTCGCAGGTGCGTTATTATTCGACGAACTGCACAGCCCCATGACTGTGTTCGCGATTATATATATATATAGACAACCATACGGGTTCAATTTTTACGTACACCACCAACGTACTAGTAAGTTGTCATACCATTATAGTTCTGCTCGCTTTCTGATTAAGCGATCATGTACGAATTTCGACAATGGTAAATTTTGCTTTATACCTCGATCTCTCCACCAGATTAAACCACCGTAATTTGGCACATGGTTTGCGGCGGTCAAAATTAAAATCGCGCAACCCATACATATAAAATCATGGAAGACCGGGCTGAGATTATTGTATACAACGGTGCTGGTGATTTTGTAGTTCGCACATCGTGCTGTGACATTGTACCATCAGTATCGGACCGAATAGTTTGATACCCCGTCGGCAATTATCGCGAATCTTACTCGCGACCCGACCCAACAGTCACAACACTTGACATCATCGATAGCTACGAATTGTCCGATATTGGATTTGTGGAATTATTACCAAACTTGACGACAGTCAATGCTGCAACATGCATCGATGTAAAAAACTATGATACGCTCTCTGCATGCCCACTGATCTATACATTGCCCCTTGATGCTGTAAGTGCACTTACAACATATTCGCGACCTCGCACCGTGTAGTTCTATAAAGCATCTATATCTCGACATATGTATCTCATTTGAAAGTATCGACGATCTGGCTAGATTAAATCGGCTTGAAACGTTGACACTACGCGACTGTCCCTCGTTACCTATATTAGCGCGATTCGCATACATGAACCAACTACTCGTACTTGACTTGAGTGATCGGAATGATGTTGATTTATCAGTGCTTGATGAAACGCCGCTAATGCAAGAGCTCAGTTTGCGCAATATTCCAGGCTTGGTATCAATAGATGATATTGCATCAGTAACGGACTTACGCATCCTTGATTTGACTGGCTGTGAGTACATTCACTTGAGTGGCTAATCAGCATCGAAATATTGCTGCTGCCTGGGTGCTCATCATTGACAACATTCAAAAACTGCAAATTTTTCAGTTCATCGATATACGGCAATGTGGGATATGTTGGGCGATATTAGCGCGGTTAAAATTATCAAGCGCGCAAGTATATACTGGTAATAAATCCGATAATCACTAGTGTTACTAATGCCACTGCCATTTTGTATCTTGTTTGCGTACATGGCGCTAGTTTTTTAACACCGCTGCTGCGAGCGTGATATTTTGCTCCGCGACATTCAGCGCCGTATGTGTCAGTCTTGATTAGCACTGCTTTTCTAAGATCGCAGTTGGTGAGTGTCGCATACCGCATACTAACATTACGTAAGTCTGTCGATCGAAGTGACGCATTTGCCAAATTTACATAATCAAAGTTGTTTGATTGTAGGTTTGTATATGAGAAATTTGCCGAGCATAAATTTGCACCTCGAAATTGCACACCACTGAGTT
>Ga0115565_10003625_pt1 | contig 10922 bp, 8 predicted proteins | sample COGITO_mtgs_1105_FD_87199 | JGI IMG/M metagenome (GOLD analysis project Ga0115565, IMG submission 87199) | Pelagic marine microbial communities from North Sea - COGITO_mtgs_110530 | ecosystem: Environmental > Aquatic > Marine > Epipelagic | place: Germany:Helgoland, sampling site Kabeltonne... | reverse complement strand
GTTTCTACTGTTGCATCTGCTGCATCGTATGTTCTTATTGAAATTTGAGCTTGTAAATTTGTAGTATTGGACAAAAAATCAAAAGTTGCATTAATTTCAGCAGGATTCACAGTTTGGCCAAAATCAAAAATTTCACTTTCTAACAAATTATTACTAGTTCCAAGTGTAAAATTTTGATCAAATGTAGCTTGAGCAGCAGAACCTCCTCCATTTCCTGTAACAGTACTTAAGCTGATATCTGGTCCACTTACAGACCAATTGGTTGTAATAGGTGAAGTTTCAAAATCTGGATTTGGAACAAAATTATTTTCATTTACAGTTGCTACTTTTTCAAAAGTAACATCGTCTATAAAATAAGTAGCTCCTGCAGTTCTCCCTACTAATCTAACATTCATACCACTAGTTTCTATTGCTGTGAAAAGAAAAGAGACTTCTTCCCAATCACTAGTTGCTAAAGTAATAAAACTGCTAGATTCTGAATTACTTCCAGCATTACCATTTTGAAATCTAGATAATTGTATTTGATTTCCAGCAGTACTTTTTATCATAGCTTTCAAAAGATAATTACCATTGAGTACTGGCGCTCTATTTGGTGAAGTTTGTGCTCTGTCACCAGCGTCTACAGTTTCTAGTTTTAGTGAACCTGGTGCTGTATTACCTTCTGTAGCATCCCAAGTTACAGCAGCTGCAGCATCACCATTTAGAGCCCAACCTGTAACATCACTATCAAATGTACTATTGTTAACTACTTGACTTATGCCAAAAAAAGGAAGCGTTAAAAATATTAAAAGTGTTATTTTTTTCATCATGTTTAATTTTTAATTAATTTTCTTGTTATGTTGTTATTATTGATATCAAATATTTTTAACAAATAGATACCTGTATTTAAGTTCGAAATATTTAAAGAATTATTCTCAATGCTATTTCTTTTTAAAACTATTTTGCCTGTTACATCAAAAATTAAAACTTTTGAGATATTGTTTTGTGTTTTAATATTGATAAAACCTTTTGTAGGGTTTGGGTAAATAGATAAATCATTAGTAAATGCTACGTCATCATTTACAGATAATGTTGCACTGCTGCTAAAAGTAATACTATCTATTTCTAAATCTCCAGCAGATGCTTTATTACTATTTTCTGTATCTCTAACTACAATCTGAAAATCTTGTGCTAAACCAGTCCATTCTGTTTTTTCTGTTAAGTCAATCGTTACTGTTTCAAAACTTGTTGTACTTGTGTTTATACTTTCATTTGTACCAACAGTTGCTGTATAATTATCAGCAGAACTTTTAAACTGAAATCTTATTTGATTATTTGCTGCAGACTTATTATTGTAAACAATATGTACATATTTGTTAGTTGTTGCATTTGTATTGCCTGTAGACTGAATAATTTTTGCAGACTCACCAACAACTGGTGTAATTGTTAAAACACCACCAGAAACTGTTACACTTGCATCTAAAGCTTCCCAACCTTCTGCATCTGTATCAAAACCAAAATTGTTTTTTTCTTCTTTTGGTATTTCATCTATAAAAGCAATGCTATCAAATTCTATAGTTTCTCCTGTAGAAGTGTAACTTGACCCTCCAGTTGAGCCATCATCTTCTCTAAAATGAACTTTTATATCATTTACAGTTCCAGCCCAGTTCGAATTACTAACGTCTACATAATATGTTTTAAATTCACTATCGTTTTTTGATATAGCGATATTTTTATAAATTCTACCAGAAGTCTTTGGATATGAAACACGCATAAATGTTGGTCCATTAGCACTAACTTTTATTGTAATTGCCGCAATTTTATTAGTTTCTGCATCTATATTTGCTGCACTTTGTTCTAAAACAGGATTATTACCTCCATTAGTGGTTGCAGTTATGGTAGTTGCATTTAATGTAATATCTGCTGCAGATGCTGTCCATCCTTCTGCATCATTTGTAAAATTAAATGTTTGTGAGAAACCAACTAGGGGTACAAACATTAAAAGTAAAATTAAAGTAGTTTTTTTCATATTATATTTATTTATGGTTATTAATTTCTTGTTGCTTTAAAATATGTAAAAATGATTTCTATAAAAGTTAATGAAAACAATTATTCTTCTTTTTCTTCTTTCCCTTTTCTACGTGCTTTCTTTTGCACTTTGGTAAGAATATCTTTATAAATTTGCTTATTAAATTTTTTATTGACTACTTGTTTATCTTCTTTACTCGCATCTTTTCCTAAAGTTTTAAGTTCTGTTAAACGAGCTATTTGAATCGATTTAATTTTTTCTTTTTGATCTTCGGATAAGGATAAATTTTTATCTCCTTCTTGGATTTCAGCATTTAATTTTTCAACAAGTTTTGTAGCTTTTTCATCAATTTTTTTTGATTGCGCAAAATTTGCTGTCGCTAGTCCTAGAAAAAGGACACATAAAAATGTTAATTTTTTCATTTTATTTCGATTTTAAAATTATACTTTTTTTGATGATGTAAAATTCGATGATAAAAAGAATTTTAAGGTTCAATAACTGTCTGATAAAGTTTAATAAGCGTAAAAAATCTATAAAAACAATGGTTTAAAGCTATTTTTTATCTTTTATAGTAGATGAAAACAAAAACGGTAAAAGTTAACATATTTTTAAATTTGGTTAAAATAGCACACAAAAAAATGTAGTTTAAGATTGAAATATTTATTAAAATGATAATTTATTTCAAGAATAATCTTTGTAATCCTTTATAATTTTTTTCTAAAATAGTTTCAGGATCACCACCTTTTACATGTCCTAAAATATTAAAAGAACCTGTATAATTTAAGTCTAATAATTGCTGAATCATTTGCTTTTCTAAATCCCCTTTTCCAATAGTTATAATTTTTGGACCTTCTGCTTTCATACCATTTAAACTTACAGACCATAAATATGGAAATAGGTTTTTTATGTTTTCTGAATATTCCTTTAAAGAATCGTGTGCATGATGAAAATTAAAGACAACTCCTAAATCTTCATTTGGTAATGCTTTTATAATTTTAAATTGATTTTCTGGTTTGCCAAACCAACCTCCATGATTGTATAATGCAATTTTGCAACCTATTTTTTGAGCTCTTTTAGATAGATATTCAATCATTTCTTTGGATTGATTAAAAGATTCCTCATTAGATAGTTTATCGAAATATGTAGGTTGAAAACCCACCCAAATCTGTGTTTTTAAACCTGTTTCTCTTAGATTTTTAAAGATAATTTCGCTTTCTGGCTTAAGAGAACCAACTTTATCTTTGTTCAAATTGATGTATAACCAAACCGCTTTTATAGTAATTCCTTTTTGCTTCGCTAATTCCCATTCAGCTTTCATTGTTGGAATATGTTTTGGACGATTTCCATAAGCATATTGATCATAACCCAAACGTTCTAACATTTCTAAACGCTCTTTTGGCGTTCTTTCTTTTACATCAAAACCAACTATAGACCAAGGAATTAGATTTTCTTTTTCGAATAATTTTGTCGTTTTTATTTTTGTTGATTTACATGCTGATAAATAAACAATCAATATTAAAAAAAAGCCTTTTTTAAAGAAACTCATAATTTAAAAGCAGGGTTTTTTATAGGTTTTTCATAACTTGTATGCTGTTTCCATTTTTCTAATCTTTTTTTCAATTTTAGAATAATTTCTGGGTTTTGTTTAGAAATTTCTTTAGTTTCATAAGGATCTTCACTCAAATTAAACAACGTATAAGTGGATGTTTCTACATCTTCCGTCATTTTAAAACCATCCATTTGAATTACATTCACCCATTTAGAGGCAAATTCCTTACGTTTTATGTTGTAATTCGCATAATTGGTATATTCCCAAACCAAAGCATCTCTTTTTGTTTCTGATGATTTCTTTAATAAAATAGGCGAAATATCTTCTCCATCTAAAACATAATTTTCTGGTTTCGTTGAATTTGTTAAACCCAAAAGAGTAGGATAAATATCTACATGAATAATTGGTTCTGTTGATTTTGAACCTGCTTTTATTTTATTTTTCCATTTAAAAATATAAGGAACACGAATTCCACCCTCTAAAGTTTGTCCTTTTACACCTTTATAAGGCTGATTAAAAATATTGCTTTCGGTTTTGTAATGCCCATTATCACTCGTAAAAACAATAATTGTATCATCTTCTAAATTTAAATCTTGTAAAGTCTTCATTAATTGTCCAATACTTTCATCGAGACTTTTAATCATTGCTAAAACCTGTATTTCGTCTTTGCCAACATCTTTATTATTTTTCAATTTTTGCTTAAAATGAGCTAAATATTCAGCTTTAGGTTCCAGAGGTTTGTGTACTAAATAATAAGGAACATAAGCAAAAAATGGTGTATTTGAAGCTTTTGCTTTTTTGATAAAATCAATCGTTTTTTCGGTAATTACATCTGCAGAGTATAAATTCGTGTCTAAATTTTCTTGATTTGGTGAAGTTTTAAAATTATAATGCCCTGTAATTTCGTAACCTGCATCAAAACCCTGATTTTGTATTTGCAATTCGTTTTTACCTAAATGCCATTTCCCAAAGGCAGCAGTTGTGTAATTATTTGTTTTTAAAGCTTCTGCAATGGTTATTTTTTCTAAACTTAAACCAGCTCCAGAACCTTTTACTTTGTTAATTTCTGGAGGCAAAAACTGCATAGCTTCCAATGTTTTTTTATCACTTTTATAACGATCTGCAACTCTATATACTTTGTGTCTTGGCACATATTGCCCACATACTATAGAGGCTCTTGAAGGCGCACAAGTTGGGTCGTTAGAATACCCGTTTGTAAAATGCATTCCTTCTGCAAAAAGTTGATCAATATTTGGCGATTCTACTAAATTATTGCCATAACAATTCAATGCGTTAATCCCTAAATCATCAGCCAAAATAAAAACAACGCTTGGTTGTTTCTGATTGATTTTAGAGGTTGTGTTTTGTGCTTTACAAGAATAAAAAGCAATCAAAAATAAAAATCCTAGAAATATTTTATTCATAACTGTTAAATGCTGTAATTTGAATGGCTTTTGTTTTTTCTAACACGTTTAAACGAATCCCGTAAATTGAATTTCCATTCAATTTAATTCGTAAACCTTCGCCAATTGTTTTTCCATTATAAATGGTATTCCAATTCCCATTTTTATCTTTTGTATCAATTGTGAAATTACGTACACAATGCGAACGCATATTTTCACTCAATAAAACCGTTTTTACTTTTTTAGGTGATTTAAAATCTAAATGTAAACTTGGGTTTTTATCTTCTTTTGAAGGTTCCCACCAAGATTTTAAATGAATTCCTTCACTAAAAACATTCCCTTTGGTATTGTAAATTGCTTCAGGTTTGTTTTTCGCTTTTGTAAATGATGACGCACTTGCAGTAAACTCTTTTTTAGCAATTGGTATTTCTTTCCAAGTTTCAATTCTTTCAAATTTATCTGGATTTTCAGCTAAAGTGATTTCAACAATATTATCTAAATTTTTATCAAATTTTTCTTCATCAAAATGAAGAATTAGTTTTCCATTTTTAACATCACATTTTATAAAACCATCTGTAATTCCTTCTGCTGATATAATTTCTATTGGTAATTCTGGTAACTCTATAATTGCATCAGCATTCTTTGCTCTTTGTTGTAAAACGTGAATATATAATTTGTTTCCAACTTGGGTTGATGCTCCAAAATCGCCCCCAATATAAATTCCACGACGTGTATTTTTAATAGTATTTCCGTATTTTTTAATCCAATCTCCAACTTTTTCAGCTTCAATAGCTTCTTTTTCTACAAACTCTCCTTTTCCATTTGGGCCTAAATTCAATAATAAATTTCCACCATTTCCAGCAACCTGAATTAACATACTTAAAACTGTTTCATAAGGTTTTATAGGTCCTTTTGGGCTATACAACCATTTATCTGTCATTGTTAAACACGCTTCCCAATATCTATGATGATTTACGGGACCTAAACTTTGTTCTGGTGTGTCATAATCTCCTCTATCTTCTAAAGGCCAACCAAAACCAACTCTGGCATTGCTTAATATTCCTGGTTGCCATTTTTTCATATCTTTTAAAACATGATAAGAATCCCATTGCCAATATTTGGTTGCTAAATGATCCCAAAAAACACCATCAATTTTACCATATTCTGTAAAAAGTTGTTTTACGTGTTCTTTCATAAATGGCAAATAATTTTCGTAATGTTTTTCACGTAAATTATCTGGATGAGACCAATCTGGTTGCGAGTAATACCAAAATAATTTTACGCCTGCTTTGTGAGCAGCATCAGAAAGTTGTTTACAAATATCCTTTCCATAAGGCGTATTCATAATGCTGTATTCTGTGTTTTTTGCATCAAAAAATGTAAAACCATCATGATGTTTTGCCGTAAACACAATATATTCTGCTCCCCAATCTTTTACTTGTTGCATCCATTTGTCTGCATCAAAATTTTTAGGGTTGAATTTTTTATATAAGTTATCGTAAATTTCTGGATCAACACCATTTGTTGCTGCTTTTCCAGCTCCTGGTCTTTCGCCATTTCTACCCCAACTTAAAACATTTGTTTTTAGTAAAGCTGGTCCCCAATGCACAAAAATTCCTAATTTGGCATCTTTAAACCATTTCATTTCTGCATCTGTTGCGTACAGTTCTTTTTGCTGTTCTGCAGTTACATAAAAGGAAGAATCTTTTGCAGCAAATTGCCATTGATCTTTATAGTTTGATTTCTTCTTTTGGGCGAAATTATGCAAGCCAAAACATATCAATAAGAGAAATAGAAAGTGTTTTTTCATAAATTATTTTTTAATTGTAAATGTGTCAAATGTCTTACCTGTAAAAGAATTTATTCCTTTAAAAGTTAGTGTTTTTCCATCAATAGAGAAAAGTCCAAAACTACCAACATGCTCATAATGTGCAACAATAGAACCATCAGCACAATTTTTTGGATTCATTGGATCTGCTTTCCAGTTTTTATTCAACTTACCTCCAGCACCAATAGTTATAGAAATAAATCTATTTTTTAAATCAGAATAATTGGTTTGATTAATTTCTGATTTATCAATATTTCCTGAACCATCATAAGGTTTTAATCTTTCATACGTATGTGCATGTCCGTTTAAAACAACATCTACACCATAATTTGAAAACACCTCATAAAAATCGATAACGTGTTTATAATTTGGTTTGTAAGAGCATGTTTTTCCATTATGATGTAAAAAAACAATTACAAAATCATAGCCGTCTTTATTGTCTGTAAGTGTCTTTTTTAACCATTTTAATTGATTTTCTTTTTCATAAAAACCACCATCACTCGAATCTAAACCTATAAATAATGCGTTAGAATATGTAAAACTATAATAACGTTCGTTGTTTGGTAAAGCCCATTCTTTATTGAAATTCTTTTCTGGATCAGACAACCAATCATGGTTTCCAGAAACTGGATAAAAAGGAATATTTTTAAAAACTTCTTGAAAAGGTTTGAATAAATGATTGTCGTAATTTTTGCTTTCTCCTTTTGGATATACAATATCACCCAAGCCTAAACCAAAATTTGGTTTTGTTTTTAATTCCGTTATTCTATTTGCAGGTTCTTTTGCAAAACTCCAGCTTGGAGGTGAACCAATGTCTCCTAAAGCATAAAAAGTAAAAGGGGTGTTTTTATTATTTGGAGCAGTTGTAAAATGATATTTTTCTCCTGAAGCTAATAAATGTCCATTTGAATCAATGGTATAATTATAAGTAGTTTCAGGTTTCAAATTTCCTATTTCAACCTCATTAAATAAATTTCCTTCATGAGCTACTAAAGAACCTTTTACAACTACTTTGTTTTCTGAATTTATTTCATTAAAAACTACATTACAATTGGAAGCAATACTATTTGTTTTCCATGTAATAGTTGTAGTTGTTGGTCTTACCATTTGTAAATATGGCTCGCGAATTAAGGTTGGTTTTTCTCCAATAGCTTCAATTTTTACTTCTTTTGAAGAATTTTCGGTAACAATAGTACTGGTTTTACAACCAAAAAATAATGCTCCAATAAATAGTATAGAAAATACTTGTCTCATAATGTTAAAATATTTCTACTAAACTATTTGTAAAATTAAAGAATGAAGTTTAAAAATTGTCAGTTATCTTCTTTATTAGTTAGTAGCATCTAAATAATCCAAAATTCCATTTCCATTAGAATCTTTATTACTTTCTTTATCATCTGGAATTCCATCTCCATCTGCGTCTCTTTCTAAAATTCTGCTTTTATCTTTTAGCTCAAAAGGTTTTGTTTTTAGCAGTTTTAAACAACCATCTGCTTCACCAAAACTTCTAATGTTTCTTGAAAACTTGTGTAACAAAGGAGCATACGCTTCTCTTTCTGTAACTGCTAAATTTCTGGTTTCATTTGGGTCTTGATCATAGTCATATAACTCGTAAAAAGTTTCGTCGCCTTTTTTAGAAATCCATTCTATATATCTATATTTTCCTTTAACTCTATAGCCATAACCCAAACCTCTTTGCCCTCTATAAAGTGTAATTGCGCCAATTTTTACTTGTGCATTTGTATCATTTAAAATAGGGACTAAACTTCTTCCTTTAATGGTTCTTCCTGTTGTTTTTGTGGTATTTTTAGGCTGTTCAGGAATTTCTAAACCAGCCAATTCACATAAAGTAGGATAAATATCAATCGTAGAAACTGCAGAAAAAGTTTCACCTTTTGCTTTCCTATTTCTTGGATCGATAATAATTAATGGAGAAGAAGAAGCCACTTCTAAATTAGAGTGTTTATTCCATCTTCCATGTTCGCCTAAAAACAAACCATGATCTCCCCAAAGTACAATAATTGTATTGTCTGCAACTCCTAATTTTTTGAGCTTTTCAATCACCAAACCAATTTGCGCATCAACAAAAGAAGTACAAGCATAATACCCTTGTTTTAGTTTTAATTGAAAATCTTCATTAATTAAACCTGTTTCAGAATTTATATTTTTCTGAACATCTTTTCCTTTAATTGTATAGGTTTTTAAGTCTTCTCTACCAATTGGCGCATTTTGATTTGCAGCAACTTTAAAGTTTGTATTCTCATACAAATCCCAATATTTTTTTGGAGCAATAAAAGGTTCGTGTGGTTTTTTAAAACCAATTGCCATAAAAAACGGCGCATCTTTTTTAGCAACTTTTTCTAATAATTCTATTCCTTTTTTTCTGATAATTCCATCTACATATTCTTCATCTGGTAAATCTTTAAAATCTAAAGCAACACCTTTTGGTTGATGCCCACCTTTTGGTGCTAAATAAGGAATTGTCCAAGAAGCAACATCATCTCCATCTTTAGATTTGTCATTTGGATTGCCAACTGTTCTTGGGTCGTGAATTTTTCCTGCAGCTGCAGTTGTGTAGCCATTATTTTTAAAATGTTGTGGTAGAAAAACAACATCTGTCAATTTTTTTCTGATAGGTTTAAAACCAATTACACCTGTTTCTTCTGGCATTAAGCCTGTTGTTAATGCGGCTCTTGATGGTCCACAAACTGCATATTGTACTTGATGATTTCTAAAAGTAACTCCATTTTTTACCAATGCATCAATATTTGGTGTAATGGCTTGTTTGTCTCCATAAACACCTAAATTATTTCTTAAATCGTCAATACAAATTAGTAAAACATTGGGTTTAGATTTGTCTGTATTTTGAGCTTTTACTGCTTTGATTGCCATAAATGCAATTAACAATAATGTTATGTGATTTTTCATGTTTTAATTTTATTTGATGTTTTTGACTTTATAATCGAGCCAAAATCTATTTTTTAATTTGCTTAGCCTAAAAATTATTATCCTAAGGAAATCACAAACACTAAAGTTATTAAAAGGTACAGGTAATTTTATTTTATTCAAAATTACAATTCTATGTATTTGTGATGGTTTCATATTTAACATAAAAAGCCTAAAATCTATCAGAATAACGTACTAATAGACAATTATTAAACCTTATTAGTTAGATAAGTGACCCTAACATAATACAATGTATGTAAATTTGACTAAGCGTAAATAATCAAAAAGATTCTATTTGAGTTTATAATTTATTCACATTATGCTAATTGATAAAATATATCTAAAACATGAGATTATTTAGAAAAATTATTTCAGTATGCATGATAATGATTGCATCATTATCACTTGCACAAGTTACCACTTCAACTTCCCCAAATATCATATTCTTTGTAGTGGATGATTTAGGGTATTATGATTTAGAATGTTATGGGTCCAACTTTTATGAGACTCCTAATATTAATCAATTAGCAGCAGACGGAATCCGTTTTACAAATGGTTATGAAGCTGCTCCACGTTGTGCAGCATCAAGAACATCAATTATGACAGGGAAATTTGAGTCGAGACCATCTGTTTCAGGTGGAATGTATTTGCCAACAGACGCCAATCCTAATGGTTATTCAGAAACCACTTTTGCACAAGCTTTAAATGATCAAGGTTATAAAACATTTTTTATTGGTAAATGGCACTTAGGTCTAGGTTTGGGGAATGTGAATTGGAACACCCATATTTCACCAGGACCCAACGAAGTTGGATTTGATTATAGCTTTATCATGGCAGCAACGCAAGATAGGGTTCCAACAGTGTACATTAAAGATGGTGATGTTTATAATTTAGACGTGAACGACCCAATAGAAATTGACTACGAAAACAACTTCCCCGGAGAACCCACTGGAGAAAACTCGCCACATTTAGTAAAAATGAAAGCCGATGCGCAACACAACAGGACTGTTGTCAACGGAGTTCCACGAATTGGGCACATGAAAGGTGGCCAATCCGCAAGATGGGTAGATGAAGATATGGCAGATGATTTTCTTAAAGAAGTTCAGGCATATATAACAACAAAGAAAGACAAACCCTTCTTTTTGTATTATGGGTTTCAGCAACCTCACGTGCCAAGAACCCCGCACC
>Ga0115565_10003619_pt1 | contig 10942 bp, 11 predicted proteins | sample COGITO_mtgs_1105_FD_87199 | JGI IMG/M metagenome (GOLD analysis project Ga0115565, IMG submission 87199) | Pelagic marine microbial communities from North Sea - COGITO_mtgs_110530 | ecosystem: Environmental > Aquatic > Marine > Epipelagic | place: Germany:Helgoland, sampling site Kabeltonne... | reverse complement strand
GCACTTTAGAGGCTTCTGAAGAAGAGGAAAGCGAAGATTAATTAAGTATTCGCTTAGAGTACTGACACATTTCTATAATATTCTTGACTGTAGATTTTTTCTTTTCCCTGTCCTAATGGAAGGAAAGAGTCTCTTATATCTTCAAATTTTAAAATAAAGCGGTCAGTTTCTAATTGGAAACTGACCGCTTTATTTTACTTCTATTTTAGCTCTAAATACGCCCCGCGATACGATCTTGTGCAAGTTGCAATATCGTATGAAATTGATCATCTATAGACGTTTCTGTATTATCTATTTCTATAGCATCACTTGCTTTTACTAGTGGTGAGTCTTTTCGTGTGGTATCTATGTGATCGCGCTCTGTTACATTGCTTAAAACATCTTCGTACTTTACAGTGTCACCACGATCTATGAGCTCATTATATCGTCGTGTAGCGCGTTGCTCTGCGCTAGCCGTCATAAATATTTTAAGCTCTGCCTTAGGAAATACTACGGTTCCTATATCGCGACCATCCATCACGACGCCTTTATCTTCTCCCATACGCTGCTGTTGTTCTACAAGTTTAGCACGTACTTCAGAAACAGTGGCTATAGGACTTACAAATGATGAAACGTCTAGGGTGCGTATGTACTTTTCTACATTTTCATCACCTAAACAAACGTCTGCTCTGCCAGTATCTGGATTATTAATGAAAGAGATTTTGATTTCTTTCAAATCCTTAATCAGTTCCTCTTTGTCAAAAAAACCGTCAGAAATTAATCCCTTACGCATCGCAAACAATGTTACTGCTCTGTACATCGCACCTGTATCTACATAAATATAATCGAGATAGGCAGCGAGCTGTTTTGCTACTGTACTTTTTCCGGTAGATGAGTATCCATCTATTGCAATTGTAATTTTCTTCACAAATAAAAGATTTGAACGGCAAAAATAACGATAAAAAAGAACACGGCTTTGTTGATAAATCATAGGTATTTTACACGCTTCTCGTCCTTCTTATAAAACATAATTATATCTTTGTTTGGTATGGAACATTTTGTTGTATCAGCTCGTAAGTACCGCCCACAGACCTTTGTAGATGTTGTTGGGCAACAAGCGATTACAAATACGCTAGAAAGTGCTATTGCTAATAATCACCTCGCACAGGCACTTCTTTTTTGCGGGCCTCGTGGTGTAGGAAAGACGAGTTGCGCACGTATTCTTGCAAAAGTTATAAATACTGACGAGCACACCAGCCCAGATGAAGAGTTTGCTTTTAATGTTTTTGAACTTGATGCAGCCTCAAACAATAGTGTAGATGACATACGAAGTCTAATAGACCAAGTACGCATCCCTCCGCAAACTGGGAAGTATAAAGTCTATATTATAGATGAGGTACATATGCTTTCTAAAAGTGCATTTAATGCATTTTTAAAAACACTAGAAGAACCACCAAAGCACGCGATTTTTATCCTTGCAACTACTGAAAAACATAAGATCATCCCGACCATCTTGTCACGGTGTCAGATTTTTGACTTTAAGCGTATTACAGTCACAGATGCCCGAGAACATTTAAAACGTATAGCAGCTTTTCAAGGAATAACAGCAGATGAAGACGCGCTGCACATTATCGCTCAGAAAGCAGATGGCGCAATGCGCGACGCACTCTCTATTTTTGATAGAGTTGTTAGTTTCTCAGGGAAAAATCTAACACGTAAGGCGGTTACAGAAAATCTTAACGTATTAGATTATGACACCTATTTTAAGGCAACAGACTTAATCTTACAGAATAACATACCACAGCTGTTAGTGCTTTTTAATGATATCCTAACAACAGGATTTGATGGGCATCACTTTATTGCTGGTCTCGCCAGTCATTTTAGAGACTTAATGATGTGTAAAAACCCGGCTACAATACCTTTGTTAGAGGTTGGAGATCAGACCAAAGCCAAGTATGCTGAGCAAGCTAAAATTGCTTCACCATCATTCTTAATGCAAGCGGTAGATAAGGCTAACGAAGGTGATCTAAAATATAAAACAAGCCGTAACCAGCGACTTCTCGTTGAACTAACACTAATGCAACTCGCCTCCATCACTCTCGATGGAGAAAAAAAAAATAGCGAGCCTTACATAATTTCGCCTGATAAGGCTCGTGAGATTGCTGCTAAAAATGTTGATGCACACGCTTCTGAAACCCCGATAGCTTCTGAAACTTCAGAAACTAGTCAGAAAGATAAGTCTGAGGTTAATGCAGAGGATGAGTCGGTTACTGAGACTAATAATACCTCAGAAACAACTACGCTAAAAACAGAGGCTGTACCTTCATTTAATGATGCAGCGCAACCATCATTACCATCTCAATCGCAACAACCTCCATCTGATTCTCAAGCTGAATCTCGTAAAGAAACTACAAAATCTGCTATCGATAAAGCTGACGATACAGACGATACACCAGCCACACTATCAGACAATCCTGAAGTCGCACAAGCTCCACAAGCTCTAAACGCTGAATCTTCTGCACCAATAGCGCCTAAAATTGCACCTAGAGCCGATCGCGTTTCGGGATTATCATTAAAAAGCCTTCAGAAGAAAAAGGAGATTTTAGAACAAAAAGCAGAAAAAGTAATAGACACCAGCAACTTACCTCATGAAACATTCACCGAAGCGCAAATGCTGGAAACTTGGAATGCATATATCGCCATTCTCAATAAAAAAGGTGAGAAAATAATGGCGTCTAACCTACAAACAGATACGCCTAAACTAGACGGAACCACTATTAGTATAGAGTTTCCCAATGATACCATGCGTGTAGAGTTAGAACGAGCGCAAGGACCTCTTTTAGAGTATCTGAAGCGTAGCTTAAGCAATTACAGCATTACCCTAAACATAGAGGTAAATGAAGAAACGCAGCGTAAATACGCGTATACTTCTGAAGAGAAATTTGATCGTATGCGCGAACTAAACCCTGCCATTGAGATTTTAAAAAATACATTTGACTTAGAAATTTAAGACAGCGATTATGGAAAAGGAACCTATTAAAATGTTGCACTTACAATTACCTACAGATCCTAGATGGGTTAATATCGTAGAAAAAAACATAGACGAGATACTAACAGATCACGCCTATTGTGAGCAAAAAGCAGCCTCAAGTGCTATTTCATTTATCATCGGTTTTCCTGAGTATAGTGATCTAGTTGCAGAGATGTCTGATCTAGCACAAGAAGAAATGAGCCATTTTACTATGGTACATAATCTTATGACAGAGCGTGGTCTACATTTAGGAAGGGAACGTAAAGATGCTTATGTACATAAACTTCGCTTTTACTTTCCTAAAGGTGGTAGTCGTGTAGAAAGTCTCGTAAATAGACTTCTTGTTGCAGGCCTGATAGAAGCTCGTAGTTGCGAGCGTTTTAGATTGTTAAGTGAAGAGTTAGAAGATCCTAAACTACGTAAGTTTTACCGCAAGCTTATGATTAGTGAGGCAAGCCATTATACGATGTTTCTAAAATTTGCACGTAAGTATGGTGAAAACATAGATGTAGATAAGAAGTGGCAAGAGCTACTCGCTTTTGAAGCAAACGTAATGTCTGAACTTAGTGTTTCCGAAAGTATTCACGGGTAATTTTTTTGAATGCCCGTTTATAGTCCTAAGGACAACATTTTAATTTTTATATGTAATTAATATGCTCTTCCACGACCCTAAAGGGTGGCATATTCTTAATTATTTATATTCATCAGAGATTTTTTCCTCCCTTTAGGCGGGGAAAAGAAAGAATCAGCAATTTAAATTATAGCATTAATCAATAAATTATAGCATTAATCAATTAGGAAACTAAGCGGGCATACAATAATTTTTTACCTGTTCTAAAATAGTAAAGCCGCTATATCTCTAAATATAGCGGCTTTACTATTCGTTTGTTTTATTTACAATCGTATTCCTAAACTCACTTGCAAATACCTGTTTTTACCGGATAAGTTAACGAGTTCGTTTTCCCTAGAGATGGAAATTGTACCGTCACTATTATCTACTTTTTCGATAATATCTACGCGAGCATCATCGCTGTATACTTCTGTAAAGCCTAAATTGTAACGCACATCTAAGAAAAATGTTTCATTTATATTATATCCTATCGCTCCAAAACCTGAGAGATCTAAATAGTTATAATTACCGCTCTGCTCGTGAAACCAAATTTTACCAGAAACCTGAGGTCCGGCCATAATATACAGGTGATCTCCTAAATTTGCTTTTAGACCTATAGGCAGTTGCAAATAATCTATTCGTAATGGTTGATATTTTACACCCATAGACGCAAAACCTAATTCTGGCTGTATACTTAAACGCTCTGATAAAGGGAACTCTCCAAAAAAGTATGCACCTACACCATATCGGCTTTCAGTAACATCACCCGGTATATCTAAAGCAGTTGCCCCAGGTTCTGTCTGAAGTTCAAAACTCTGACTCCCTAAAGAACTTACATTCATTCCAAAACGGAAACCGAAATGTTTTTCTTGTGCCTGAGCGACACAAGCACTTAGGGCTACAATTAAAAGTATAGCTAAACGTATATTTTTCATTGACGTATGTATTATTAATTATGAGTTGAAAGATACAATCTTTTCACAATACCATCTGCCAGTCCGATCTTGGGTACATAAATACTCTTTGCTCTACTCCATTTCATCGACGAAAGGTAAATTTTACACGCAGGTATGATCACATCTGCTCTATCTGTGTTTAATCCTAGGTCTATGATGCGCTCTTCATAAGAGTACGTCTGTAGGTCATTATAAAAACCGAGTAGCCAAAAATATGATAGTGGTTTCCCTTCCTTTTTTGCGCTAAGTTTAAAAATCTTGTTGATATTTCCGCCAGAGCCTAATAATTGTACCGTATCGTACATTTTGGTGTTTTCTTTAATCCACATTTCAACATCTTTCCACGTGCTGCGATCTACGAGATCATTGAGTAATCGTACTGTTCCTATTTTAAAACTTTTACTCTGTACGACTGCACTCTTGTGGTAGATGGTAAATTCTGTACTACCGCCGCCTACATCTACATAGAGATATGTTTTTTCAGCGTCTATGAAACTAGCAAGGTCTGTTGCGGCGATAATTTCTGCTTCTTCATCACCGTCTATAATCTCAATATCAATTTTGGTCTTTTCTTTACATGCTTTCGCGAAAGCGTACCCATTACTGGCTTCCCGCATTGCTGATGTAGCACAGGCACGATATGCCACGACATTGTGCGCTTGCATTAAGAGTTTAAAAGCCTGCATAGCGTCGAGCATACGCTCTTGATTTGCTGTAGAGATTTCGTTATTTTTAAAAACGTCTTCCCCTAAACGTATAGGGACCCGTGTTAATGCACTCTTGCGAAACTGCGTAGGCTTCCCCTCTTTTTCTAGCACATTACAGATGAATAAGCGAATAGCATTTGAACCGATATCAATCGCAGCGTATTTACTTATTTTGAGATCAGTCATTATCTGTATCTAGTTGATTAAGATAGTAATCGTACGTAGCGTACTGCGATCGTGTGGTGCCGTCTTTCTTAAAGTATGGATTTTCTTGTGATGCATCTAGCATCCTAGCTTTTACATCGTCATTCCAACCTATCATATGGGTTTCTATGATCTCACGTTTTATATCTTCATCGTAAATAGGGCAGGTAACTTCTACTCTATTGTCTAGGTTACGTGACATCCAGTCTGAGGATGATATATAAACATGCTCTTCACCAGGGACTCCAAATATGTACACTCTAGGATGCTCTAGAAACCTATCGATAACACTTTTTACGGTTATGTTTTCGCTCATTCCTTTTATCCCAGGAATTAGACAGCATATACCACGAACGATCATTTCTATTTTTACACCTTCTTGACTCGCTTCATATAGCTTATCAATCATCGCATAGTTAGATATGCTATTAATCTTTAGGCGAATCATTCCTTCTTTACCTGCTTTTACTTTTGCTATTTCCTTATTAATAAGACTATAAAAAGTACCTCTAGAATAATGCGGAGAGATAATTAAGTGCTTGTACTTGTTTACAATGTAATTAGTATCAAAAAAGTTGAAGAGCTTACTGAGGTCTTTAAGAATCTCTTGATTTGCAGTAAACAGCGTGTAATCTGTGTAGATTTTTGCAGTAGAGTGATTAAAATTACCAGTGCTTATAAAACCATAGCGTTTTTTCTTGCCATTTTCTCTACGCTCTATGACACATACTTTACTGTGCACTTTTAATCCAGGAACACCGAAAATGAGTTTTACCCCTTGATTTTCCATCTCACGGGCGTAGTTCATGTTAGACTCCTCGTCAAAGCGAGCTCTAAGCTCTATTTGTACGGTAACTTCTTTACCGTTCTGAGCCGCATTAATTAAAGCACTCGCGATGTGAGAAATCTTTGCTAGACGATAAATTGTAATCTTTATAGAAGTGACTGTAGGATCTAAAGCAGCCTCTCTTAGAAACTTAATGGTGTAGGAAAATGTATGATATGGCGTGTACTGAAGAAAATCCTTTTCGGCTACCTTTTTAAACAGGCTATCGTCTAATGAAATCCCCTTTATAGGAAGCGGCTTAAGCTTGTCATATTGCAAATCTTTCTTACCCATACTCGGAAAGCCCATATAATCCTTACGGTTATGATAACGACCACCAGGAATAATACTGTCGTTATTCTCTATCCCTAACTTATCGAGCAAAAATGCTAAGGTTTCTGGGTCTATTGTTTTATCATATACAAAACGTACAGGTTCACCGTCTTCCCTTCCCTTAACACTGCGGCGTAATTTTTCTAAAAAGCTCTTTCCTAAATCTGACTCTAAATCAAGTTCTGCATCACGAGTGATTTTTATCATGTGTGCAGAGATATTTGTATAATCGAAGATGTTAAAAATCTTATCTAGATTATATCGCAGTATATCATCTATAACAATGATGTATTTTTTTCCGTCTATTTCTGGCAATACCACAAATCGCTCTATAGAGTTAGGGATTTCTAGCAACGCATATAGTGGTTTATCTATCCCGTCAAACTCCATACGTACTGTAAGGTATGCGTCTAGATCCTGTATGCGCGGTAGCTCTACGTCTTCCCGTAACACTATAGTTTCTAATGCAGGACTTACCGTATCTCTAAAGAAATGTTCTATAAATTTTCTATGAGATGGCTCAGTAATTTCATTTTCTTTAAGTATAAAAATATTCTCACCTTCTAGACGTGTGTATATATCTTTTAATATCTCAAGACTCTCCGTCTGTTGGTCTATTACAATTGCCGTAATCTTATCTAATAACTCTTGGGCGGTATAGATACCTAGCGCTTTTCTACCTTTACGGCCCGCACTTACAATACGGCGTATGGTCGCGTAACGTACTCTAAAAAATTCATCTAAGTTATTAGAAAATATACCTAAAAACCGAAGACGCTCAATTAAAGGTACAGACTCATCTGCAGCTTCTTGAAGTACTCTAGAGTTGAATTGTAGCCAACTCAAATCGCGGTTTAAATAACGTTCTTCTTGGTGATTTGTCATTTTATAATTGCTTAGGTATTATAGTGTGTATTGTCTTTCCCTTTTCAAGGTCTTGCCATCTTTCTATATCAAACGTTATTGCTGTAAATCCGCAGGTAGGTACGTTATCTATTTTCTTATTTCCATAAAAATTTACAATAGATGTCATCGCATTATTATGCCCAAAGACGATCAGGGTATCTACGCTATCATCTACAGAACAAATAATATCTACCACTGCTTGCCCAGAAAAGTCGTATAATTTAGGTCTCAGTTCTATTTTAGAATCAGGTATATCAAAGGCTTGCGCAAAAAATACTGCTGTTGTCTTTGCTCTCATCGCATCACTACTCAACCATAGTTGAGGCAGGTCAATGAGTTGTGCTACTTTTTGAGCAACCTTGGGAGCGTCATTTAGACCTCTCTCATTTAAGGGTCTTTCGTGATCGTCTAAATCAAACTCCCAGCTAGACTTAGCATGTCGTACTAAATACAGTGTTTTCATATTAAGGTGCTAAACGTTCTTTTAACCACAAAGAAGACTTCTCAGATGACGAGTACCGTATACGATCGTGTAGTCGGCTCGGGCGTCCTTGCCAAAATTCATAGACTAGCGGTTGTATCACAAACCCTCCCCAATGATCTGGCCTCTTTACATCTCTATTTTCGTATTGTGTTTTTAGATCTGACATATGCTGCTCTAAAACAGCTCTATCTGCTATAATTGTACTCTGTGGTGAGGCTAATGCGCCTAACTGACTTCCTTTAGGACGTTTATTAAAATAATCATCAGACTGTGCAGCAGATACTTTTTGTGCTGTTCCCTGAATAATTACTTGTCGCTCTAGGTTAGGCCAGAAAAAAGATAATGAAACTTTAGGATGCTCTTGTATTGCTTGCCCCTTCTCACTATTATAATTAGTGTAAAATACAAACCCTTTGCTATCGTAAGATTTTAGAAGTACGATACGGCTTTTAGGCATTCCTGATGGGTCTACCGTGGCAACAGTCATTGCATTTACCTCTCTTACACCACCGGCTTTCTCAACTTCATCAAACCATAGCGCAAACTGATCTAAAGGATTATCTAATGCATTTTCTAGCAATAGTTCACCCTGTTCATAGCTATCCCTATAATCGTGCAACTCTCTGTTCATAGTTGCAATTTACAAAGATACTCCGCCAATTAAACACCTAAATTTTAACTTTTAAGAATATGTTAACGTTACTACTTAACGTCCATAAAACGCTCAAACCATTTAAAAAGATCGCCCTTTGTTATGGTTGCACCTTTCTGGATTAAGTCAAAAATTTCGCCCGTTGCATCTTCCTTATACTTCTTTTGAGACGTAAAATACACTACCGCATCATTATCTAGATTTGCCTGTAGCCAGTCGTAACCTTCTCGCGTCGTAATATTTATACCTTCTTCATCTATTTTAAGCGCTATCAGGGTAATATGTTCATCTTCTAACCGAAATAAGTGTAGTTGTTTAGGAGAAAAATGCTCTAAATATTCTGCACGTTGTAAAACGCGTTCCCATACGAGGTCAGAAAAGACGTCTAATTCTTCTTCTGCAACCTGTGGCTTTGTGGCTTTTAACTCCTTCCACTCATCTGCGGTAATTTGTTGGGTGGCCAGAAAGGTTATAAATTCAGAATGTAGTTCTTCGAATTGTTCTTTTGTTAATCTTGCTTATTTCATTGCGATAGGTTTCGTGCAGCATGCGGCTTAGTGTTATAGTTTGCACGTTATGATTTTATGGTTTTGTGTACGCTTTCGCGAAAGCGCATGTAAAAATAAGTATAAACGAAAACCGCTCCCAGTTATGGAAGCGGTTTTAGCTTATTATTTAAGAAGGCTAGTTTCTAGCTCTCTGCGATAACGTCAAAGCTTATTGGTACTATAACAGCACGGTGTAAGCGTATCTCAGCTTCGTAAGTTCCTAAACGTTTTACTGTATTACCAGCAATGTTTATGAATTTTCTGTCTATAGTAATTCCAGCAGCAAAAAGTGCTTCTGAAACATTTGAGTTATTTACAGATCCAAAAAGTTTATCACCATCACCAGTTTTAGCCGTGATTTTGATTTCAACTTCTTTAATAGCTTCTGCTTGCTTGTTTGCTTCGTCTATAGCTTTTTGCTCCTTGTACGCACGTTGCTTTAAGTTCTCAGCAAGAACTTTCTTTGCAGAAGTTGTTGCGAGTACAGCGTGCCCTTGAGGGATTAAAAAGTTACGTCCGTAACCATTCTTTACATTTACGATATCGTCTGTGAATCCTAGATTCTCAACGTCATTTTTTAGTATTACTTCCATAGTAGTCCTACTTTCTATTTGTAAAGGTCAGTTACATACGGCATAAGAGCAAGGTGACGTGCTCTTTTTACTGCTACACTAACTTTACGTTGATATTTTAATGAAGTTCCTGTAAGACGACGAGGTAACAATTTACCTTGCTCGTTTACAAAAGCACCCAAGTAGTTTGCATCTTTATAATCGATGTACTTAATACCTGCTTTTTTGAAACGACAGTATTTTTTTTGTTTTTGAGTCTCGATATTAAGCGGAGTAAGATATCTGATCTCTCCGTCTTTTTTACCTTTTGCTTGTTGTTGAAGTGTTGCCATGATTATGCTTTTTGTTTGTTTCTAGCTACTCTCTTCTCAGCCCACTCTATAGCGTGCTTGTCTAATTTCACAGTTAAATAACGCATTACCGCTTCGTCACGTCTAAACGCTAATTCAAACGGCTCAATAGCTTCACCATCAACGGTGAACTCTAATAGGTGGTAAAAACCACTCTTTTTGTTTTGGATAGCATAAGCGAGCTTTTTAAGCCCCCAATCTTCCTTGTTAATCATCTTGGCACCTTTGCCTTTCAAGAAGTCTTCGTACTTCTTAACTGCTTCCTTTACCTGGTCATCAGATAAAACGGGATTCAAGATGAAAACAGTTTCATAATGATTCATATTCATTGAACTTTAAATTAAAAATGGGTGCAAAAATACACATAACTATTTATATAGCAAAATACTTTCTCATCGTAATTTTTATACCTTTTAAAGAGTTGCCGTAAAAAAAATTAAGAATTTTTTGTAGTCCTAAATTTTATATTTTAACAATTTAATTAACTGATAAACAGATAATTAAATATTTTATCGATCAAATACACATCGACCTATAATACAAATTCATCGGTGAAATACACAATTTTGTTGTTTTGTTTAACTTATTTGACTACTATTGTATTTATTAACCAGATAATTAAAGAACGTGGAGGGAATAATACTTGATTGTGCTGTTGTAGATGATTCTAGCTTGCAGCGACTTGCCATTGTTAAGATGATCAACGATCATCCTAATTTAAATCTTGTAGCAGAGTATAACAATGCTATAGAAACTAAAAATGGACTATTAGATACTAAAGTAG
>Ga0115565_10003618_pt1 | contig 10942 bp, 10 predicted proteins | sample COGITO_mtgs_1105_FD_87199 | JGI IMG/M metagenome (GOLD analysis project Ga0115565, IMG submission 87199) | Pelagic marine microbial communities from North Sea - COGITO_mtgs_110530 | ecosystem: Environmental > Aquatic > Marine > Epipelagic | place: Germany:Helgoland, sampling site Kabeltonne... | reverse complement strand
TAGCAGGAAAACGTGTAACTGTCTGTGGTTATGGTGATGTTGGTAAAGGAACAGCAGCTTCTTTTAAAGGAGCAGGTTCTATTGTAACTGTTACAGAAATAGATCCTATCTGTGCTTTGCAAGCTGCAATGGATGGTTTTGAAGTTAAGAAATTAGAGACTGTTGTTGCAAATTCAGATATTATTATTACTACAACAGGTAATAAAGATATTGTGCGTGGAGAGCATTTTGAAGCAATGAAAGACAAAGTAATTGTTGCAAATATTGGGCATTTTGATAATGAAATTGATGTACCTTATTTAAATGCGAACAGTGAAAAAGTTGAAATTAAGCCACAAGTAGATAAATATAATATCAATGGAAATGATATTATATTGCTAGCAGAAGGACGTTTGGTAAACTTAGGTTGTGCAACTGGGCATCCAAGTTTTGTAATGTCTAACTCATTTACAAACCAGACTTTGGCACAAATGGAACTTTGGAATAATGCAAAAGCATACGGAAACGAAGTGTATATGCTACCAAAACATTTAGATGAAAAAGTTGCATTTTTACACTTAGCAAAAATTGGTGTAGAGTTAACTGAATTGCGTCAAGACCAAGCAGCATATATTGGTGTAACACAAGCAGGACCGTACAAACCAGAACACTATAGGTACTAAATAGTTGTTTGTTTAACAAACCAAAAAAAGAAAACCCTTTCAAATTAATGAAAGGGTTTTCTTTTTTAATTTTTCTTCTTTTTAAGTTCACCCTCGTGGTCTAGCATTATTTCACTATCTCTATATTTACAGCAAGGATGCACAGAGCTATAGGCTTCATCCGTGGCTATAAAATTTTCAACATCATGACCAACGTTTGCAATGTTCTGTTTTACGGTATTTAGAGATGCTTTACGCTCATCTAAAATGAGGTTTATTTGATGCGTTTTTACATCCCAAATAGCAAACTTTACCCCTTTTGTTTTTAAGGCAGCAATCTCTATACGTTTTTTACACATTCCACAAATACCATCTACTTTAAAAGCAACTTTGGCGTTTTTTTTCTTTTTCACTGTTTTTATTTCTTGTGCTTGGGCAGAAAAGCCAATGAAGAACAAACTGAATATAAATATCACTTTTTTCATTATTTTTTTATTTAAAAGTTATTTAATTTTAAATCGTAAACCTGCATAAATGGCGCGACCAAAAATTGGCGAGTATACAATCGTACTGTCAAAATTGGGTCCAAAAGGATTTTCACTGCCTAAAATAGGATTTACTTGTTGAACATTTGTAAAGTTTTCTACACCTGCATAAATTTCAAAGGTGTTTGAAAATACTTTAGTAATTTGAGAATTTAATAAACTATAACGCTCAGAATTTATTGGTAATTGGTATTGTGTTGGGTTTGTAGCTGTATCTGGTAAACGTTGTTCGCCGATATTATTAAATGTAAAATCTAACTTCCATTGAGCACCATTGTCTTTTGTTGCTGTTTCGTAAGAAATATTTGCAAAAAACCGATTATTAGGCTGGAGAGGTTTTTGTAATTTTCCAGTTTTATAATCTGTTGAAATATCAAAATATTTAAAAGCAGTTCGTAGATTCAAGTTTTTTGCCAATTCATAGTTTAATTCTAGTTGAAAATTATTAGCAATACTTTTTCCATTTAAATTATAAAAAGAAACTGCTTGCGGATTTTCCCAATCTACAACAACTTGGTTGCTGAAATCTGTTCTATAAAAATCGAATGTAATATCCCCTTTTTTATTAAATAAATTAAATTTTTGCAAATACGAAACTCCATAATTCCAAGCAATTTCAGGGTTTAATCCGTATATATTTCCATCTACAGCGTCTATATCTATTTTTCTGGAACTTGCAAATAATTGCTGATTTTCTGCAAAAATATTAGCACTTCTTTTTCCTCTTCCAGCGGAAGCTCTAAAAACTCCGTTTTCCCAAGGAGCATACCTTAGGTGTAACCTAGGTGTAATAAATGTACCTAATAAATTATGTGTATCCACTCTAACTCCTGCAGTTAAACTGAAGTCCTCCAGGTTGTCAAAAGCATATTCAAAAAATACACCTAAAGAGTTTTCTTTTCTTTTGTAATTTGTAGTATTTACAAGTTCATTGTATTTGTCATAGGTAAAATTAATACCTGTTTTAAACTTGCTTCTAGTATCTCCAATAATTGAGTTGAAAAGTAAGTTAGAGTATAAACTTTCATGTTTAATATCATACACATTTAAACCAAAATAAGAATCTTGTCGATGATTGCTATACGCTAATTGTAAACCGACACTTTGATATGGAATTTCAGGAAAAACATACCCTATTTTTAAAGAAGTTTCAAAACGTTTTGTATCAATTTCACTTCCCCAAGAATCTGTATTCCCTTTATCTAAAGTTGGATTAAAATTGATTTCTCCAGTTTGTTTTTCATCATTTAAAAAACGAATATTTATAAAACTAACCCAACCATTTTGTGCATCTGTATATTGCCAGCGGTTCATTACATTTATTTGATTGGCTAAAGGTACGTCTATAAAATTATCTTTGTTTTTATCAAATTTTTCACCTCTATAATTCCCATGGATATAAAGGCCGGATTGCCATTTTTCTGAAACTCTTCGGTTAAAATGAGTGTTTAATTCTAACCTACCATTTAGAGAACTATAGGTGTTTAAGAAAAATTTATTATCAGAAAAAGGCTTTACCAATTCTGCATTTATTTGGCCAGAAATACTTTCAAAGCCATTTACAACAGAACCAGCCCCTTTTGTAATTTGAATACTCTCTACCCAAGTACCCGGTGTAAAGGTTAAGCCAAAAGCTTGGGCAGCACCTCTTATAGACGGTATGTTTTCTTGCATAATTTGCAAATACGGACTTTTAAGTCCCAACATTTGTATTTGACGCGTTCCTGTTAATGCATCAGAGAAACTAACATCTATAGACGGATTTGTTTCAAAACTTTCCGCTAAATTACAGCAGGCTGCTTTTAATAGTTCGTCGTTATTTACTGTAAAAGTGTTGGCTGTGGCAAATAAAGATTTTTGAACGGCATCTCTTTTGCTTCGAATAGTTATTCCTTTTAATTCGTTTTGTATAGTTATAAAATGATGAATTGGTGTTAGATCTCTAATTATTAAGGTGTCTGTTTTGTATCCAATATAACTTATTACTAACTTTTTATATTCCTTTTTAAACGGAATTGTAAACCAGCCTTTTTCGTTCGTAATTGTGCCAATGTTTGTGTTTAACCAATTTACGGTGGCACCAGCAACGCCTAAATTATCTTTAGGATTTTCTTGGCCCATAATCATTCCTTTCAAATTAGTTTGAGCAAGAATAAAAATTGGAAACAGCAGTATAAAGCTATTTAGTATGTGTTTTTTCATTAATGTTAATTTTATTATAATTAAAACTGTGCCTCTTTAGTAAAAGACTTTTTAGTTGGAATTAAAACAAAATTAAATTAAAAATGATTGGTATTTTATCTGATAACTAATAGGTATAACAGGCCGATGAAACGCTTTGTAAATGACATTTCTAGAAGATACTTCTTTGAATAGATTTAAATAAGAAGAATAGAAAGTTGTTAAAAATTGTTGTGTTTCAAAGTTCAAGGTATCAAAAGAAGCTGTATGCAATTCATCTTGTCCTTCTGTTATTATTACTTCATCTTTACAGCAGTTTGTCTTTTCTGCAGCCATTGTCTGCTCTACTTTCATACCGCAATCATTGGCTTCACCTATAACAGAAATATCCATTAAAAAACCCCCACAATAATGACTCTCAACAGTAAATGAGAGTGTTGAGAATAGCACCAAAAATGCTAATAGAGCCGATGTTATTTTGGTAAAAATGGATTTCATTATAAGTGCAAAGTTACAATAACAAATGTGATTTTTTTGTAAATTCAAATGTTATCTCGAAATTCATTAAAAAATTTAAGTAAACTAATATGATGTGCACTATAAAACTGCCTTTATATTTCTGTTCTTTATCTACGAAATTTCATTTATTTTTACATCTTTAAAAGTTTAGAGTTTTGATGGAAATGGATTTAAATAGATTGAAAAATAAAGTAGATAGTATTCTTGCAAATACAAATACTATAAATGAGCAGCTAAAGGCAATTTGCGATTTTTTAGAAAGTGAAATTTCTTATTATGATTGGGTTGGTTTTTATTTTAAAAACGGAGATAAAGACGAGTTGAAATTGGGGCAATATACAGGTGAAGAAACAGAACATACAATTATTCCTTTTGGAAAAGGTATTTGTGGACAAGTGGCTGTAAGTAATCAAAATTTTGTTGTTCAAGATGTATCTAATCAAGAAAACTATATATCTTGTGGATGGAAAGTGAAATCTGAAATAGTAATTCCTATTTTTGTGAACAAAGAGAATATTGGGCAGATTGATATTGATTCTCATACTGCAAATGTTTTTACAGATAAAGATGAGCAGCTTTTAAAATATGTTTGTGAAAAATTAGGGGCTATTTTGTAAAATAATAAAAATTTTATTATTTTTGTTTGAGCTTTTGGTTTTAACCAAAGAAATGAGTATCATTAAATCCCTATATTATGAGAAAAGAAAAGGACAATTCTTCGAGAATTAGAGACAACGGTAATTCCAATTTTACCAAAAAGAAACGGTCTTGGATGGATAACTTTATAAACTGGTTTCACCGATTTTTAGAAGCTTCAGAATAAATTTTATTTTAAAACTTTTACTCTTTTCAAGCAGAAAGAATAGTAAGAATCGGAAAACACAAATATTTTACTATAAAAACAAGTTAAAAGTTATTTGAACTAAGTTGTTCATTACTTCTGATTATTGTTACTATCTTTTATTGCCTTGCAAGGTTCCTTTCACTAATTTTGTTTGCTTAACAACACAACAACTAAATGAGCACCGCAAAAACAATTAAATCCGCATTAATATCGGTATTTCACAAAGATGGTTTGGCACCAATCGTACAAAAATTGAACGATTTAAATGTAACTATTTATTCAACCGGAGGAACAGAAAAATTCATCAAAGAACTTGGAATAAACGTAGTTCCTGTTGATGAAGTTACTTCGTATCCGTCTATTCTAGGAGGACGAGTTAAGACACTCCATCCAAAAGTTTTTGGAGGAATTTTAAATAGACAAGACAATGAAAGTGACATCGCTGAATTAGCAGAATATAATATTCCGCAGATAGACTTGGTAATTGTAGATTTATATCCTTTTGAAAAGACAGTTGCTTCAGGAGCAACTGAGCAAGATATTGTTGAGAAAATTGATATTGGTGGAATTTCTTTAATTAGAGCATCTGCAAAAAATTTTAAAGATACTTTTACGGTTTCATCAATGAATCAATACGATGATTTTTTAGATATTTTATCCCAAAACAATGGAGAAACCACAATTGCACAGAGAAAGAAATTTGCTGCGAAGTCCTTTAATATTTCTTCACATTATGACACTGCCATCTTTAATTATTTTAATGCTGGTGAAGAGCCTACTTTAAAAGTTAGTGAAACAAATGCACAAGTCTTAAGATATGGAGAAAACCCTCATCAAAAGGGTTATTTCTTTGGAGACTTGGAAACAATTTTTGATAAATTACATGGTAAGGAGTTAAGTTACAATAATTTACTAGATGTAGATGCTGCTGTAAACTTAATGGAAGAATTTAGAGGTGAGGCACCAACTTTTGCTATTTTAAAGCATAACAATGCATGTGGTTTTGCACAAAGAGATACCATAAAACAAGCGTATGTAGATGCTTTGGCAGGTGACCCTGTTTCTGCTTTTGGAGGAGTTTTAATTGCAAATACAGAAATAGATGCTGCAACTGCAGAAGAAATTCATACTTTATTTTGTGAAGTAGTAATTGCGCCAAGTTATTCAAATGAAGCTTTAACAATATTAAAGGGAAAAAAGAATAGAATTATCCTAATTAAAAAAGAAGTTGAATTACCTACAACAACAATTAGAACTTGCTTAAATGGTAATTTAGTTCAAGATAAAGATAGTATTACAGATCAATTATCAGATTTGAAATACGTTACTAATACGAATCCAACAACAAGTGAGATAGAAGATTTGTTATTTGCATCTAAATTATGTAAAAATACTAAATCAAATACTATTATCTTAGTTAAAAATAAGCAGTTGTTAGCAGGGGGTACAGGGCAAACAAGTAGAGTAGATGCTTTGAATCAAGCAATAGAAAAGGCAAATTCTTTTAAATTTGATTTAAATGGATGTGTAATGGCAAGTGATGCTTTTTTTCCTTTTCCAGATTGTGTAGAGATTGCAGATAATGCAGGGATAAAAAGTGTAATACAGCCAGGAGGATCTATTAAAGATCAATTAAGTATAGACTATTGTAATGAAAATAATATATCTATGGTAATGACAGGAACTAGGCATTTTAAACATTAAGAATATATAGGTTATTTGCAATTAGAATTTTAGTAGCTTTGTAAGACACGAGTAAAAATAATACACTAAAAATATTTTATGGGTTTTTTTGATTTTATGACCGAAGATATTGCGATCGATTTAGGAACCGCAAATACATTAATAATTCACAAAGGGAAAGTGGTTATTGATAGTCCTTCTATTGTAGCAAGAGACAGAACTACGGGTAAAATTATTGCAATTGGTAAAGAAGCCAACTTAATGCAAGGAAAAACCCATGAAAATATCAAAACAATTCGTCCATTAAAAGACGGAGTTATTGCAGATTTTCAAGCTTCAGAAGAAATGATTAAAGAATTTGTAAAACAGATTCCATCAATTAAAAAGAAGTTATTTCCACCCGCACTAAGAATGGTTATTTGTATTCCGTCTGGAATTACAGAAGTAGAAAAACGTGCTGTAAGGGATTCTGCGAAACACATGAATGCTAAAGAAATCTATTTAATCTATGAGCCTATGGCAGCTGCAATTGGTGTTGGTATAGATATTATGGAGCCAAAGGGGAATATGATTATAGATATTGGTGGTGGTACAACAGAAATTGCTGTTATTGCATTGGCTGGTATTGTTTGTGATCAATCTGTAAAAGTAGCTGGAGACTTATTTACAAATGATATTATGTATTATATGCGCACACAGCACAACCTACATGTTGGGGAAACTACTGCAGAGAAAATAAAAATTAATATTGGTGCAGCTACAGAAGATTTAGAAACTCCGCCAGATGACATGTTGGTTCAAGGTAGAGACTTGTTAAGTGGTAAGCCAAAGCAAGTGCAAGTTTCTTATAGAGAAATTGCAAAAGCCTTAGATAAGTCTATTTTAAGAATAGAAGATGCGGTTATGGAAACATTATCTAAGACTCCGCCAGAATTGGCAGCAGATATATATAATACAGGTATTTATTTAGCGGGAGGTGGTTCTATGTTAAGAGGTTTAGATAAAAGACTTTCTAGAAAAACAGACTTACCTGTTTATGTTGCAGAAGATCCTTTAAGAGCTGTAGTTCGTGGAACAGGAATTGCTTTAAAAGAACTAGATAAATATAAGAGTGTATTAATGAAATAATATTTTAGGAGTTCTAAAAAATGCAACAACTTATTTACTTTTTTCAAAAGTTTAAATATTTTTTATTCTTTTTATTGCTGCAATTTATTGCCTTGACACTTATTTTTAACAATCTTAATTTTCAAAATAGTAAATACGTTAATTCTGCAAATGCTTTAACTGGTGGTTTGTATCGTAAAGTTTCTGATATGTCTGATTATTTTAGTTTAAAAGCTACAAATACTCAACTTATAGAAGAAAACACACTTTTAAGAAACTTTCTAAATCAAAAAACAAATACTTCTTTTAAAGTGGATTCAATTGTTATTGATACCGTAAAATATTATCAAAAATACACCTATACAAGTGCTAAAATCATCAATAATAGTTATTCAAAAGCATTTAATTTTTTAACTATTAATAAAGGTACAATTGCAGGTTTAAGTAAAGAAATGGCTGTTGTTAACGGTAAAGGGATTATTGGATTTACAGATAATTTGTCACCTAATTATGGGAGAATTCAATCTATTTTAAATAAAAATACTAAGATAAACGCAAGATTAAAAAACGGCTATTTTGGCACATTACAATGGAATGGTTTAGATTATAATACGGTGCAATTAATAGATATTCCAAGACAAGCCCCTGTTAAAATTGGAGATACTATAGAAACTGGTGGTAAGTCTGCAATTTTTCCAGAAGGAATTTTAATAGGAACAGTAATTGAAATAAATAAGGACAATGCTTTAGACAACGTAATTAATGTAAAATTATTTAATGATATGTCTGTAATTGGACCTGTTTATATTATTAAAAATTTACAGAAAGTAGAAATTAAACGTTTAGAAACTTCAGGAAATGAATAAAACAGTACATTTTGGATTGCTATTTGTATTCTTAGTTTTTTTACAAGTTTTTGTATTGAATAATATTTTGTTTTTAGGGTATGTAAATCCGTATCTGTATATCGCTTTTGTTTTCTTATATCCACTAAAGAAAAATAGATTTTCTTTTTTATTACTATCTTTTGCTTTGGGTTTAAGTATCGATTTTTTTTCCGATTCAGGAGGAATTCATGCTTTTTCATTAGTAACAATTGCATACTTAAGATTGTTTTTTATCAGAGTTTTCTTGAATAAATTTGAAGTGGATTATCCTTTTTTTAAGTTGAATTTAGAACCTTTTGGAAAAAAGTTTAACTATATCGTAACTTTAACAGTACTGCATCATTTTTTGTTATTTTCTTTTGCTAACTTTAGTTTTCAAAATATGTCTCATGTAATCTTAAACACACTTTATTCAAGTGCATTTACTTTGATATTATATTTTTTATCAATTTATATTTTCTCTAAAAAGCAATAATGCAAAAAAGTTTTTTATTATACTTTCTAATTACGATTGTAGGCATTGTATTTATAGGGCGTTTATTTCAGCTTCAAATTATAAAAGGTGAAAGTTATGACCCTTTAAATAATGCAGCTGTAAAAACAATTTTTGATTACCCAGAAAGAGGCTATATTTATGATAGAAATGGTGTTCTATTGGTTGCTAATCAACTTTCGTATGATGTAATGATCCAGCCCAATAAAGTAAAAGATATAGATACTTTAGAGTTCTGTAAACTTTTAAAAATAGATATAGAAGATTTTATAAAGAGGTATAATAAGGCAAGTAAATACGCTTCATATCTTCCATCTGTTTTTTTAAAACAATTAGCAAAAGAAGATTTTGCTTTCCTGCAAGAAAAATTACACAAATACGATGGTTTTTTTATTCAAAAAAGAGTAATACGGAAGTACCCTATAAATGCAGCAGCAAATGTTTTAGGTTATATTGGTGAAGTCAATGAACAGTTAGCAAAAAAGAACACGTATTATCAAGCAGGAGAATTAATAGGTAAGGATGGTATTGAAAAACAATATGAAATTTTTTTAAGAGGCATAAAAGGTAAAAAATTATTTAATAGAAATAATCTTAATATAATTACTGGCTCATTCAAGAATGGAGAACAAGATACTTTAGCTTATAGAGGTAAAGATCTAACACTAACCTTAGATATTAAATTACAACAATACGCTCAGAAATTAATGATAGGTAAAAGAGGAGGTATTGTGGCTTTAGAACCCTCTACTGGAGAAATTTTAGCTTTAGTAACGGCACCTTCTTATGATCCTAATATGTTAGTTGGTAGAAAGCGTTCTAAAAATTCATCCATTTTAATGGACCCGAAAAGTTTAGAGAAACCAACTTATGATAGAGGTTTAAAAGCTTCTTATCCTCCTGGTTCTCCATTTAAAATAATGAATGCTTTAATAGGTCTGCAAGAAGGAGTAATATCTGAACAAACTTCTTTCTATTGTTATAATGGCTATAGGTACGGGAATAGAAAGAATGAATTTATGGGTTGTCATTGTGATATTTTCGGCAGACCAATACAATTAAAAACAGCTATTTCTAAATCTTGTAATAGCTATTTTGCAAATACTTATAAGAGAATTGTAGAAAAAAATAAAAATCCATCTTTAGGATTAGATAATTGGAGTGCTCATGTAAAGAGTTTTGGTTTAGGAAATTATTTAGGATATGATTTACCCCAGGGAAGTCCTGGACTAATTCCTACAGGTAAATATTACGATCAGATGTACCGATATTCTTGGAATGCTTCTACAAATATATCAAATGCAATAGGACAAGGAGAAGTGCAAACAACACCAATTCAATTAGCTAATTTCACGGCTGCTATTGCAAATAAAGGGTATTTCTTTACACCACATATTTTAAAAAATATTGATAAAAGACCAATAGAGAACGCAAGTTTTACAGATAAAAAACAAACTACTATTGATAAAAAACATTTTAGTCCAGTAGTAGATGCGATGTATGAGGTTTTTAAAACAGGAACAGGAAAATGGAGTCAAGTGAAAGGAATAGAAATTTGTGGTAAAACTGGAACTTCAGAAAATTATACTGTAGTAAACGGTAAAAGAATAAAGCTAGAAGATCATTCTATTTTAGTTGCTTTTGCTCCAAAAGATAATCCTAAAATAGCGATTGCTATTTTTGTAGAAAATGGAGGTTATGGTTCTAGAATCGCCGCTCCAATAACAAGTTTAATGATAGAGAAGTACTTAAATGGTGAGATTTCTGAAGCAACAATGCACAGGGAGACAAGTATGTTAAATATTAGTTTACAGGAAGAATACAATAAATTAATACCTAAAATAGAAACAATTGCGGCAAGAAGGTAATAATATTTTTGCGGGGGTCGATTGGCTTTTGGTTACGCTATTTGTAATTTTAGTCAGTTTTGGATGGTTAAATATTTATTCAGCTTCAAAAACAGATGAAGATATAGAACTACTTAATTTTTCAACTGAATACGGTAAACAACTGATATTTATATTTTTAACAATTCCGTTAAT
>Ga0115565_10003602_pt1 | contig 10966 bp, 7 predicted proteins | sample COGITO_mtgs_1105_FD_87199 | JGI IMG/M metagenome (GOLD analysis project Ga0115565, IMG submission 87199) | Pelagic marine microbial communities from North Sea - COGITO_mtgs_110530 | ecosystem: Environmental > Aquatic > Marine > Epipelagic | place: Germany:Helgoland, sampling site Kabeltonne... | reverse complement strand
CGGCGCTTTATCGTTTTGGAAAGATGCAGAAGCGGTGCGTAATTTTGCATTTGATTTAACCTTATTAAACGGCGCAACAGGCGAAGTCGTAATGCAACGCGAGTACAAAACTGCCTCGGCATGGGATTTTGAATTAACAGAGTCTGTTGACGTCAACTCGCAACGCTTCTGGCAGAGTGCATACGGCAAAGCAATCAACGATGGTATTCAAAGAGCCGTTGTCGACTTAGAAGAACATACAATGTGCGAACCCACGATGGGCAGAATATTGGCGGTGGCCAACAATCAATTACAAATCAATCTTGGTCGCAACCAAAAAGTCCAGACGGGAGATCAATTAACACTATTGACCGTCACAGAAATTGAAGACAACTTTGGGCAGTCATACCGTCAATTTATGCTGCACCCTACCCGCCTCGTCGTCTCGCAAGTATTTGCTGAAACAGCAACGGTAACCAGTGTAGACGATAGCCTGTTAGCAAATATTCAAACTAACGATTATGTGGCACGCCAGTAATTACTATCCTTGGTGCTTGTTTTATTGGCATTAGTAACGCAAACTATTGTGGTATTTGCCGGCCCTTAGTTCAACAGGATAGAACAGCTGCCTCCTAAGCGGCCAGTAGGGGTTCGAGTCCCTTAGGGCCGGCCATTTCCTTGAACCTATACAACAGCAATTTGCGCCCTAGTCGTCCAATACTGCAAAATATCGCCCATCGTATCAACTAAATCTTTGTAACTGTGCGGTTTAGTTATGTAAGTATTTGAGCCCCTAAAATAACAGTCTTTGATGTCCGTCTGAGTACTGGACGTAGAGAATATTATCACCGGAATATGACGCAGACGCTGATCTTGTTTAATCTCAAGCAAAGCCGTCCGTCCATCCTTTTTTGGCATATTTAAATCAAGCAAAATAAAACTGGGAAGGGTCTTAGCTTCGCGTAATGCAACCATCAACTCTTCGCCATCATTGACACATTTCACTTTGTCATTTCCAAGCTTACTATCTGACAAAGCATCACAAATTAGCATTTGATCATCGACGTCATCATCGACAACCAGCACATAGCTAATGCTCGCTAATCTCCTGTGATAACTTGCACCCTTGAAATCCATTTTATTCCCTTTTGCATATACCATGTAAGACTGTCACAGCAGCTTTCAATAAAGGCTGAACCAGTCTCGTTCGTGTACAACTTTACCTGTTTATCGTCAAATCTCTCCCGGTGTAGCGCGCAAACAAGGTGATTATTCGAACTTAGCACATAGCGTGAGGACCCGTATAGAATTAGCATTCTAATATATTAACAGCAAATAACCTAGAAATTATTTACATGTTAATATTTTATGACAATTTTCGAACGATGTTGGGCAAAAGTGACATAGACACAGCAAAGGAGTTTGTGTTGAGCAATGAATAAGACTAAAGTAGGGCAATAGCTCGGTTATCTATAAGCTTACTTATATTTAACTGCGGATTCATTTACACATTCGATATTTAGTTAATATGCCATGCAATCAGAAATCAACACATCATCCAAAATTACACAATTACGCAAGCAATTAGGCCTGTCTCAACACGAATTCGCCAAAAGGATAGGCATAACTCAAGGTGCTTTATCTCAGTTAGAAAATCAAAAGTCGACGTTGTCACTCAACACAATCTTTAACATAAGTGCAGAGTTTGATATCGATTGTAACTGGCTTATCATGGGCGATAGCAACACTATTTATAGAAACACCTCAGAACATGATGTGGATATTCACCAAAAACGCGCTCATGGCGCTGACAATCTTATCCCACTGATACAAGAAGAGGCTCATGCTGGTTATATAAATCAAAGTGACGACGTCGATTACATCAACGCACTCAATGCATACCGTATCCCTGGCTTCGAGAGTGGCGACTATCGAATGTTTGAAATAGAGGGCGACAGTATGATGCCAACGATTCACCCACGCGAAATAGTCGTAACTGAAAGAGTCGAAGAGTGGGACAAGATAGAAAATGGCACACTAGTAGTACTAATTGCAGAAGATGGGATCGTAGCAAAGCGTTTCTATTTCCATGATGAGCAATCAAGCTATCTTTTACTTAAAAGTGATAACCCTATCTACAAGACCTATTCATTGAGCAAACAAGATGTGAGGGAAATATGGGAAATAAAAGCAAAAATCACCAATGTCCTACATACTGATTTGCCTGCAACTCAAGCTCGATTTAATGCTATTGAATCTGAGATTTTGGAGTTGAAATCGAAAATGGAACAATTGTCATCTTCTCCTTCAGATTGAAGACTGGCAAAAGGCTCATCATCTGCGGTAATTATGTGAGAATGATAATGATTAGATCCATTTTTTTCGTCTAAAGAAAAACAGCATTCCGCCAATTGACGCGCTGATTGCACACAGCACCAAAATATAACCATACTTCCAACTCAGTTCAGGCATATTAAACGGGCTTGATGCACTATCGAAGTTCATCCCGTAGAGCCCTACGATAAAGGTTGGTGGTATAAATACAGTGGTAAATATGGTCAAAAATTTCATCACGTCGTTGAGTCTCAAACTCACACTGGTCAAGTATAACTCCATTAAGCCAGAGGTCATTTCGTGAAACGTTTCGAGCATTTCCATGATGGATATAACGTGGTCGTGACAATCTCGAAGATGTAAAAGCGTTGTTTCGCTCAAAAGAGAATTATCATCCGCTCTCAATAGTTCGTTAATCACTTCTCGCTGCGGCCACAAGCGTCGTCTAATCAGCAGTAATTCCCTTCTGAGTTGGTGAATTTCACCGAGTAAACGCTCGTTTTTTGTTTCGAGAAGTTCGTCCTCTAAAGCTTGTATTTGTTCAGAGTAAATTTCAAGCAATGGATAACCAAAATCAATAATAGTGTCGATTAAGGCATACATTAAGTAGTCTATTTTTTGCTTACGCAGTTTTCCAACGCTATTTTTAAGTCGCTCGATAACGGTTACGAAGGGATTTGTCGAACCCGTGACAAACGAAATCAAGGTGTTGTTAACTAAGAACAAACTGACTTGTTCGATATGAGCGCGTCCGTCATGCTTAAAAGGTAAGCTCATAATCAAGAATATTTGTTCATCACTTATTTCTGATTTCGGCCGTTGCCCAATATTGAGAATATCTTCGACGTATAGTTCATGTATGCCAAAGCTTTTTGCTAATAATTTTATCGCATCACTCGAGGGATCGCCTTGAACATGAATCCAAGTAGACGTATCGCTCTCGATGTAGTCGTGGCATGTCGCAAGATCAAGGTTTTCGAACACATCCAAATGTGCTTGATTATAATCATAGAGTGTTACCTTAAATTCACCATTATCAAACGCTTCAATGGCGCCTGGCTTGGTGCCTGGCTGACTATACTTCTTATTGAATAACTTCATAGTGTTCCTTGTTATTGCGCGCCCAGAGCCTATCAGTGACCGCTAACACAATTACACATTGAACGCTGACACAGTGGCAATTACATTAGGTTTGTTAGATGCCTTGATAATCACAGGAATTGACTTTGATGTGGGTGTAGATGAGTCTTTACCTACGCTTTCGATTGGCACCAAGGGGTTAGTTTCGGGATAATAACCCGCTACATTTCCACGAGGAATATCGTACAAATAGAGCGTAAAGCCATCCAGCTTACGTGACACATTGTCATCCCAAATTGATTCAATTGAAACCTTATCACCTTCTTTGAGCCTCAAGACTTCAGCATCTAAGTGATTGATAAAAATTATATTCCTTTCGCCACTTACGCCTCTGTATCGATCGTTCATGCCATAAATGGTGGTGTTATATTGATCGTGTGAACGCACACTTTGCAACGTTAATATGAGTTCTCGTTTTTGTGCAAGTGCACTATCGACTGTCTCATCAAATAAAGAAGTCGGCAATTTCTCGACATTAAAATTGGCGCGTCCATTGCCCGTGTTCCAGTGCAGATTTGATGCGCTGTTGTTAAGGTGAAAGCCAAAAGGTGTCAGCAACTTTGTATTAAAATCACTAAAGCCCTCAATCGTATCGGCAATTAAATCTCTTATTTTTGAGTAGTCATCGCGCATCTCTAGCCAGTCAACCGGCATTGCACCTAGAGTTGCATTGGCTATTTCACATACTATATCGACTTCAGATTTGCACATGCTTGAAGCAGGTTTTGTATTGCCTGCGGAGCCATGCACCATACTAAATGTATCCTCAACCGTAATAGTCTGAGCACCTGTAGCTTGCTCATCGAGCTCGGTGCGCCCCAAACAAGGCAAAATTAACGCATCTCCAGAGCTTGGCTTTACGAGCAAATGACTGCGGTTAAGCTTGGTACTAATTTGCACATTGAGCTTCGCGCTGCTGATGGCCTTCGCGGTATAATGAGTATCTGGCGCGGCGGCCGCAAGATTGCCCCCCAGACAGATCAGCACTTTGCTATCGCCGCGATGCAGTGCTTTAAGTGCATTGTATACATTGTGCCCATGCTGCTTTGGCATGGGATGCGAAAAATAACGGGCCAGCTTGTTTGTGAATAACTCGCTCGGCTTTTCTAGAATTCCCATTGTTCGATTACCTTGAACATTGCTGTGACCGCGAACTGGACAGAGTCCCGCTCCTTTTCTGCCTAGCTGACCGAGCATCAGATGCAGATTAGTGAGTTCTCGAATAGTGATAACCGAGTGCTTGTGTTGGGTTAAGCCCATGGCCCAAGTACTAATGACATTCTTAGCCTTTGCGAGGATAGATGCCGCTTCTTCAATCTGCTCTTTTTCAAGTCCGGAAAAATCAGTAATATGTTGCCAAGTGGTCTCACTAACCGTCTTTTTATAAGCCACAAAGTCATGTGTGTGTTGCTCAATAAACTCAAGGTCAATAACGCTGGCATAGCGCTCAAAAATACTCTTTGCCATTCCTCTCATTAACGCCATATCACCACTGAGTTTAGGCCGCAAATACAAATGACTGATGGTGACCGATTTTGCTGTGAGTAACTCAAGCGGCTTTTGCGGGCTCGCAAACTTCTCCAGTGCCACTTCTTTGAGATTATTGACAGATACTATTTTACAACCGTTTTTAGCCGCTTTTCGCAGGGTGTTCATCATACGAGGATGGTTTGTTCCTGGGTTTTGACCATAAACAAAAATGGCATCAGCGGCATCAAAATCATCCAGCACTACGGTGCCCTTACCCACACCTATGGCTGCATTTAAGGCAACACCGCTGGCTTCATGGCACATGTTTGAGCAGTCAGGAAAATTATTAGTGCCAAAACTACGTCCAAACAACTGATACAAATACGACGCCTCGTTACTTGCTCGTCCTGATGTGTAAAACTCAGCTTGATTTGGACTAGATAAATCTTTTAAGTGACGACCAATCAGTAAAAATGCATCTTTCCATGTAATCGGCTCATAATGATCATTGCTTGCATTATAACGCATGGGCTCGCAAAGGCGTCCTTGATACTCTAGCCAGTAATCACTTTGTTTACGCAAACGACTCACACTATATTCGCTGAAGAATTCAGCACCCACTTTACGTTCGGTTGATTCCCAAGCGATTGCTTTGGCGCCATTTTCGCAAAAGTGCAACAAACCCTCACTGCTATCGCCCCAAGCACAACCAGGACAATCAAAGCCGCCGGCTTTATTGACACGCAATAAATTCTTTATATTTTCACGAGCACGTTGACTCTTAACTACTTGAGTTATGGTTGAACTAAGCGAGTTGAAACCGCCTGCTTTGCTCGGTTTTTCTGATTTGCTCATAAACTTACCTCGCTAGCGACACAGTGTGTGCTAGCGTATAGTACCGGTTTATCTGACTTTGGAACATGAATTAACTGCACATTATGCGTGCGTGCTAGCGCTACCGCTAATGTGCTAGGAGAAGCAAAGCTGATCAATGTACCTATCTGTGTCACGATTGCTTTGTGCACTAACTCTACGCTACAACGGCTAGTGACAACCAAAGCACCCTGCGCAAAATTGACGTTACCGGCTTGTTTGATTAAAGATCCGATCAATTTGTCTACTGCGTTATGCCGCCCAATATCTTCTCTGCATACCGATATCTCACCAGTAGCATTCAACCAAAATGCGGCATGCAGCGCTTCGCTATCCTGTCCTGTTTTGACCTTTCTTTGCAATTGCTGTCGGCTGCATCGTTTCTTTAAGTCCATCGGTAGTCCGTTTTCAAACACTCGTGAGGACGTCACTATGCGTGGCAATTGCTCAAAAGCGTGCTCTAAGGCAACGACACCGCAAAGACCGCATCCACTTGTGCCTTTCAAAAACCGACGTTTTTGCTTTAAGCTAAGGGCACATCTATTAGCCACTTCTACCTGTACTAAAATTCCCTTGTCAACACAAACAAGTTCAATATCATGGACGTCGATAAGCGATTTTATTACTCGCTCGGTGAACAAAAACCCGATGGCAAAATCGTCTAAATCAAAAGGCGATGCCATCATTACCGCGTAGCTTACGCCGTTGACCTCAATCGCAACTGCGACTTCTTGCGGAAGCGCATGCGGCCATTGCGAGTGATGAGTAAAGCTGTCAGTCATGTTTCAGGTCTTTTAAAAAAACAGAGGCCGTCATTGTAGTAACAGCGAAACTCAAGTGTCAAAGCTTTCCCCATAAGTACTGCCTTTACTTACAATATACTTAGCGACATTTTTCTGCTGAGAACTATCAAAAAGCTGATAACATAATCAACAATGATAGCTAACAAGTAGCAGCGCTAGCGCGCCGATTTTGGTTTCTCTCTACATGACAGATCTTATATGGTTAGCCATTGCTTTGAGCATGGATTCTTTTGCGGTATCAATTGGCTTGGGTGCCAAACAGCCAGCACGCTTTTTAAAATCGTGTATTTACACGGGACTCTATTTTGGAACATTTCACGCCATAATGCCTTTTATTGGTTATGTAGGCGGCCGCAATTTGTTTTCTTGGTTTGAAAGTGGGTCAAAGTGGATATCGTTTGGCTTGCTAGTGGCAATTGGCGTCAAAACTATTCTTGATTCATGTAAGTCCAACGATTTAGAACTTGAGGGATCGAGTGGTCAATCACATGGACTTGACCATAAACTGCCCTCTCATATGACCATGCTGATGTTGGCACTGGCGGTCAGTATTGACGCGCTTGCAGCCGGTTTTACACTCGTATTATTTCCTGTTGACCCTATTATTGCTTGCCTCACCATCGCCATTATCACCATTATATTTAGTATTTCAGGCATGCTTTTAGGTCGCAAAGGCGGTCATCACTTAAAACAAAAAGCGAATTTATTCGGCGGCGCCATCTTGATCATTATTGGTTTCAAAATGCTTCTTTTTTAATCTACCCAAGCTTGTCTGGAAAGTATTCCAGTGCTATCCATAAAAGCACTATTAATTAGTTTTAATGGATGTAACAAGCAATTTATACTAAGCTACAAGCATAATGAATCTAGCTTACAGAGGTATTTATGTCTGATTCTCAACATAACGACAATGACTCATTCTTCTCTCAAATGAGCGATGTAAGACCACTGACTCCTTCCAACACTATCGCTAAAGTGGCGGTCAAAGAAACGTTGGCACAAAAACTGAAACGTCGCGCGCTAGAGCGCGAAATTGAAAGTGAAGATAATGGCCTCAGTGTTATTAAGGTCACACCTTTAGATCCGCATGACTTTTTGTCCTACAAACAAGATGGTGTGCAAGAAGGTGTTTTTAAAAACCTGAGGCTTGCAAAATACCAAATTGATACCAATCTCATGCTGACACATTTGAAATTTGATGACGCTAGAAATACCCTGTATGAGACGCTCAAAGATTGCCATCAGCGAGGTATCAGAACGGTGTTAGTGCAACATGGGTTAGGACTCAAAAGTAAGCCATTTCCTGCTTTTTTAAAAAGCTATGTCAATCAATGGCTAAGGCAAATGGATATCGTCATTGCCTATCACTCGGCACTCAAACAGCACGGAGGCTTGGGTGCGGTATATGTTCTGTTAAAGAAACACCCAAATCAAAAACTTATCAATCGAGAGCGCAACCGCAAGGGCGGTTAGCCCATGGGTTGATAGTGAGCGCACTAAAGATACATGCCTTTAGCCGACAAATACCCGTGCATTTCTAAACATTCTCATCCAGGGTCCATCTTCTTGCCACGCATTATCTCGCCACGAGTTATTTACCGCTCTAAATACGCGTTCGGGATGCGGCATCATGATTGTTGCGCGACCATCTAGGGATGTAAATCCGGTAACGCCTTGCTCGGAACCATTTGGATTCGCCGGGTACTGCTCGGTCACGTTGCCGTAGTTATCTACATACTTCAACGCAATCAAGTGCTGAGCACTTAACACTGACAATTGCTCGGCATGTTTAAACTCTGCACGTCCTTCGCCATGTGATACGGCAATCGGCATTCTAGACCCATGCATTCCTTTAAAAAAGATAGACGGAGATTCGTTTATCTCTAGCATAGCGACTCTGGCTTCGAAACGTTCAGATGCATTAGTGACAAAATGAGGCCAATGCTCTGCCCCAGGTATCAGCGACTTCAAATTTGATAGCATTTGACACCCGTTACATACCCCTAGAGAAAATGTATTCGAACGGGCAAAAAACGCCGTAAACTGACTTTTCAAGGCATCATTAAATAAAATCGATTTAGCCCAACCTTCACCTGCACCTAATACATCACCATATGAAAACCCGCCGCACACAACCATACCAGCGAAGCTTTCTAAGGATTGCCTCCCCGTAAATAGGTCGCTCATGTGCACGTCTACAGGGCTAAATCCAGCGCGATGAAAAGCCGCCGCCATCTCAACATGAGAGTTGACGCCTTGCTCTCGCAATATAGCTACCTTAGGCTTGTTGGCAACGTTAACAAACGGCGCGGTAATGTCATGATTGATATCAAAGCTTAGGTGGCTGTGCAATCCTGGATTATTTTTATCTTTTTTGGCCTCATGTTCTTGATCGGCACAAACAGGGTTATCACGCAAACGTTGCATTTGGTGAGTCGTACTTGCCCACAACAAACGATAATCAGTGCGCGGTGAGTGCAATACCACCTGACTATTTTGTAAAAACCTAATCTCGTCATCGTCATTCAAAGTGCCGATGTCGTGCGTAAGTGAACTCAATCCTGCACGTTCTATCGCCTTATAGACTGCAGGCAGACTGTCCGCCGATACTTGTATAACCGCACCTAATTCTTCGCTAAATAGAGCCGCGACTAAATCTGTTGATAATGAATCTAGGTTGATCGTGATGCCTGTCTTGCCAGCAAACGCCATTTCCACAAGGCTAGCAAACAAACCACCATCTGAGCGGTCATGATAGGCCAAAATCTGTTTTTTGGAGACTAGTGCTTGTATCAAATTAAAGAATGATTTTAGCTGGCTAGCATCATCAACGTCAGGCACGGTATGGCCAAGTTTTGAGTAAACCTGCGCCAAACCCGAAGCGCCCAAACGGTTTTTACCTGCTCCTAAATCGATCAATAACAGATGACTATCACGATGTGATGCATCTAATTGTGGTGTCACTGTTTTGCGCACGTCTTGAACCGCGCCAAATGCAGTAATCACAAGCGACATTGGAGACGTTACTGCTTTACTTTGATTGCCGTCTTGCCACGCCGTTTTCATAGACATCGAGTCTTTGCCAACAGGAATGGTCAAATCTAATTGCGGGCATAACTCTTCGCCAATTGCCTTTACTGCTGCATACAGACCTGCATCTTCACCAGGGTGACCCGACGCTGACATCCAATTAGCGGATAGTTTTATACGTTTTAGGTCGCCAATATCAGCGGCGGCAATGTTAGTAAGAGACTCTGCAACCGCCAACCTAGCCGACGCAGCATGATCCAAAAGAGCCACAGGTGTTCTCTCACCAATGGCCATAGCTTCACCGTGATATGTATCAAAAGCGGATGTTGTTACGGCGACATCAGCAACAGGGACTTGCCATGGACCGACCATCTGGTCTCTGCAAACCATACCGGTTACCGAACGGTCACCGATGGTGATTAAAAACGTTTTTTCTGCAACTGCAGGCAGTTGTAATATACGCGCTGCAGCATCAGCCAAATCAATATTTAGATGCTCAAACTCATCACCACCACTGCTCGATGACTTCACGTCCTTCGTCATCTTTGGGGCTTTCCCAAGCAAAACGTCGAGCGGCATATCGATTGGTTTATTGCCAAACTTAGCATCACTTAGGGTAAGATGAAGGGCTTCAACTGCCGTACCGACAACGGCAAATTGCGCCCGTTCACGTTGACAAATGTGTTCGAATACCGATAAATTTTCGGGTGCAACTGACAATACATAACGCTCTTGAGACTCGTTGCACCATATTTCTAGAGGAGACATACCCGGCTCATCGTTGGGTACATTACGCAGTTCAAATACACCACCGCGGCCACCATCAGAGACCAATTCAGGAAAGGCGTTTGATAAGCCACCTGCTCCTACATCATGAATAAATTGGATCGGATTTTGATCGCCTAACTGCCAGCATTTATCAATAACCTCTTGGCAGCGTCTTTCCATTTCTGGATTTTCACGCTGCACAGACGCAAAATCCAAATCGGCGGAAGATTGGCCCGAAGCAACTGATGACGCGGCGCCGCCACCCAAACCGATATTCATTGCCGGACCGCCTAAAGCGATGAGGTGAGCGCCAATGGTAATTTCGCCTTTTTGAATGTGCTCTCTTTTTATATTACCCAAGCCACCTGCCAACATAATCGGCTTGTGGTAACCACGCACTTCTTCACCATTAAAACTATTAACACGTTGTTCAAACGTTCTAAAATATCCCAATAAATTCGGACGCCCAAATTCATTATTAAACGCAGCTCCGCCCAAAGGACCTTCAAGCATAATATCCAAGGCGGTAACGATACGCTCAGGTTTGCCATAGTGAACTTCCCATGGCT
>Ga0115565_10003593_pt1 | contig 10980 bp, 9 predicted proteins | sample COGITO_mtgs_1105_FD_87199 | JGI IMG/M metagenome (GOLD analysis project Ga0115565, IMG submission 87199) | Pelagic marine microbial communities from North Sea - COGITO_mtgs_110530 | ecosystem: Environmental > Aquatic > Marine > Epipelagic | place: Germany:Helgoland, sampling site Kabeltonne... | reverse complement strand
GAGCCAGACGAGGTGGAGGGACGACTCCCTCTTTCTTTTTGCCGACGTGGAGGAGGAGGCTTCCTCCTCCCATCCGAGGGAAGGGTCGACTCGCCTTCGCCCTTTGAGACAGTCCGGACTGTCCCATTCCGTCCTGCTCGGCTCTCTGCGTGAGGGAGGGTACACGAGCGTCTCCTCCGCGAAAGAGTCTGTCGACGCCTTTCTCTCTGAGCTGGTTTTACGTCTGAAGCAGAGGGAGGAGGATGGGCGTCCAGTTCACAGACTCTACTTTCAGGAAGACGAGGAGGACGGGTGGATGAAGGCGGAGTGTGTCAAGGTGCCTGACGAGGTGAGAAAGGACCTGACGGAGAGGATCAAGGGCCTCCCCTCCCTTCTTTAGTCACCCTCTCGTCACCCCTTGAAAGATCTTTGATCTTTGTGGTCTTTCTATTTCTGTATAGAGCGTGCGTGATGGATGGCGAAGAGATAACCTAACTCACCCATCACGCACGAAGAAGACGAAGAAGACAAAGAAGACAAAGAAGACAAAGAAGAAGACATGATTGAATCATAATAAAAAAACTAAAGGTTTTAAAAAAAACCAAACACTGTTTTGTAAATGCGTGTTGTATTTTGTTTTGGTTGGTTTCTTTCTTGGTTTGGGTGAGGGTTAGGGTTATCGTCTCAAGGGGCGATGCTGAGAGGGAGGGAGTCTGCTGCACCGCCTCCTTGAGAGACGACGACAGTGGCTGAGGAGAGGGAAGGAGGGGAGGAGAAGGGGCGACGAGGAAGGAGGACCTTGAGGAGGGAGGGAGAGGAGTGGATCACAGTGGCTTGGATGGGAGGAAAGCTTCCGTCTCCTCTGATCTGCACGGAGACGGAGGAAGGGGAGAAGGAACGTCCGCTGATCCAGAGAGGAGACCCCCACCTGGCGGAGGAAGGGCAGACGTCTGTCAGGACAGGGTGGAGGGAAGGAGTGGACGAGAGAGGGGAAGGGAGAAGGGAGAGGAGGAAGGGGTGTCGGTAGGAGAGGAGAGGGAGGAGCCTCTCTTGGTCGAGGAGAGTCCATGTGAGGGAGGCGCTGAGAGGGGAAGACGAGGTGGAGAAGGGCAGGAGGGTGGACGTGCGGACGATCGCCTCGCAGTCTACGAAGGAGAGAGGGTGGACAGAGACGGACGCCTTGTTTTCTTTTTGTTCCTTTTGATCTTTTTGTTCCTTTTGATCTTTTTGTTCCTTTTGTTCTTCTGTGGAGCCCGTTCCGAAAGAAGGGGAGACGCAGACGGAGAGAGAGAACGGGGTGGCTTCTGAGGAGACGGTGGAGGTGACCAGAACAGTCGTCTCCAGCCTTGACCCTCCCTCCATGACGAGGGAAAGGTCGTGAGCGTCGACTGTCATGTCTGGGAGGGAAGAGGAGAGCTTGTGGGCGAGGACGGGACTGGACTCTTCCAAGCTAAGGTTTGCCTCTAGGACAGGAACAGTCCCAACGAGGAGGGAGTCCTCCATCCCGTTCTGTCTCCCGTCATGGATGAGGTACTGAATGCAGGAGAGGGAGACGACCTGCCTCTGCATCCCTTCCCTCAGCCGGACGCTGTTTGGCAGGACGTGCCTGTTCCAGAACAGGTCCCACCCTCCGTCCTCCTCGTCGGGAACGGACTCGTCTGGAGGGAGGAAAAGGGTGAGCTCCTCTCTTGGAAGAGGGGAGAGGTACCCTTTCTTGATCGCGATCTTCACAAACCTAGACTCGCAAGCGCTCATGCTCATCTTTTGTTGTTTTGTTTTGGACATCCCCTTTCTTTGGTGTCTTTGGTTGTTTCCTTTTTTCCCCCTCTTCCCTCTCCCCTTTCCCCCCCCCCCTTTTCCCTCCTCATTTTAAACACAAGAAAGGAAGGGAAGAGACAGAAAAGAAAAACGTCCCGCCCCACAAACACAGGAATGGACGAGTCTCTTCTTTTCGAAAGACGAAGACAGGATGGGGGTGGGTTGGGGGGTAGGCAAACAAGCAGCTTCCTTCTCGCCCTACCCGACGACGTCGTCTCCTCCCTCTCTCTCTCCTTCCTGTCTCACAGGGACGTCGCCCGTCTGAAGAGGACCTGCTCCTCCCTCACCTTTCTCCACCCTGTCTACTCTCTCCTGCTCGGAGAGGAGACGGAGAAGAGGATAGACGAGCAGAGAGGGTTCCTTCCTCGACCTCTCTTCCTGGATCAGGTAGTGATCCACCTCCAATACGGAGGAAAGGGAGTGAGTCGTCTTCTCCCCGAGGTGGTTGTGGACCTGCTCGGGAGGAGAAGGGTGAGGCTGGAGACGATCGTCCTAGAGGTGTTCGACTGGGACGACATCGTCTCCTCAGGAGAGGAGGGGGACGTGACCTCCGTCTTCGCGGTCTGCGCTTCCATGAGCGACAATTTCATGGTCGTGACCGATACGAAGAGAGGAGGGGACCTCACCCTCCTCCTCTCAGAAACGGAGAGGCTCATCCCCTTCTGCAACGTCAGCCTCCTCAACACATCCTCCTTCTGCCTCGTCGACCTGTCAGTTTAAACATAAACAAAAATCAAAAAAAAAGATCCTTTGTTTGTTTGTTTTTTATCTTTCACTTGTTTTCTATTTCTGGTTCAGGGCGGTGCCTCCTCCTCCGATCCGTCCGACTCGTACCCTCCCTTTTTCCCTCCTCCCATTCCTCCTCCCATTCCTCCTCCCATTCCTCCTCCCATTCCTCCTCCCATTCCTCCTCCCAGTCCTCCTCCCAGTCCTCCTCCCAACCCTCCCATCATGGACGAGAAGGGGTTGTCTGCCCCTCCTCCCCTCCTCCCTCCAGACGGGGCGTGGTTCGGAGTGTGAGGGAACACTTTTGTCGCGAACTTCCTCTTGAAGTGGTGCATGACGAGGGAGGAGATGAGGCCGAACGCGAGCTGTACCTCAGGAGACTGGGTGGAGGACGTCCTCCAGTACTTTCTGTAGATTCGGACGAGGGCAGCGTCGTACTTGTTCATGTCGGAGCAAACGTCGCTCGCCCATCCGTCCAGGTCTAGAACCCCCCACCTGCCGCTGAAGAGCTCTATCCCAGTGCAAGCCATCCTCATGAAGTCTCTCATCATCCCGACGTTCTGAACTTCCTGGGCGTGCATCGCGTGCCTTCTCATTTCAAATGTCATGTCCTCTATCCTGTCGTCGATCGTCCACTTCTTCGAAAGCTGAACCCCTTCCGTCTTCAGCCTCTCCATGTCGAGAAGGATCCTCTGCTTCTCGAGGTACTCCCCCTCTCGTCTAGAGTCGTACCCCGTCACCATAGGGAGCTGGATCGGATCTGAGGGATGGGAGACGATCCTCATGTGGTCTGAGAAGGCTGTCCCTGAAGTGGGCTCAGGCGTTTGAGGCTTGGAGGGAAGAGGAAACTCGTCCACCTTCGTGGTCGTGGTCGTCGTCGTGTGGTCCCTTGCTTCGAAGGTGGACGACCTTGAAAGGGAGGAAGGGGAAGGCGGCCTGAAATAGGAGGACGAGGTGGGGAAAGGGGGGGAGGAGGAGGGAGGGAGGAAGGAAGGTTGACTTGCCACCTCCTCCCTCACCCTTGGAGAGGAAGGAAGAGAGGACAGGATCGGACTCTCGTCTTCATTCTGAGGAAGGAAGAAGGAGACTCTTCCTCCCGCTCCGTCCTCCTTCTCCTTCTCTCTCTCTTTCTCTCTCTCCCTCGCCTTCTCCCTCTCCTTCTCCTCGTCCTCCTCCTCCCACTTCGCGTCCGTCTCTCTCTCCTCTACGATCTTGTCTGGAATCGAGGACGAGGTGGCCATCTCCTTCCTCAGAAGGTCGGTGTTCGTCTTGATCGGGTTTGACAGCTCCGTGAAGATGCGAACGTCCGTCTCTGACATCGTGTCCTCTGGCATGTTCGCGTTTCGTTTTGTTCGTTCTCTTCTCCCCCCTCTTTCGTCCTGACCTCTTCGAAGTCTCTTCTTATCTTGTCTCCTAACTCCCTTTTCATCGGAAAGGAGTGAACACAATCGGAACACAAAAACAGACTCCCACCCTATGTTCGTGAAAGGAAGAAAGAAAGAAAGAGGACTGAACAAACGGAGCAAGCAGAGAGGGGAGGGAGAGAGAAAAAAAACAGGGACGACGGGGATGTCCAAGTTCAAGGTGCAGAGATTCGACCCTTCCACTCTGAAGCCGCACAGGATCATCATCGTCGTGGGGAAGAGAGGGACTGGGAAGTCCGTCCTTCTGAGAGACCTCCTCTACCACATCTCGAAGCGGGTCGACTTCGGATTGGGAATGACGCCTACCGAGGAGTCGGCGGAGATGATGAGGAGCCACATGCCAGACTCGTGGATCTACAGCTCCTTCTCCGCCTCGAAGCTGGACCACATGCTGAACGTCCAGAGGGAGCTCGTGAAGAAGAAGGCACAGAGGAGCCTGTTCGTGGTGATGGACGATTGCATGTACGACAAGAAGGTGTTGAAGGGAGTTGGGATACGGGACCTCTTCATGAACGGGAGGCACCTGAACGTCACCCTCCTCAACGCGGTTCAGTACGTGATGGACATGGGTCCTGATCTTCGTACTCAAGTCGATTACGTGTTTGCTCTCCGTGAGAACATAATGAGTAATAAGAGTAAGCTGTGGAAGTACTTCTTCGGCATGTTTGACAGGTACGACGACTTCTGCAAGGTGATGGACAAGTGCACGGAGGACCACGGGTGCATCGTGATGGACAACACGAGGGGGACCTCCCTCTCCGACTCCATCTTCTGGTACAGGGCCGATATCGACCTCCCTCCCTTCAGGATGGGGAAGGAGGTGTACTGGAAGCTGAGCGACAGGTACAGGAGGTCTCAGAAGGAGATAGACGACATGGAGGACGAGCTGGACGTACTCGACTCTGTGAAGGAGAAGAAGGACGCGAAGAGGATAAGCGTCGTCCACTGCGAGGAAGCGGCTCGCCTCCTCCACCTCTAGAACACAACAAACATGCCATTGGTCAGAGGAGACGGAGAGAGGACCAGAGCTGCGGGAAGAGGAGGGAGGAGAGGAGGAGGAAGGCGGTCCCAAGGTAGTAGCCAGACCCTAGGAAGAAGGTCCCGCACGCGACGAGGAGGGAGAGGAGGGGGGTCCACCTCCAGACGCACCTCCTCAGGAGGAGGAGGGAGAAGAGGAGGGGGATCCCCTCCGCGCAGAGGATGTACACGCAGACGGAGAGTGAGATCTGCCACCCTGAAGAGGAGACGGACTCGTCTGGGAGGGAGAGGCAGGAGAGGAGGAGGTAGTACCCCTTCTCGCACGCGGCTCCGAGGAAGGAGGCTGCGGAGAGGGAGGCCAGCATCCTCCTCCTATCCATCCTGAACCAGAAGGAGACGAAGAGAGAGGAGAGGAGGCACGTCCCGAAGAAGGCGAACACCCTGTACTGCCTCCTGTCCCAGTACTCTCCCCTCAGCTGGTAGAGCGTGATCGGCTCCGTGGAGAGCTCGTCTATGGTTGGTCCTCCTCTCTCTCCGATCAGGACAGACCACGGGGAGGAGGAACTCACCTGGAGGAGAGTCTGCTTCCCAGGAGGGGGAGGGGGGAAAGAGGAGAGGAAGGAGACTGCCTCGTACGCTCTCTGCGACTTTGCGTCCAGACCAAAGGAGGAGGGGAGGAGGGGGACCGGACCGAGGGTGGACACTCCAGACGAGCAGTCCTCGCCCTCGTCCGCCTCAAGGAGAAGGGCAGAGGAGGGGAGCTCGTCCGGAGGAGAGGAGAGGGAGAGGGAGAGGGAGAGGGAGAGGGAGAGGGAGAGGGGGAGGGAGGACAGGCGAAGCGTGGACCCTTCCTTGAAGAAGTAGACTCTCCCCTCCTCTCCAACGGTCGTCGAGCAGGAGGAGTCCACGAAGACAGGTCGGGAGGAGAGGACGGGCGTCACGAAGACGAGGAGGAGGAAGAGCATCCCTTTCCTTTGTCTCATCTCAGGAGGAGGAAGAGCTGTTTCCATCTTGGCTGCCATCATGTTTGTCTTTGTCTTCAGAGCTTGTGTTTCAGTTTGTGGCCTTTTCTTTGTCTTCCTTTCTTTGTTGAAGACACTTTTTTTTTTGAATGAGCTTCTCTCCGCAGACCCTTCCATGATTCTGACCCCTTGAATCATATACAGATCATCAAATAAAATTTGAATAATAGATCATAAGGAGGTCTTCCTCCGCTTCAAGTTCGATGCTTGAAGAAGAAGCTGTTCTGTGGGATGGTTCTTTACGGTTTCTAACTCCACGTGTAAGTTCATAAGTATTGTCGGATTCGTTGTGTGTCCTATTCTAGCTTCTAGGTAATGTACTCTGTCCCATATTCTTTTACGTGCTAGATCCAGTGCTGTTTCTCCTTTTCCGTTCTTCAGTTCCGGATCAGCTCCTCGTCTCAGAAGAAGTTCAACCATGTCCTGGTTAGGGACATAATTAACCAACACCTTGGCCGCGACCATCAAGGCTGTTTGTTTTACGTTCAAGACTGGATCTTTTCTCCGGCGTATATGTTCCTCGATGGATACTATACTACTCGATGTATACGGGCTGCTGTATGCGTTAATGTCGACTCCAGAGTCCAATAGCATGTTCGCGATGTCCGTCTGATCCTTGTACGCTGCAACCAAGAGAAGATCCAAGCCAGACTCCCCCTTCAGGTCCGCTCCATTCTGAATCAACAAGGAGAGAACATTCAACACCCGATTCACTCTTCTCTCAAATTTAACCGGATCGGGAACAGGTTTTTTTTCCGATATCCATTCCCAGGTTCGTTCTTGTTTGAAATTTGTTTGTTGCATGTAAATTCTTATGGAGTTCAGGGCATCGTCCATCTGACCAGTACTAAACGGTCTTCCATTCTCAACGAGAAGTGTCAGAATCTGGTATGCTTTTCTCTCCGCATCTTCAGTCTCTTGATCGAAGGGAACGAAGAGCGCCAATTCTACAGCCATTGCAAGGCTTCCGTCTTGTTTGTTCGGGTCCGCTCCAAAACGTAACAGGGACTGAACAAGCTTGAGCAAACTGTCTGCCTTTAAGTCGCGTGTTCGTGTCGGAATGATTATACCTTTGAGTTTCAATGCCTTGGTAAGTGGATTCTCCAAATTCGGATCTGCACCGAGTTCAAGCAGTTTCGCAACATAGATAAGCAGAGCATCATCTGGAATGGAAAGATGTCTGGATGAACCAGGTTCTATCGCACAGACCAAGGCTGGGATGCCATCAAGAGCTGGACTCCATTTGTATGTAAAATCATATAATTCTGTTCCGTGTTCTCTTTTGTGAAGCGTCACATTTAGATCAGCTCCATTCTCGGCTAGAATCTGAATGAGAGAGACGTCCATATTCATCGCGACTGCGAGGAGAACAAAGGGAAACGTGTAAAAGAAGTACTGTTTTGCAGAGGTGGAGATGGAGGACTGTGATTCGAGGAAGGAGACGATCGTGTTCTCCAACATGATCTGAGCTTCGTGTAGTTGAGAATCCTTTCCTTCCAAAAACGCTCTGTACACGTTCGTCGTGAAAGAGTGGAGCTCCTCGTCCTTGTGCTCGGCTTGAACCTTTCTAATTTCTGGAGCAGCAACCGGCTTCAATCTCTCGATCTTGAGGTTGATAGATTCTCTATTCAATCTTCCTATCGTGGGACTGATAGGAAGGAGTCTTGTGTCCTCGTCCGTCTTTGTAAGCTCCTTCAACGCCTTCATCTGCGGAAAGGAGAAGGCAGTGTCCTCTGCTCCTTGACTGAGAAGGATGTCTGCAACGAGTCTGGAGACTGATCCATACGTCGAAGCCAGCATTGCTTGTTTTTCTTTTTCTTTCGTTTTCGTTTTCCTTTTCGGAAGAAAAAAATGAATCGAAATGCGAGAAGGAACAGGTTCCCTTTGAACAGGTTTCCCTTCCCCTTGGGAGTTTGAAGTACAAAGAAATGAAAATCAAAGGATCTAAAACCGACGGATGCATAGACGGTATCTTCTACGAATCTTTCATCTATTTGATTGAATCAACATCTAAAAGAAAATAGAGAAAAGGAGGTGAAGAGGGAGAAACATCTAAAAGAATCCTAATCGTGATAGAAAGATGAGTCGATCCTTTGATGAAAATATAATAATAATATATAACATTTTTTATGAAGGGAATCTCTATTTCCTTTCCCTTTTCTCGAAAGAGATAATAAATTATCTGTAGAATCTAAAGAGAATACCTAAAGAGAATAAAGGAAATAGGAAATAGGGAAGAGGGGAGGGGGGGGGAATCATCCAAGGAAGGGAGTCTTCTCGAAACGCTACAAGATTCCAACCTTGGGCGAAAGAGGAAAGGAGGAAAAGAAAGAAAGGAAAAGAGAAACGGCCATGCAGGACGAGAACATGCTGTCCGGTTCGCTTCCTGCTTTGGATGGCATCCCCTTCCTCGACATGCTCGACGTTTGCGGATGGCAGGGGGAGAACCTTTCCTCCTTCCTCTCTAAGGAGGTGACGGAGTTCGTAGACTGGGATTCCTTCCTCAAGATGAAGGAGTGGGACGAGGAGAGGCTGATCCAGATGTGGTCGAACTCGTACAGGGATGCACACCCAAGAGAGGTGGACCTCCTCCTCGTCCTCCTCTCCTCGATCGCGAGGGACGACCCTGACGTTCTAGTCAGCGCGCTATGCCTCTTCCCTAGGATGATGACGAAGTTTGGCTTTGCGCAGGGGGAGAAGAAGGCGAGCCTCTGGGCGACAGGAAGGGAGGACGGGCTTGGAGCGACGGTGTGGGTCGTGAGGGAAGGGGATGCGGACGAGGAGTCTCTGAACAAGGTAGGATTTCAGGTACGAGTCTTCGACCTCCTTGAAGGGATCGTCAGCGGGAACGTGACACAGATAGGGAGGGAGGAGGTGGAGGCGATCAAGATACACTGCCACGCCGATCGGTGTCTGCTCACGCCTCAATCCCTCCGCGAGCTCTGAGGGAGCTTCGAGAATCATTTTGTTTGTCCTTTCGTCCAACCCCTCGTCCAGGTGGGAGAGACGCACAACCAAAACAAAATGTACGTCCCCGTCTACCAGGAGTGGAGCGTTCTTCGCCCCACCATGAAGGAGGAGACAGAGAACGTCGTGTCTGCCCCCTCGTCCGCATCCAGGTTTGGGTACAAGATGCAGGAGGCGAGGATCAAGCAGAGGCTGACCGTCCATCAGCTGGCGAGGCTGATCGGAGTGGATCCGAAGACGATCAGCCTTCTCGAGAACGGGACGGACCCTCCCTCCTCTGAGATGATCTCTCTCCTGAAGAAGCACATTCCCATGGATTGAATGCTGTCCCTCTCACAGATTTCACACATTGTCTGTCCTGAGACAATGTGTGAAATTCTTCTTTGTTTCTGTATTGTTTGTATTCTACTTACTCGTATTCCGTTATGTATTTTAGTAACGTGTTTCATGTTGATTGGGTCTCAAAGACCCCGTTTTTTTTTTCACCCTACGCAGCAGTCCCTTGTCGTCGAGAGGCAGGAGGGAGGGAGGAAGGAGGGAGAGAAGGGAGTGGGGAGGTCTGCCTTCTTCCCAGCCCCAGGACCGAAGGTTGGAGCGAAGACGGAGCAGAGGGAGGGATGGGAGGAGGGACAGGAGGAAGGGAGGGATACCTCCTCCCCTTCCTCGTCCTTTGCTGTGAGGCAGAGGGGGGATGTGAGGTAGAAGCAGGAGGAGAGCTGCTTCCTGCAGTCGAGGAGGCAGGCTCTGCACCGGTCGCAAGGATGAGAGAGGAGGACACAGAGCGTCTTCGCCATGACGAGGGTAGGAATGCGGATCCCTTCTCCTTCCTCGGGAGGCCTCCTCCCTGCGAGTCGGCTGATGGAGAAGAAGAGGATCGTCGAGAAGAGGAAACGATGGTGGGAGCTCTTCTCCACGAGGGAGAGGGAGGAGCAGAGGACGTCCTCGCAGACGACGAGGACGGAGTGGACGAGCATGTCGGACGTGCAAGGGCGGAGGGAGATCTCGAAGCAGCACTGGAGACGGAGAAGCTTCGCGTAGAAGGAGGTCGCCTTCTCCTCTCTGATGATCCTCTCCGCATCCCCCTCCACAAGGTCGTGGGGCATGCCTTGCATGAGGTGGTAGTGTAGGTTGAAGAAGCGGAAGAGGCTCCTCTCGTCCTCGCTCACGAAGGGGAGATCCCTCTCGAACCGTGTCGTCGGAAGGCAGACAGAGGTCCAGAAGTGGTTGTACCCCCTCGTCTGAGACCTCCAGTCGAAGAAGAGGGAGGTCGCCATCTTGGAGCACGCCCCCACGACCTCAGCGTCGACGAAGCGGGAGAGCCTGCTGTGCATGAGGAAGGTGGCCTGACCCCTGTATCCGCTCCTCGCGATGGAGGTGAGATGCTTGAACTTGACCGCGTCGTGGACGTAGCTCATCCTCAGGAACTGGATCGCTTGGAGGGAGGTGAGGGATCGGAAGAGGACCTCCTCCGCCTCCTCCTCCTTTCCCTCGTCCTCGTCTGAGCAGAAGGAGGAGAGAAGGCAGCGAGGAACGTGCCACACGCCAGACCTGAAGTGGGAGCAGGCCGGGTTGACGTTGCAGAGACGGAGGAGGAGAACGTCAACGAATGTGCCCGGGCAGACGACGTTGCCTATGACGACCCCTCCCTCGTTCTCGTTCCCGTAGGAAGATCGCCTGACGGAGGACTGGATCGCGTAGACTGTCCCTTCCCTGAGGAAGGAGCGGAGGAAGCGAAGCCTCGTCGCAGAGGTGGACGATGAGGAAAGGGAAGGGTCCGCTCTTTTCGCGTAGAGTCGAGACCCGCACGACTGATCCTCCTCCCCTAGGAGGACCCACTCCTTGTCCGACCCCTTCTGCCTCTTCTCCTTCGGCTTCGACGAGCAGGAGACGATCTCGTACGTCCCTTCCCGCATCGAGGTCGAGAAGGGGAACGGTTCCTTTCCCTTCATCCTGACGAGGATCATAGTCGTCTGCGAGGAGAACTTCTTCGTCTGCTTGGAGAGAGGCAGGAAGAGAGACAGGTACGAATCCTGTCTGACAGGGAAACCAAACCCGAAGGGGGGGGG
>Ga0115565_10003589_pt1 | contig 10985 bp, 10 predicted proteins | sample COGITO_mtgs_1105_FD_87199 | JGI IMG/M metagenome (GOLD analysis project Ga0115565, IMG submission 87199) | Pelagic marine microbial communities from North Sea - COGITO_mtgs_110530 | ecosystem: Environmental > Aquatic > Marine > Epipelagic | place: Germany:Helgoland, sampling site Kabeltonne... | reverse complement strand
TCATAAATATAATATTTCATTTATTTATAATTCATATTTATTTTACTTAAAATAGACTTATTATTTTATATTTATATATTATGATTATTTATAGTCTTATTACAGCAAGGTCTGGTTCAAAAGGAATTAAAGATAAAAATATTACTGATTATAATGGATATCCTATGATTTATTATAGCATTTCATTAAGTAAAAATTGTGAGCAAATTCACAAAACATTTGTTAGCACTGATAGTCATTATTATGCTGATTTATCAAAAAAATATGGTGCTGAAGTTCCTTTTATTCGCCCTAAAGAAATAGCTCAGGATTTATCAACTGATTATGAAGTATTTGAACATTTTGTTGATTATTTAAAAGAGAATCATTATATTATGCCGGATTTACTTATTCATTTAAGACCTACATATCCAAATAGAAATTTAGAATTATTGAATGACTGCATTTCTACTTTTATTATTCATTATAAAAATTATGATAGTTTAAGAACCGTTTGTAAAATAGAAAAACAACCACAAAAAATGTATTATATTCAAAATAATAAATTAATTCCTTATTTTAATAATTATCAAACTATTTATGAACCTTATAATATGCCTAGACAACTATTTCCAGATTCTTATATCCATAATGGTTGTATTGACATTATTAAAACGAATGTTATTCAACAAAAATCTATGTCTGGTCAAAATATTTATCCTTATATTATGGACGAAAATAATGACATAGATAGTTATGAAGACTTAGAAAAATCAAAAAAATCAAAAAATAAATAAATAATATATAAATAATAAAATAAAAATAAAAATAAAATATAAAATATAAAATAAAAATAAAATATAAATTATATATTATTTTCACTTTAATTGTTTAATTTTTATATTTTTTATTTTTGTTTTATCATGATTACTATTAATAATAAATATAATAGTAACAATTTATTATTTTCTATTCCTGTTCATGAAAAACAAGATATTATTAATAATACACTCGAAAATATCTTTCACTTTAACCCCAATTCCAAAATTATTCTTCATATTAATAAAACTTTTCAAGATTTTGATCCTTCTTTAAGTCCATATAACAACTTATTTATTAACAAAACAAATATTGATTATACTAAAGGTGGGGATTTATTAGCATATCATATTTCGAACTTTGATTATTGTATAAAAAATAATATTTCTTTTGAATATTTTATTTTAAGTGCTTCAAATGAATTATATATAAAAAGGGGATCTAATATTTATATTGAAAAAGTTAAAAATGGTCTTCAAATTGTTAAACAAAATGAAGATTTTACAGTAGATTGGCATAATTTTAAAAAAAATATTGAAAATAATGAATCTATACAAAAATTATTTGAACTTATTCAAAATAATCAATTAGTTGGTGGTCAAGCAGAAGGTCAATTTTATCAAAAACATGTTTTTCAAAAAATATACTACTTATATATTCAAATTACTTTAGGTTATGAACCATTAAACTTTGAAGCTGAAGAAATTATCCCTCAAACAATTTTTTATTCATTAAATCTTGAATATAATGACCCAATAACTTTACAAAACTATACTAATAATATTGATTTTACTGTTCCATATATAAAAGAATTAACTAATACTAATATTCAAATTCAATCCAATACTCTCAAAAATCAATTGATAAGTCCTCATTTAAATAAATATTCCGAAAATATTTATTCTATCAAAAGAGTAGATAGAAATTTTAATAAAACTAGAAAATATTTAACTAATAAAGGATTCATTTTAAATAATCAATCTGAATTTGAATCTTTTATGTTTGATACTTATTATTATTCTCATAACTCTTCTTTACTAATTAATCAAGATTATCAAATTTCATTTCAAAAAAATACAAATTACGTTAAAGATTTTCAATGGTTTGGTTATTTTTTAAAAAAAAGTTCATATTTACTTGAATTTGAATTTAAAGTAAATAAATTTATAAATCCATTTTCAAATTGTGGTATTAAAATTCATTATCCTTACCAATATATTATTTCTAATATTTTTGAAAATTGTCCAATAAATAGCTTTAAAAAAATATCTATACCTATTCATTTATTTAATGACCAAAATATTCTTTTTATTTTTGATAATTTTCATCATTCTTTAAATTTTATTGTTAAGAATTTTGAACTTAAAGAACTTAAGGAAATTAAAAATGATAGTTTAATTAAAAATAAAAATGGAAATAAAAAAAAAAATATAATACTTGTATTATTTAAAAATAATGGTTTATTAAATGAAAATTATGATAATATTAAAAATTATATAATTGATATTTTTAATAATATTTATAATGTTTATGTCATTTTAATAATAAATAATAAAATAAATAAAAATAATGAAAAATATATTATGAAACATTTTACTCCATATTCAATATATTATTATGATAAAATAATTGATTTAAATATTATTATTCAATATACTTCTGATTTTATAAATAAATATAAAATAGACTATCAATTTGTATTAATTAGCAATTTAGATTTATATTATTTAAAAAAAATAAATGAATTAAAATTAATAATTAATAAAATAAATTTTTTATGTTATACTAATCAAATAAATAATTATGATGTGGATTATAGTTTTTGCTTACTTCCTAAATCTTATTTTAACTTATTAAATAATAAAAAAATAAATAATATTAAAAAGTTTTTAAATAAAAAAACAATTGATTTTCATTTACTTATTAATAATTTTTATTTTAATAATAATAAAATTGTTTCATTTGATTCTATATCAAATAATATAAAAAATAATGGCTTTTTATTGGAAAATAAATATGAAAAACAAATTTTATATGTAAATAATAATTGTTATCTTCGTAAATTAAATAGTCATCATTTTTATTTTTATAAAAAATATTCAAATGTATATAAAGAATTTTGTTGGTTTGGATATTCTTATAAATTTAATAAAGAACAATCTTCTACTATTCAATTAAAAGTAACTTTTGAAATAAAAATAAATAATCATTTTAATAGTTCCTTTAACTCTTCATTTAACCCTCAAATTGGAATTAAAACTCATTATCCGAATCAATTTTATAATAATTTTTTAAATAATATTCAGTTGAATGAATTTAATTTTATTGAGTTCAATATAAATATTGAAAAAAAAAATCAATTAATTATTTTTAATTTTGATAACTATTTAAATGAACTTGAACTTGAAATTAAACATTTTAAAATTTTATTTATTTAATTTTCTAATTATTTAATTTTCTAATAATAATTCATAATTTGTTCTATATAATATTTCTTTTTCAATTAAACTTCTATCACATAATCCACTTTTACATAATGCATCTACTGATTCATCTTTATAATAAATACATCCAATATGTTTTACATATATAATTGATTCTTCTTTATATTTTAAATAACCTAAAATTATGCCTTCATCATGATAAAATGATTTTTCGATTAGATTCAATATTCTCAAATTATAATCTATGAATTCTTGTTTATTCTTTAATTTTAATGCAAATCCAAAAAAACCCCCTAATCCATTTCCAAATGTAAAATTATTATTGTTTTTTTCCTCATTTATACTTATTTCTAAATAATCATTCTTCAATTTTGTATAATTTTTATCAAAAAAATAAGACCATAATCCAGAATAAAATTGATATTCACTAAATGAAAATACAGAACAAATTAAATTTTTTATTAAATTTTCATTATAGATTCTATCATCATCTATTATAATTAATATATCTTCATCTTTAATATATCCATTCATTAATGGTCCTAAATACTTTGATGCAGGTCCTAAATCATTTTCAATATTTATTATTTCTACTTTTTTTATACTTTTTAATTTATTAATTGTTTCATTTGTTATATTATTTTTAAATCTTTTATATTTTTTTGGTAATGTTACTAATATTTTTTCATATTCTACATTTTGTGTATTTACAAAATGCTTTAAATTATTGATTAATATATTGATTCTACTTGGTATTGTTGTTAAACCTATATATACTTTGTAATCTTTTATATTTAACTTTTTATATAATATATTATTTTTACTTGGTCCAATATAAATATTATATATATTAGTATTATAAATTACTTTTAATAATAAATGCTGCCCCCATCCTTCATTTACATCACTACGCCTTATTTTTATTATTTTATCTTTTTCATTATATTTAATTATAAAACTATCATCATATTCATTTATAACTTTTTCTATTTTTATTTTTTGGTCTTGATATATATTTGGTATTTCTATATAATTAATATTATTTATATCTATGTTAATTGTCTTTGTATTTGTTTTAGATGAACCTACTATAATATGCTTGATATTTTCAGTTATTTTTTCATAATATTCAACAACTAATTCCTGTTCCCATCCAGTGGTCGCATCGAGTCTTTTTATTGATAAATTTTTAGTTATTTTGTCATATTTTATCATAAATGTATCCTTGTGTTCTGAAACATAATATAACTTAAAAAAATTATTTTCATAATGATTAGTACTTACTTTTTTTTCTAGATTTACTTGAATTTCATTTAAGTTAGAACTTCCAATAGTTTTTATACTTTCATTATTATCTATTTTATCAAATATTTTAACTTTTAAGTCTGCTCCCCATCCTTCATTTTTATCAACTCTTTTAATATATAATACATCATCTTTTTCTATAATTTGAAATTTATCATTAAAACCATCATTTACTTTATTTATTTTATATTTTTCATTTTCAAATATATTTATTGAAATATATTTTTTCATATTAAAAGAATTTAAATAAATTTTGCGGTTTTAACAAATCCACCAACTATCTTTATTAAATGTTCTTATTGATAATTTTTCAATATTAAATATTTCAGGTAATCGAATTCCTAATATTAATTTTGTTTTGTTTTTATATAAATATAATACTTTATTTCTAATAATAAATGTATAATTATTTTGTGAATTACTTGATATTAAATCATTTATTCTATAATTAAAAATATTGTTTGAATTAAAAAATATATTTGAAGAAAATTCATTAATTAATATATTGATTTTGTTATTATTGTCATTTAATAATAATTCAAAATCTTTACCTTGAAAACTAAAACTAAATTTATTATCTATTACTTCTATTCTATTACTTAAATAACTTGAATTAACTGTTGAATTGACTGTTGAATTGAATGTTGTATTAAATATACGCTTTGTTATTACTTGCTTTGTTTCACATTTAACTGATAATCTTGATAATAAGTTTTTTAAATAATTATTTATATTATTTTCATCTAATATTTCTTTTACTTTATTTTTTATACTTTCTATTTTTTTTAAACTTGATTCATTATTTAATTCTTTTCTTTTTTTTTCAATTAATTCTATACTTTCATATGTATCAATATTTATTGTTTCATAATCTTCTTCATTAATATATTCTGAATAAAACGATTCTAATTTAATATCTTCAAAATTTACTTTTAATAATAAATTATTTAATCTTAATATATCTAATAAATGATTGATTGTTTCGCAATTTTCTTCATATAAAACATATTTATAATTAACTAAACTTTCATATTTAATTATTTCTTCGAAATGATAATTTATTAAATCACTTTTTTTAAGATTTTCCCATAATTCATTTGATATAAATTTTTTATTTACGTATATCTTATCTGATTTATCATTCCATTCTTTATTTTTTAAATAATCAAAATTATAATCCAAATTATAATGAATTATTAATGAATTATTATTATTTTCATTTCTATTAAATCTTAATACATAATTTTCATTTACTTCATTATTATTATTTGAATCAATGATAAATGAACAATTATTTACTAAATTATTATTTATGAACTTATGTAATATATTTAATATATGATTATTTTTATCAGATTTTTTTTCTAAATAATATAATTTGTTATTAATAATTTGTATAAATAATGCTTCAGAATTTAATTTGTCAAATGTTCTTTTTACATCATTTATAGAATACTCATTTATTGTATTTTTCTTTAAGTTAGAAACAATATTATTTAATGTACTTTCAAATTTTTCATTGTTTTCATTTTCTTTTTGCTTTAATAATTCTTCATTTATATTTTCATTTATTAAATTTTTAATATAATTATTTTCTGGTTTTTCACTATAATTTTTATTTACTGATTTTTCTTTTTCTTCTATAACTTCTATTTTAACTTCTTTCTTTTTTATTACTTTCTTCTTTTTCCCTTTTAGTTCTTCTTTGACTTCTTCAGTTATTATTGATTCTTCTTTGATTTCTTCAGATATGATTGGTTCTTCTTTGACTTCTTCAGGTATTATTGATTCTTCTTTGACTTCATCAGTTATTATTGATTCTTCTTTGACTTCTTCAGTTATTATTGATTCTTCTTTGACTTCTTCTTCTTTGACTTCATCAGTTATTATTGATTCTTCTTTGACTTCATCAGGTATTATTGATTCTTCTTTGACTTCATCAGTTATTATTGATTCTTCTTTGATTTCTTCTTCTTTGACTTCTTCTTTGACTTCATCAGGTATTATTGATTCTTCTTTTTTTTTTCTAGGTGCTCTTTTTTTAGGAGTACTTATAGCTTTAGATTCATTAGATTTTTTTGTATTCCTTACTACTTTTTTTTTTGTAGATTCTGAATTTTCTATATTTTCATTTAATGAATCATTCATTATATAATGTATAGTTTTATATTATTATTTTTTTAAACGAAAATAATAAATAATTTAATTTAAGATTTATTTATTAATTTAATTATTATGAATGACTTTATAAATAACTATCAAATTGTTGTTGCAAGATATAATGAAGATATAGATTGGTTAAAAAAATTTAAATTAATTACTTTAATTTATAATAAAGGTAATGTTAATAATCAATTAAATGATTTTAATGTGATTAATTTACCTAATTTTGGAAGAGAAAGTCATACTTATTTATATCATATAATTAATAATTATGATAACTTAAAAGAATATACAATATTTTTTCAAGGTTCTTTAGATTTTTCTAATGAAATTAAACATTCAAAATTAAATATAGAAGATTATTTTCAAAATAACGACTTTAATGCTAATCTAAAAAAAATAAAATTTGAAGATTTAAAAAATCCTATTCAACATTTTGGTAAATGGAAAAATGAGTTTGATTCTGGTTTGATGAGAAAATCTAATTTTACTTGTTATCAATGGTTAAAAAAATTTATGGATTTTGATGATATTAATATTGAATATTTAAATGTTACTTGGGGTGCTATGTTTAGTGTTAAAAAATCAATAATATTAAAAAAACCTAAAATATTTTATGAAGATTTATTAAGATTTGTTGATTATCATAATAATCCTGAAGAAGGACATTTTTTTGAGCGTTCTTGGTATTTTATTTTACATAATGAATATTTAAAAAAGAATAAAATAAATGTTATAAAATTTGACCATGCAGAATTAGATAAAATTAAAAATCAAAATGAAATATATCATTATTGGATAAATTTAAATCAATTTAATAATTATAACCAAATATTAAATGATATTATTATTTTTCCTAATTACTATTTTAAAATTTACAAATATAACTTTCATTTTAAATTTAATAATGCATTTTATATTAAATTTGAATTAAATAATGAAAATATTTTATTTTTGGTATTAACACCAAATTTAGAACATAATTTTGTTGTTTTAAATAATAATATTATACAAAAAATTAAAAATAATATTAAAACTGATTATAATAATTTTAATTTTATTATTGAATCTAATATTTTAAAAATATTTATTAATTTTGAATTGTATTTAGAATTAAATATTGAATCTTATCAAATTGAAAATATTAATGATATTCCTATTTATATTAAAACAAATAACTATCAAAATAATATTAAATTAAATAATAATCTTAATGTTAATAATAATAATCTAAAATTTATTATTTTAGAAAATAACTATTATGATATTAAATGCTTTTATACTCAAAACTTTTTAAATTATTTTATTCAATATATTAAACATTAAATGATTTTTGTAAATAACTTATTTCCTCTAAATAACGTAAATGAACTAATCTTTTATATTCAGCTAACATTTTAATTCTTTTTATATGAATTTCTTGTTTAGTTCTATTAGATAGTTTAGTACAAGAAATACAACATTTATATAAATTTAACATATATATATTTGTATTTTTCTATTTATTTTTTCTATTTAATTTTTCTATTTTTATTCTTTTTTTATATATTATTTTATCTATAAATATTATTTTTTTATTATTATTATTTATATATTTTTCTAACTTTTTATAAAAATCAAAATCTCCACCATATTTATATAACCACTCTGATTTGGAATTTACAGATGTTGGTATAAATCCGCTTTGTGTGCTTATTTGATTCAATTTTATTTCCGGACTTTTCCATATAACTTCATTTATTTCACTTATTATCTTAAATATATACATTGTATCTTTATCCTTTAATATTTTACGAACAAAATTAAACGAACCTTCTATTATTTCATCATCATCATCTATATGATATACAAAATCACCTTCTAATATATTATGTTTGTTTCTTATTCCATGTCCCCAATATCCTAAATTTTCTTCTTCAACTATTAATTTTACATTTGCTTTTATAGATCCTACATAATTTTTAACATTTTCATAATTATTTTTTGTTGCATCAAATATAATTGTTAAATAATCATTTGATTTAAGTTCATTTTTTAAATTTTCTAAAATATTAAATATTGAATCTTTACCAATTGTTGCCATTAATACATGTATTGAACAATTAGTATTATGTTCTTCTTTATATTTCCTTCCTAAATATCTACCTTCTTTTATAAAATTATTCATATATTCTTCTTTTGTTTTTAAATTATAAAAAAATAAAAAAGGATTCATATCTTTGTATTTTATCCAATCAAAATCTGGATAATACTTTTTTATAATGTCTTCCATTATAAAAAATATACATTTTAAATTTATTCATTAAACTTATATCTTACATTATTTATTAAACTTAAAATTTAAAAAAATTATCATTATTAAACATGCTTAAATTCATTTCATTCATCAAATTACTTAATTGTTTTTCTGGTTCAACTTCTTTATTATTTGTTTGTTTTTTTATTTTTGCTATTTTATTAGATCTATTAATTGTTGATTCAGTTAATCTATGTCTTGAAGAAGGTCTTTCTATATATTTATTTTTTGGAAAGTCATTATTAACTTCTAATAATTCCCAATCTTTATTTTTACTTATTTGGTCTATTTTCCTTTTGTAAAATTTTTCTTTTAATTCATTATTTTGTTTCTCATATGTTTTTGTATATCCATCTTCATATATTGTTTTACCATTATTATATGATTTATGAACTGTTTCTGAACTATTTTTACCATTGGATGTATATGAATAACTAGAACTCCAACTTTTCATATATATTCTTATTATATATTTTTTATATTTATTTTTTTATTTTTTATCTTTTATTTAAATTTATTTACTAAATTTTCATAAGCTTCATAATATAATTTACCAGCAATTCTTGTAGCTTCTGATGTAAAATGTAATTCATCTGCTTTTGTTAAATTTGATAATTCAGCATAATTATATAATTTATCCACTTCTTTTCGAATAATACTATTTATTTCATCACTACAAAATTTATTATTTTTATTATTCAATATTGTTCCACCTATAAATCCTAATAAACAATTATTTGTTAATTCTTTAAACTGATCAATTAATTTTATTAAAGAAGCTTCATAATATTCTAAATTTGATTTAAATATCATATCTGTTTCTCCCTGATGCCATATAACTATATGTAATAAATTTTTATTATTTCTTAACTTACTTATTGATTCTTCATATAATTCTTTTATTTTTTCAAAATATATACCTTCATTCTCTTTTTTTGGAATTGAATTAATTAATCTTTGATTTTCTTTGTAATAAATATCTTCTTTATTATATGTTACCCAATTACCAATTGGTCTATTAGCATATGATAAACATATTAAACCAACTTTAATTAATGGATTATTTTGAACTAAATGTTTAGCATATTGAAAAGCTATTGAATTTTGATTATTTAATCTATTTTGATTGATACTTCCTAAAGAATTATTTGTTAAATCTGCTAATACCCATTTTTTTTCATCAATGTTATAACTTAAAATATTTTCATTAGGTTGGTCAATATCTAATTTTGGATTATAAGTTGATCCCCAACCTCCTGAATTACTTTGACCACTACATATTATAATTATATTCGGTTCATTGTTTTTAAAAATCTGATTTAATTTATTATTTTCAAATTCTATTAACTTATTATTTATTATTTTCTGACTTATATAATTATTTTTATTTTCATTTATCATTTTTGTCCATTGTTCATTAGTTTTTATATTAATTAAATTTTTTTTTAAATAATATAATGTATATTTCTTATTTTTTTGAATTAAATTTTCTAAACTTATATTATATATCATTTATTAATATATATATAAAAATTGATTTTTTTTTATATAAAAATTATTATTAAAGAAATGAATATTTATTCAGAATTAATTGAAACTAAATTAAATAATTATTTTGATTGGATTAATCCAATTCTAAATATACATATTAAAAATATACATATTAAAAATATACATATTCAAAAAAATTATGAAAAAACTGATTTTGAATATAAATTACAAAGATTTAAATGGAAGTTTGCCAAACAAAAACAGTTATATAAAAAAGTTATTAAAATTATTAAATCTAAACCTTTAACTTCTAAAAAATATAAAAAAATAGCAAAATAAAAAAAGGAAATTAAATTAATAAATTATATTTCAAATAGTTGTCTATTCTCAAATAGTTGTTTATTCTCAAATAGTTGTCTATTCTCAAATAGTTGTCTATTTTCAAATAGTTGTCTATTCTCAAATAGTTGTCTATTTTCAAATAGTTG
>Ga0115565_10003582_pt1 | contig 10994 bp, 9 predicted proteins | sample COGITO_mtgs_1105_FD_87199 | JGI IMG/M metagenome (GOLD analysis project Ga0115565, IMG submission 87199) | Pelagic marine microbial communities from North Sea - COGITO_mtgs_110530 | ecosystem: Environmental > Aquatic > Marine > Epipelagic | place: Germany:Helgoland, sampling site Kabeltonne... | reverse complement strand
TAATGTAGGCTGTTTTTGTAATTCCATGCCTTTAAAATAATACTTAAATTACTAATATACAAATGATTACAACAAATTTTGCAGATTCTTAAACAGGTTTTACCGTGCAACGGTCTTAATTTGTAAATGATAATCAAAGGTTGCAAAGTATTATTCAATTCTACCCATGACAGACTATTATTCTATAAAGTAATTGTATTATTGAGTATTTATTATGTCACCCTTTCATTTTATGTTATTAAACCTACATACAAAACGATTTTTAAAAAAAATTCTCCCTTTTGGGCTCATTTGGATGGCTTTTGCTTTAGTATATGGTTTATTAGAATATGGACTTATTGGACAACTAGATAAGTATCCCTCTTCTGGAAATCCTTATAATTTCAAGAATAATATTATACCTCTATTGATTGGCTCATTTTTAGTGGGTTTGTTTCAAGGCGTTTGTGAGATTCGCTGGTTGGCAAGAAGATTTACAGGAAGCACTTTAAAGTTCAAAATATTAATTAAAACAGTATTCTATATCTTTTTCTTTGCCGTATGCCTAGTAGCATTCAGCCTATTCAATAGCTATTATAATTACCATGGGTATCTTTTAATAGATGCTTTAGACGATTTACAACGCTTTGCAGCTAACTTCTCATTTTGGAGTACTTTAGTTTTTATGGGATTTATAGCAGGTATAGCGCTATTTTTCTCAGAGATTATTCAATACGTAGGTGATGGAGTAATCTACAATGCCTTATTTTCTAAGTACCATAGGCCGATATCAGAGAAACGGATTTTCATGTTTTTGGATATGAAATCTTCTACTGCAATTGCAGAGCGTTTAGGGCATGAGAAATACTTTACTCTACTTAAACAATATTATGCAGATATGACCCATGCTATCCTTACTACCGAGGCGGAAATTTACCAGTATGTAGGAGATGAAATAGTACTTTCCTGGCCGAAAGATGTTGGCTTAGAAGATAATAATTGCATAAATGCCTTTATAAAAATCGCAAATAAGATAGATGCTAAGAAGCACATTTATTTAGAGCAGTTTGGAGAGGTACCTAAATTTAAGGCTGGTTTTCATATAGGTGAAGTAACAATAGGAGAGATTGGCACTATAAAGAGAAATATTATTTATACTGGCGATGTTCTAAACACCACAGCACGTATAGAGGCTGAATGTAACAACTATAAAGCCCAAATTTTAATTTCGGGTGAATTAAAACAAGAACTAGCAGCAGGTAATAATACTAGTATTATTAAAATAGGTGCTTTGATTCTTCGAGGTAAAACAATACCTATGGCGTTATATAAAGTTACTTTCTAGGTCACATTCTTTTAGAATATAAAAATTTGATCTTTGTTCATAGCCCCTATCCCTTTAATGGAATGGTGAGTTGTAAATATAACTAGATAAAGGAACAGCAAATAATTGGGACAGAACAGCATGATTAATGCAAAATATCGATTTAAAGCCAATAATTATTACAAGATTCCTTGACGCAAAATCTCAACTTAAAGATATCACTTATTGTGGAAGCCAAATAGACAAAAAAAATATAGATGCCCTTTTAAAATAAAAAATAATAGGTATAATTTCAAACTACCCTAACAATCAACATATAAAGCCAATTTTATTCCCTTATGGGGATAGGTGCGTTGTTCATTACTAAATATTTAAGCTATATGCGCCTATCCTATCTTCTTAGAGCAAAGATTCTTAGTATTAGTGCTAAATAAAACTATAGAGTTTGATTAGTTTTAGATTGAATCAAAAAAAAGAAATATATGCCATTTATTACAAATGATAGAACAAAAGATAGTGTTGATATTTTTTATGAAGATTATGGTACAGGACAACCAGTAATATTAATTCACGGATGGCCACTTAGCAGAAAATCTTGGGAACAACAGGCTTGGAAGATTGTTGAAGAAGGGTACAGGTGTATTAGTTATGACCGTAGGGGTTTTGGCACATCCTCTGCACCATGGGATGGATACGATTACTCCTCTCTTGCTAGCGATCTAAGTGCTATTATTGAGAAATTAGAGTTGAAAGACGCTGTTCTTGTTGGCTTCTCTATGGGCGGGGGAGAAGTAGTGCGCTATATGACAGATTTTGGAACAGACAAAATAGCAAAGGCTATATTGGTAAGTTCAATAATCCCATTAGTAAAGCAGAAGGATGATAATCCGAAAGGAGTACCGGAACATGTTTTAGACAATATTAAGGGAGCCTTACAAAAAGATAGGGTAGGTTTTTTAAAGAATTTTAGCTTAGGTTTTTATAACTATGATAAGGATAAAAATAGCGTAAGTGAAGGGCAATTAGAGTATGATTTTATTATTGCATCACATGCATCCCCACGAGCAACTATACAGACAGCACTTTCTTGGATGCATACAGACTTTAGAGAAGAATTAATTAATGTAACGGTTCCTACGTTAATAGTGCACGGAGATGCCGATCAAACTGTGACCATAGAAACTTCTAGCGAGCAAGCTGCAAAAGGTATCAAAAATTCAAGATTTGAAATAATCAAAGGTGCTCCACATGGTTTGAATATAACACATGCAGATGAGTTAAATGCCTTGTTGGTTGACTTCCTAAAAGAGGACTAAGTAAAAAAACAAGATTTTCAATCAATATTTAGAAAAAAACTGAATGAGATAGCCATATCTCATTCAGTTTTTTTATTTTGACTATATACTATGCTTTGTAAAAGCTTTGCAATTAACTACTATGCTGTATAGATTGAAACTTGATCTTATAATTAATCAAACTAGCTAAATAAGAATTGCGATTTTTAGCTAAGGTAAATTATTAAAATCTGACTAATAATGTTAGCGTCCCAAAGTAAAACGTAAATATTGCCTTTAAGATTTCAATATTTTCCTCGAGAGAAGTTCATTATATCATTAACAAAAAATCCTCTAATTAAAAACCGATTAAATAAGAACCTATAGTGATAAATACCTACGCATTAAAGTACTTACTATTCCATATAGCCGGGTTGAAATTTTTCCCCAAAGCAAAGCCATAAAACAATACAACGGCTGCAATTCCTTTGAATACAAAAAAGTAAACAATCCAAAATTCCGATGTGCTATTGCTTTTAGAAAACAATCCTTCTGGAATACATAGCGTAACTAAGTAACTAATAGCAAATACCAACAGACCTAGATTTACTATATTCTTAAAAGGCCACATTAAAATTTTTCTCAAAGGATGTAAATCATTTCCCCACTTATGAATTAAATAGTAATATCCATTACCAATAGGTGCAAACAATAATGGATCATCTTTATCCTCGAGTTTAAAAAGTATAGACGGAGCAACTATTTTAAAACCTTGTAAAGAAATATTATGTTCTTTCTCCAATGCTTTAACCTTAGAAATTCCCTCAGATGGTATTTCTGCTTTAAAATATTTTGCATCTAAAAATCGAAGTCTGAAATCTATACAAATATTTTTTATTTGGTTTATGTGATATATTTTAGAAGTGTCTAATAAATCAAATTCAAAATTATTGGTAGTAGTAGTGCTTGATTTTGTTAGCTTGTCTGCTATCTCATTATGCTCCTGATCTAAAGCATTTAAGATATTTTGTACCTGAGAGAGTACCTGCTGCTCTCCAGAACCTGTTTTAAATCGTTCTTTATTTAGCACATCTTGAATATTGGTTTTTGGTAGCAGCATATTCTTTTTTTTAGCAATTATATCAAAGTTAGCAATTATAGTTTTTTGAATAAATTTTGTTTAACCATCCTTATAGTTAAATAATTCTTAAATTTTAACAATTTTTAAGATTGAATATTTATATAGAACCTTCAGTAGCGATCCAACTCAGCTTTTTGAAAATTATGGTATGATTGTTGATTATGGGTTTCAGAAAGACAGTAATTTAAGTCTATTGGTACAATGGCTTTCGGATTAGTTACTATAAAAATTTAGATACCCTAAAATGAACTATTGGTTATAAGGGATAAAAATTGGACTGTCTTCCCACTCTAAAATGCTTTAAGCTCATAAAATTATTAGGAAAAAAATTATGAAAAAATTACTTCTACTAGGTACACTGTTTCTATTGCCATTTTTGAGCGTAGCTCAAGAAATTTTTGATAAATATCAAAATAGCGATAAAGTGACTTTTATCTCTATGCAGCCTAAAATGTTTCAGATGTTGGCACGGATGAGCGTAAACACAAATGATCCAGAAGCACAAGATTTTTTTGAACTGGTAAATTCTATCACCAGTTTTAAAGTTATTACAACACAAGACAAACTGATTACTAAAGAGGTAAGCACTTGGGTTGTTAGTCAAGAGAAACAGGATTATCAAGAACTAATGCGCGTAAAAGAAAATGGGGCAACCATCAAATTTTTTATTCAAGAAGGCAAAGATGAAGACCATGTAAAGGAGTTGCTCATGTTCGTAACAGGTGTGGATGAATTAGATTTGAATATGAAAGGAATGAATATAGATACAGTATTGCTTTCTTTATCTGGAGAAATTAATTTAAATGCTATTTCCAAACTAACAGATATGATGCAGCTACCTGGAGGAGACCAACTTCGGAAGGCTTCTCAAAAATAAAACGCTAACTTTTTTGGAGGTTGTAACAGCAAAAAAATTGATTTATTTTAACGCACCTATCCCCTTAATGGAATAGAATTGGCTTTATATGTTGATTGTTTGGGTGGTCTGAAATTATTCCTATTATTTTTTAATTTTAAAAGGGTATCTATATTTTTTATCTATTTGGCTTCTACAATAATTGATATCTTTAAGTTGCGATTTTGCGTCAAGGAATTTTGTGATAATTATTGGCTTTAAATCGATATTTTGCATTAGTAATGCTGTTCCTTTATCTAGTTATATTTACAACTCACCATTCCTTTAAAGGGATAGGTGCTTATTTTAATAAGGTCAAGTCTATAATCTGCTAGTCATGTCAGTTTCTTTAGATTTCTATTGAATAAAAAGAAATAATCTATACACCTATCCTACAGGAAATATTTCCATTTTAAAATTTATAATTTTTTCGGTATTTTGCCCCTATTAGAAATAGTTTTAACCCTAAACATTTTAGAATATGGAAAGTGCAGAAGTATGGATAGAAAAAATTATCGAATTCGCTGCGGTATTTGGACCAAAGCTCATTGGAGCCATTTTAATTTACATTATTGGTACGTGGATTATTAAAAAAGTAGTAAAACTACTAAGACATGGGATGTCTTCTCAGGAGTATGATAAGTCTCTCCAAAAATTCTTTATAAGTCTAGCAAAATGGGCATTAACGGTGTTCCTTATTATTACCGTAATAGCTACTTTAGGGGTAGAAACTACTAGTTTTGCTGCCGTAATAGCCGCTGCTGGTTTGGCTATTGGTTTGGCATTACAAGGCTCCTTATCTAACTTTGCAGGTGGTGTTCTTATTATGATTTTTAAACCGTATAAAATTGATGACCTAGTAGAGGCGCAAGGAATTTTGGGTTCAGTAAAAGAAATAGAAATATTTACTACTAAATTAATTACTCCGCAGAATAAATTAGCCATTATACCCAATGGTGCTATGGCTAATGGAAATATTATAAATTACACTGCGGAAGGTAAAATGCGGGTAGATACTACGGTAGGTATTGATTATGGCGCAGACATTAAAAAAGCGAAAGAGGTTTTACTTGCCATGTTAAAAGCAAACCCAATGGTACTTGCAGATCCTGCACCTTCTGTAAATGTAGAAGCACTGGCAGATAGTTCTGTAAACTTGGCAGTTAGACCGTTTTGTAAGCCAGAGCATTACTGGGATGTTTATTTTACAACGATTGAAGGCACTAAAGAAGCCTTAGATAATGCAGGTGTAGAAATACCTTACCCACACGAGGTTCAAATAAACAAATAATATATTTTATAAAACAAAAAGACCGCTCTTGAGCGGTCTTTTTGTTTTATAAAATTTTACTGAAAATAGTAGCTTTGCTTATCGGTTTATTCGCAAAAAATCTATTGAGTTTTTGAAGGGCTTTCTTTTACAATCTGCAAATTGTTTTTTCCAAAGTCCAATGTACGAATAGGGAACGGGATATTGATGGCTTGCGCATCAAAGTGTTTCTTAATCAGTTTAATAGCTTTATGCCGTGCTGCATGCTCTTGTTTTAGGTTAATGGCGTCTGCCCAGAAACGTACCATAAAATTAATAGAGCTGTCTCCGAACTCCGTAAAGAAGAATTCTACCGTTTCTCCATCATTTTGCTTAAAAGCCTCTGTTATTATTTTAACAGTAAGATCTTCAACCATCTGTAAATCGCACTCATAACCAACACCACAATTTACAAAAATGCGGTTTCTATCAGTTAAACTATAATTGGTAAAAGAACCTTCTATAAACTTAGAGTTGGGGATCACTACAATGGTATTATCTGGCTTCTTTAAGATAATATTTCGCAAACTAATTTCTGTAACAGAACCAGAAATACCATCGGCTTGTATAAAATCATCTATCTTCAATTGCGGCATAAAAGATAAAATAAGACCACCGAAAGTATTGCTTAGTGTACCCTGTAATGCCAAGCCTATAGCCAAACCTACCACACCAGCACCTGCTAAGATACTAGTAAGCACCTTGTCTAAATCTAGAACCCCTAAAGCTATAAAGAAGCCTATCAGTAATATAGAGACAAAAATTACCTTGGCTATAATTTCCTGTATAGAAACCTGACTTATTTTTTTTAATAAAGTATTTCTTAATAGTTTTCGAATACCTTTTGCTAAAAAATAAAATAGAATTACTACTAAAATAGCCATTACTAAATTAGGCAGTTTTAGAATAATGGCATCTAGCCAACCATCTAATTTTGCCCAAAGATTACCAATTGAATCTTCTACTGAAAAATTTGCCTGCATATGAATATTTTATTAAAGTTGATTATAAGTTTAAGAGAAAGGTGTTTTATATGCTTTTATAATTTTAGTTTCTATAGTTAAATTCCTGTATAGTTACTAGGCGTAATTTGTTTTAATTCAGCCTTAATACTATCGCTAACTTCTAAGGTATCTATAAAGTTGGCTATAGCTGTTTTATTGATTTTCTTATTCGTACGCGTAAGACCTTTTAATGCTTCGTAAGGGTCTGGGTAGGCTTCTCTTCTTAAAATAGTCTGTATTGCTTCTGCTACTACAGCCCAATTATTCTCCAGGTCTTGCTTAAACTTATCTTCGTTTAATAATAATTTATCTAACCCTTTTAAAGTAGATTGGAATGCGATAAGCGTATGTGCAAATGGGACACCAACATTTCTTAAAACGGTACTATCCGTTAAATCTCGTTGCATTCTAGACACAGGTAATTTCAAAGATAAATGTTCAAACAACGCATTGGCAATGCCAATATTCCCTTCAGAGTTTTCAAAATCTATCGGGTTCACCTTATGTGGCATCGCAGAAGAACCAACCTCACCAGCTTTAATTTTTTGTTTGAAATAGTCCATAGATACATAGGTCCAGAAATCTTTATCTAAATCTAGTACAATTGTATTTATACGTTTTAAGGTATCAAATAAAGCCGCCATATGGTCGTAATGCTCAATTTGCGTAGTAGGAAAGGAATAGTGTAATCCTAAATTATTTTGAACAAATGTAGTTCCAAAGGCTTTCCAATCTATAGCAGGGTACGCTACTTTATGTGCGTTAAAATTACCTGTAGCACCGCCAAATTTTGCTGCACTTGGTATACCATTCAGTAAGTTAAACTGCTCTTTAAGCCTCACAGCAAAAACAGCAATTTCTTTACCCAAGCGGGTAGGGGAGGCAGGTTGCCCATGTGTTCTTGCAAGCATCGGAATTTCTGCCCATGTAGTAGCTAAGGTTTCTAGTTTAGATACCACCTCAGTATACAACGGAACATATACCTCCTTCATAGCTTCCTTTATAGAAAGCGGAATTGCCGTATTATTAATATCTTGAGAAGTAAGGCCAAAATGGATAAATTCTTTAAACGAAGATAATTCTAAGGTATTAAAAGCTTTTTTAATAAAATATTCTACCGCCTTCACATCATGATTTGTGACTTTTTCAATCTCCTTAATTGCCTGAGCATCTTCGGTATTAAAATCGGTATAAATAGCTCTTAAGGCATCAAATTTAGAAGCATCAAACTTAGCTAATTGTGGCAGTGGCAGCTCGCATAAAGAAATAAAATACTCTATCTCTACCCGTACTCTATATTTAATAAGGGCCTCTTCAGAAAAGTAGGCAGCCAAACTATTTGTTTTATTTCTATAACGCCCATCTATAGGAGATATGGCAGTTAACTGGTTTAGAGTCATGTGTATGTTTAAATAATGAGCCATCAAAGATACTTTAAACCAACAATGATTAAAAATCTATAGTTGCGTCTATTATTTCTTTTATATTTTGATGTGCGTACAAGTGCAATCTTGTGTAAAACCAGAGCCTATTCGTTCCCTTAGTTCATTTTATTAATCAATTAAATAATGGAAATATTAGCTAGGCTGATAAGAAAGATAATAGCCAATCTGACTAAGTTCTGTAAATAACTTTTAAAATTAGTACTTATCTTAGAGCCTATTTCTGTAATAGGTTCTAAGTTTAAAACACACACAATACTGCTTCTAGATGAATAAAGAAACTCAAATAAATTGCCCTAATTGTGGTACTTCTATAGATGTACAAGATATTCTTGCACACCAGTTAGAAGCAGATATCAAGAAAAAATACCAATCTGAAATCGCACATGAGAAAAAGAGGTATGAAGTAGCACAGCAGAAACTAGAAGCAGAGAAGGCAGCATTTTTACATAAAAAGAAACAAGAGAACGTACTTTTTCAAGAGCGGTTAGAAAGTCAATTACGAGAGAGTAAGAAAGAAATCTCAGCTGCCCTTGTATTAAAATTTGAGGAAGAACAGGCAGAACAATTTGATGCTTTGCAGAAAGAGCTAAATGAAAAATCTGTTCAAATTAGAGAATTAAATAGAACAAAAGCCGAAATAGAAAAGCTAAAGCGAGAGAAGTCTGAATTAAAAGAAATAGCGGAAGCAGAATCTCAGAAAAAACTAAGTGCCACATTGCTTATAGAGCGCGATAAAATTAGGAAAGCGGAAGAGGATAAGAATGAGTTACGCTTTAAAGAACTGCAAATGCAGTTGGAGGCTCAAAGAAAGCTAACCGAGGAAATGAAGCGCAAACAGGAGCAAGGCTCTATGCAATTACAGGGCGAAGTGCAAGAATTGGCAATTGAGGAATGGTTGGCAGCTCAGTTTCCTATGGATACTATAGAGGAAATTAAGAAAGGAGCAAGAGGCGGAGATTGCATACAAATTGTACATACACGTACCCAACAGAATTGCGGAAGGATTTATTATGAAAGTAAGCGCACCAAAGATTTTCAACCTAGTTGGATAGAGAAGTTTAAGAATGATATACGAGAAAGAGGCGCAAATATTGGCGTTCTAGTAACCGAAGTAATGCCTTCGGATATGGATAGAATGGGTTTAAGAGATGGTATATGGATTTGTAATTATGATGAATTTAAGGGACTTTGTAAAGTGCTTAGAGAAACTATCGTAAAAGTTAGTCTCGCCTTAAGCACACAAGAGAATAAGGGTGATAAAATGAACATGCTATATGATTATCTAACAAGTACGCAATTTCGTATGCAAATAGAAGCTATTGTAGAGGGGTTTACTTCTATGAAAACAGCACTAGACAGCGAAAAAAGAGCCATGCAGCGTATTTGGAAAGAACGTGAAAAGCAGATTGATAAAGTCACCAATAACACGATAGACATGCATGCCTCTATAAAAGGCATAGCAGGGAATGCCATACAGTCTGTAAAAGCATTAGAATTACCAGATAGCGATGGACTTTTCTAGATAACTTGATAGTTACCTTAAAATATTAAGATTTATATCATACAAAAAGCCAACAAAATAAATATGCCACTCCTATAATTCTAGTGGCTAGTACCTAGCTATTGTTGCTTAGCTTAACTAAGAACTTGTAACAGTAATTATTACTAAGTGTTTAAAGGCTAATAGCTTTTGCTCGCTCCATAAAGTAGTCTTGGAAACGTACTAATTTTGGGTGCATTTTTTCGCAATACAAAACGTATTGGCATTTTATAATACTTTGGCTAACAGACAGTATATTGCTATTAGGCGTTTTCTGAATAAGAAAATCGGCATCGTCTACACTAAAAATCTTTAGCTGAGAGGTACTTACACCGTTTAGTAAAAATAATTTATTTAAAGTGCCAGGTGTAGAAATGAGCACATCTACCCCTTCAAATATCTCCGATTTTTGAACATCTATATGCAACTCTTCATACCCAACATACATACGTATAGAGGAGTATTTTGTCACTTTTAAAAATGTATCATAGAGTGCCAAGGCTTTTGCTTTGTTTTCTACCAACACCACCGCACGGGGTGCAGTGCCCTTCGCTTCAAAATTTAGTTTTTGTAGCGTAGTCATAACCAATGCCATTGTTTTACCCTCATCTTTAGCACCTGTACAATATACATTTGCACCACTTTTTATAACAGGTATCACCAATGTCTGTAAAGGAGTGGGCGCTACTATAGAAATATCCTCTAAAGCTTCTTTTAGATCGGGTTTTAATTTTTTAAAAGGCATAGGGTTTCAACTTAGAATATTCGGGTTATAGGTACGTAACTTGGTTGTAAAGATACACAATGGATTTGGCGCTTATACTCGAAATTTTAATGATGGATGTTTCCAGTTTTTAATAGTTTATGTGTTCCTAAATGTTGTCTTCTATAATTGCTGAAAAATATACGGTCAAAAGCCGCAACTATTATCTAGCTAAAGGTCAACTTTTAAATTATTTATATTGATTTAGGCACATAATAAATACAACTATTAAGTATGTTATTATTTTTGTAATCATCTGATATTCAGTATATTTATTGTACTATTAGCATATTGAATATGGAAAAAAGATATCAGAGCCT
>Ga0115565_10003579_pt1 | contig 11000 bp, 9 predicted proteins | sample COGITO_mtgs_1105_FD_87199 | JGI IMG/M metagenome (GOLD analysis project Ga0115565, IMG submission 87199) | Pelagic marine microbial communities from North Sea - COGITO_mtgs_110530 | ecosystem: Environmental > Aquatic > Marine > Epipelagic | place: Germany:Helgoland, sampling site Kabeltonne... | reverse complement strand
ATGCGGGGGGCGGGGCGTTGAAACATGCCCGACCAGTCGTACCAACCGTAGGAGGGCGTTACCGTTTTTGAGGTCCGCACATGGACGACGGCATCCAAAGCTTGACCTGCTGCCGTTCTGAAGTCGGGCAGCAAACTGGCGCTCTCGGAAAATGCAGAGGGCGTCACAACAGCCTTGGGCTGTGTCAATGCCGGTGAGCCGTGTGTCAAGACCACAGGAGCCGGGGACTCTGCGGGAAAGGGCGGTGCGGAGGCTGGTCCAAATTGGAGGGCGATGACGCCTCCGAGAATGGCGGAAAAAAGAGAAAGTGAAAAGGTGGTCAGCAACCTGTTTTTCATGGGGGAAGTATGGATTGGATGTATCCAATTAACCCCTAAACCACACAAAATGGCATCCCAAAAGTCTTAAGAAAACCTATGGGCCATATCGGTGGATCCAAGACCCCATTCCTTTCTGAATAGGCACTCAAAAGATGGCCAGATGATGACCAGGAGTCGCGTTCCCTATTTCAGGCCAATCTCCCGCAGTCGGTGGTCAAGAAATTCAGCTGCAGTCCAAACGGGATAGGCGTTGCTGTCTCCCATAATGGGCCCCAATGGCATAGGTCCTACTGGGTGCAGGAAAAAGGGAAGGCTGTAGCGCGACTGACTCCGCTGCGGTCCGGCTGGCAACACAACACGGTGGGTTGTGGACCGGAGGATGCCACCGGTGAGGTTCTGCAGCATATCGCCGACGTTGACCGTGAGGTTCTGGGCGTGGGCGCGAACAGGAATCCAGTCGCCTTCCTTGTCGAGCACTTCGAGTCCGTCCGCAGAGCTGCCTACGAGCAAAGTGATCAGATTGATGTCTTCATGGCTTCCCGCCCTTGGAGCATCGGCAGGTGCATCTGGAGCTGGAGGATAGTGCAGCACACGCAAAATGCTGTTTCCGCCTTTGACGAAATCGGCGAAATAATGCCGGTCCAAATCAAGCGACAGGGCCACAGCTTCAAGGAGCCGGGCAGCAAGGCTTTCCAGATTGGTGTACAAGGACCGGCTATCAGAGATGAACTCAGGAACGGCTGGACATTCAGGTTGCTCGTACTTGGTTTGCGCAAAATGGTAGAACTCTTTAAGGTCAGCGCGGGCATCGTCCTTGGCGTGCTCTTGACCGAAAGGCGTATATCCAAAATTCCCGCCTACTCCAGCAATACTGGCAGCCCTCTTCTCCTCTTCGGAAAGCCCAAAGAACCGCTCGGCGCCTTGATAGGCCGCTTTGATGTGGGCGTCATCGAGTCCGTGGCCCTCGAGTGTAACAAATCCATAGGTCTCAAAAGCGGACCTCAACTCCAAAGGGAAACTGGACTGGGCTTCTTCGTTCCCGTCGAGAAATCCTTTGGCATTCAATACTGGAATGGCCTTCTGCATCTGGTAAAAATAAGTTCATCTCGGCCCCTTTCAACGAATGGAGCGGGCCTGATTCTGCAACAAAGCTACCAAGGGGTGGGATGCAGCTTGCCAAGTAAACTTCTTCTGAACCAGTTCGTGGGCTTTACGGCCCATGAGCCGACGGCGTTCTTCATCTTGGGAAAGGGAGGCGATCTGGGTCGCAAAAGCATCGGCATCATTGGCCGTGGCTACAGCATCACCGACATCGCACCCCAGTGCACCCAAGGCTCGGGAAGTGGTCAGGCAAGCACGTTCCAGTGCCATGGCTTCTAAGAGTTTGTTCTGAAGGCCTGTGTTGACCAACATCGGCGCCGCAAAAATGGGCGCTGCGAGATAGGCCGAACGGATATCTTCCACATCGCCGATCACATCTACGTGTTGAGATGAAAGAGATTTGACAGCCGCTGTCGGTTGGGCTCCGCAGACAAGCAATCTCAGTGGGCGTCCCATGATGCGCTCAAAAGCAGGGGCCACATCCTGGGCTAAAAAACGGGCAGCGACCACATTTGGTGCATACCCCAGGTTGCCACAAAACGACACGTCATAATGGGCGTGATTGGCGCCAGTAAGCACTGGAGGTAAGGCCTTTGGAGAAAAAAACTGAGTGTCCACGCCATTGGGCACCACGGTGACACACGTCTTGTCAGGGTGGGGTAAGAGTTGCCGATCCTGCTCCGAAATGATGGTGCAGGCATCGAAATATTGCGGCATGCGATGCTCATAACGCAGCAGGCGTCGGCCTTCCTCTCTGAGCAGGGGTTTCTTCCACCAGGGTGCGCGCTCAGCCTCTCGCTCAGCACCGGCGTGCAGCGTGTCCATGATGTCCAAAACATGCGGAACAGCATCGAGGTCTTTGACATACTCAGCCGTCCTCACCATTTGGGCCAAAAGAACATCAGGTTGTCCCCTGAGGATGTGCTGACGAATGGAACGGATCAGACGCCGCTCTGTGAAGAGCAGCACCTGGAAGGGGCGCCGAGAAAATACAGACCACCCTAGTCGAACGGCGGCTTTCCACCATTTCAGCTTGTGCACCGTGACCTTTGAACACCTTCCTTTGATGGCCTTGAGGTCCTCAGAGGGAATCTGACGGAAAGTCAAACAATGCAGGTCCACTTCGAAATGCTGGTGCAGCACCTCCAGTTGGTGAAAAATCCGGAGCCGATCACCCTTGTTGAGCGGCAGCGGAAAACGCGGAGTCAGCACCGCCAAACGAGGCTTTCGGTCAGATGCGGACATGTTGACCATAAAATTCAAGCAATTCCGCGCCGATTTTGTCTTGGTCAAATGACGTGGTGGCCACTTTCACTCCCGCTTCAGAAAGTCCTTTGAGCCGGCTGGAGTCATTGAGCAAGTCAATGATGGCTTGGGCTAAATTTTCGGGTTCACTTTGGACCAAGCAGTCCTTGTCTGTGATTTCAAGCCCCTGAATGCCCATGGTTGTCGAGGCCACTGGAATGCCTCGGCTAAAGGCCTCCACAATTTTGACGCGAATTCCAGCGCCTCTGAGCAAGGGAACCACCAACAAATCATGCTGCTCAGCAAAAGTCCCGGCGTTTTCCACTTCTCCGTGATTGAAGAGGCCAGGAACGTCTATCCACTTTTGGGGGTCCAACCCTTTACCGGCGAGGTGAAATTCGGAATGGGGATGCGCTTGCAGCACTTGTGGCCAAACTTCTCTCAAGAACCAGCTGACTCCCTCTTTGTTGGGGCCCCAATCCATGGCGCCCAGGTGGAACATCTTGACCCCCTTTCGAGGGTTTGATGTGGGCATTGGAGGAGGGGCATTTTTGACCTTTTCGGGCGCCTTTATGCCAAATCCAGCGACGTGTATTGGGCCAGAAAAACCCCAGTTGCGGTAGCCATTTCCCTCCTCTGAACTGATGGCTACGATGGTGTCCACCTTGTCTAACACCATTTTCTCGTAGCGTTCGAGCACATTGGTCATGTGCCGCAGCGCGAGGCGATAAAAGAAGTTTTGTGCCGCCTTCCAACGCTGCTCCCAAATCTGAAATTCGTGGTTGTGACTCCGAAGCGAAATGAGCGCTGTAGGCGCGTGCATTCGGATGACATCGATGTATGGTGTGGTATACAGGCTTTCGAGGTGCACCACATCGAAGCGTTCGCGAGAGAGAATGCGCTTCAGCACCATGGCGAACTGGTGGCTGTAGAACCGAGAAATATTGTACGATTCTCCGTTGAGCAATGCGATGTACGCTGCCCGGACATCCAAGTCCGTTTCTAACGGGACACCCTCGAGGTCGACTTGCTCTAAATAGCCCGAGTCTATAGACTCCAAATCCAGCGGGTGCTTCCGTGTGAATGCACTCAACAATTTCACTTGAGCCCCATTGTTCAGGAGTCCATTTGTGATCGCATTCATGGCCAAACAGCCACCATCAACTGCAGGGCGGGGAGGTTTGTGGCAAATCTGGAGAATGCGCATCGACCGTGAAGTTATCGGCTGCTGCGCAAGCGGGCGAATGGGCGCCAAGAAATTTCACGGGCAGCCCTCAAATTGAGCATGATCGCAGCAGGAATCATGAAGATGGTGCCCAACCACATGCCCCAAGCAGGCGTCAACGTTCCAGAGCGCACCATCCGTTCCCCCATGATCGTGATGATGTAGTAGAGCACAAACAACAGGATCGCCAAAACGGTAGGCAGCCCCAAGCCTCCTTTTCGAATGATGGCGCCGAGTGGAGCGCCGATCAAAAAGAGCAGGATACATGCCGAAGCCAAAAAGAGCTTGCGGTGCCATTCGATGGCATGTCGGTCAGATAAGGTTCGCTTTGACATCCGTTCGCTGCTTTGGTTTTCAGCGGTTTGAATGGCATTGCGCAGCATGTCGGAGGCGGCATCGTGCACCCTGCGTTCTGCGGCCGGTCCAAGCCGTGTCAGCCAATCCGTATGCACGGTAGAGGTGTCCACACCAAAAATGGGTTTGTCGGAATGAACAGGTTTGTTCATACTTCGCTGGCCAAAATCTTGCAAGGCGATGGCCATCTGGGCGCGTTCCTTCTCCAATGAGTCAATGGCCGCCTCCAATTGGCCCAAGCTCATCATTTCATAGGCGCGTTTGAACAAGGCTTCATCGGCTTTTGCAAAGTCAAGGCTGCTCAAATCGATGCGAATGCGTTGGGTATCAAATAGGGTTTTCAGGTGGGGGTAGGTCCGGTCCCGTTGCCGCACCCCTGGCTCCTGTCTTTCCTCATGGCTTGAGCCTTTGGCGAGGTCGAGTATCAAGAACCGCCCGGTTGGAGAGGTGCGCATGGTTCCACTTTGCGCCTTGATGACGAGTCCTGCGCCCTCCCGGGTCCCGCCGTGGTGGTGAATCAAGACGTCTTGCAGACCGCCGGTTTCTTGGTCCACCTTGGCGGCCCGAATGGCATAACCGTCAATGCCATTATAAAACACCCCGTCTTCAAGATTGAGCGTAGGTTTTTTGCGGGTAACGCTGTACAACAGGGTGCGAAACTTGAGGTTCGCAACGGGCCAGGCATAGTTGGCAAAGACCAAGGCGCCTCCGGCCACAAACATCATGGAGATCAGGAGCGGCCTGAGGATGCGCCCCAAACGCATGCCCGAAGACTTGAGTGCGGTCAATTCTTGGTGTTCCGCCATGGCCCCCAGCGTCATGATGCTGCTCATCAAGATGGCCAGCGGCAGCGCCAGGTTGACCAATCGTGCAGAAGCGTACAGCAGCAATTCGAGCACCACATGAATGGCCAGCCCCTTGCCAATCAGCTCATCGGCATATACCCAGAGGAACTGCATGTCCAAAAAGAACAGCGCCACCAGGAAAGTGATGATGAAGGGGCCCAAAAAAGAGCGAAGAAGGAGCCGGGTAGTGCGCTTCAAAGCGGGCGTATCGTTGACAATCAGTAGGGAGATTGATAGGTTTCCCCCAACAGCGTGCAAGATTGCCTAATTTTCGCGCATCAAGCCAAGAGCGATGCACAACAATTCCCACAACACCGGTGGATTCTCCACCAAATTTCTGGCGTTATTCATCCCAGCCCTTCTGATGATGGGGTGTGGAGAACCCTCACCGGACCTCGGTGAAGACGGCACTGCTGCAGAAACAATCGACAAGATGGCCGGAGAGCCAGATGCCAATGGTTTTGTCTGGCAGACCGAGCAATTCGCTGATCTCAAGCTGATTCGCTACCAAGTAGGAGGGTGGAATAAACTGTCAGATGACCAGCGCAAACTGGCCTATTGCCTGACGCAAGCGGGATTGAGCGGTCGTGATATCATGTATGACCAGAACAACCGATACAACCTGCGCGTCCGTCACATGCTGGACGAAGCACACCGCAATTTTGCGGGAGATCGGTCCACCAAGGGCTGGCAGCGGTTCCACACTTTTGCCAAGCGGGTGTGGTTCTCAAATGGCATTCACCACCACTATTCGAATGCCAAGTTGATGCCGGAATGCAGCCGGGCTTACTTTGAATTCGTTCTAGAGAACAGCGGTTTAGCCGATGGGGAAGGCCATGCTGAAGTGCTGGACATGCTGTACGATCCAAGCCGCGAGTCCAAGAAGGTTGAGCTCGATGCTACCAAAGGCTTGGTGGAATCCAGTGCCATCAATTTCTACGCCCCTGACGTGAGCACCGAAGAGGCCCAGGCCTTCTTTGCCAACTACGCTGTGGACCGCAACAAGCCCGTGGAAAAAGGCTTAAACAGCCGCCTGATCAAAGATGCCGATGGCAATGTGGTAGAGGATGTGTACAAAGTGGGAGGGCTCTACGGTGAGGCCTTGGAGAAAGTCTGCTACTGGTTGAAGGAAGCCCAGAAGTACGCAGAGAACGACAAGCAAGGTGCGGCTTTGCGTCACTTGGTGGACTACTACCGCACAGGCGATTTGGAAAAATGGAGCCTGTATAACATCAACTGGGTGCGCGACACCGAAGGGGACATCGATTACATCAATGGCTTTGTGGAAGTCTACAACGACCCACTCGGCTTTACCGGAAGCTATGAGACGGTGGTTCAAATCAAGGACTTCGAAGCGTCTGAGCGAATGGCTGTCATGATGGACAATGCGCAGTGGTTCGAAGACCACATGCCGTTCATGGACGCACACAAGAAGAGCAAGGTCGTTGGCATCACGTACAACGTGGTGAACGTGGTTGGAGAAGCCGGGGATGCTTCTCCCAGCACCCCGATTGGTGTCAATTTGCCCAACGCGAACTGGATTCGCACCATGCATGGTTCAAAGAGCGTCAGCTTGGGCAACATCATCGATGCGTACGACAAGGCAGGAGGTTCCGGAATCACGGACGAATTTGCTTTTGATGATGTAGAAAAGGCCCGCGCGGGCGCTCACGGAAGTTTGGCAGGCAAGATCCATACCGCATTTCACGAAGTCATTGGCCACGCGAGCGGACAGCTTGAGCCGGGAGTCGAAGAGCCTGCCAGCACGCTCAAAGAATATGCCAGCACCATGGAGGAAGGACGTGCCGACTTGGTGGCCTTGTATTTCATGCTCGACGAGAAGCTCATCGAGTTGGAATTGGTCAAAAACTTGGAGACTGGCCGTTGCGAATATGACAGCTACATCCGCAATGGCATGTTGATGCAGTTGCGCCGTTTGGAGCTGGGTGAGAACATCGAGGAAGCCCACATGAGGAACCGCGCTTGGGTGAGCCATTGGGTGGTAGAGCAGGCTGCAGCAGACAACAGTATCCGTGAGATCAATAGGGATGGCAAAACCTATTACAACATCGAGGATTACGACCGAGTGCGGGCCTTGTTCGGAGAGCTTCTCCGCGAAGTTCAGCGCATCAAGTCACAAGGGGATTATGAAGCAGCCAAGGCGTTGGTCGAAGGATACGGTGTCAAGGTCGACCCGGCCATTCACCAAGAAGTGCTGACGCGCTCTGAGGCTTTAGGCATCGCACCATATGGCGGCTTCATCAACCCGCAATTGGAAGCGGTGACCAACGAAGCAGGGGAGATTGTGGATGTCAAATTGACCTACCCTGAGGATTTCACTGAGCAAATGCTTGGATACGACGATCAGTACAACTTCTTGCCCCTCGAAAATTGATGGGAGCGGACAATTCACCAGATAAAGAAGGGGCTTTCGCCGCGCGCAAGCTGGCATTGATTGACGCTGTTTTATCGCTGGAACAAGAGGAAGACCTGGGGACTTTGGAGTCGTCAGTTCAAGCGCTGCAGGAGAGCATTCGTGCCAGACAATTGGTCATTGGGTATCTGCCCAATGGCAATGTGGTGCTCAAGCAACGCTTTCTGGACCGTCTGCGTCATACACTACAAGATCTCAACCACGATGAATACGTCACCCTTCCTGAACTTGAGCAGCGCGCCGCAGACTGGTAATATGCGGAGTGTCATGCGCCTGTTTTGGGCTGTTTTTATTGGGGTTCAAGCGGTATCGGTCTCAGCCCAAGTTCCGTGTGAAGATGGGCTGGCAGGGGAGTACCCTTGCGATGGAATGGACCTGATGAGCGTTCGTTCGTTCGAAGAATTGGGCGGGGTACCTCCAGGCAACGGCAACGACTGTTGGGGGTGGACCCGCGAAGGAAGGGAGTTCGTTTTGTTTGGACGGAGCGATGGCACTTCTATCGTGGAGATCACGGATCCTGTCAATCCAGTAATGGTGGGGAATGTGCCCACAGCTTCTGTGCCCAGCCTGTGGAGGGACATCAAGGTGATTGGCGATGTCGCCTACATCGTGAGTGAGGCCGGAGAACATGGCATGCAGGCCATTGACTTGGAGCAAGTACTGACCATGGAGCCCATGTCCAATGTCCCTTTGCTATCGTGGTATACTGGATTTGGTGGCGCCCACAACATTGCGGCGAATCCTGAAACAAATTATGTGTACGGCATCGGAACCAGCACTTTCAATGGAGGCTTGCACATTGTTGACGTGTCCAACCCCAGCAATCCCACCTTGGCGGGGGCTTGGGAGGAAGCGTACATCCACGACGCACAGGTTGTAGTCTACAACGGCCCTGATCCCGACCACGTGGGCAAGGAAATTGCATTTGCGTTCAGTGGTTTCAGTGGCTTTCATATTGTGGATGTCGCAGACAAAACCGATTGTCAAACGATTGCATCCATCGCCAATGAGAACTGGGTCTACACGCACCAAGGGTGGTTGACCGAAGACCAAAGGTTTGTCCTGGTCAACGATGAAATGGATGAGGGTTCGGGACAGGCTGAATTCACGCGCACATGGGTGCTGAACGTTCAGGATTTAGACAATCCAGAGGTCCTGGGTTTTTATGAGGGCCCCTTATCGGTCACCGACCACAACCTTTACACGCACCAGGGATTGGCGTATCAGGCCAACTACTACGCAGGAATACAGGTGTGGGACATCATCAACCCAGAAGCGCTGGAATTCGAGCAGGTGGCATTTTTTGATACCAATCCATTTAGCAACCAGACGGGCACCAGCGGAGGGGCCTGGAACGTCTATCCCTATTTCGAAAGTGGCAACATTGCCATCAGCACCCAAAGCCACCTCTTCATTGTGGCGCCATCGGAACCGCTTTCTGCAGTGCACGAGGCATCATTGTCGTTGGATTTGAGAATGGGGAATGGCGTGGTCCAAATGACCTGCGACGGGTTTGACATGCAAACGCTCTCTGTTTTCGATGCCATGGGCCGACTGAAAACGGAGTGGCTGGCCTTGCCTGGAGGCACCATGACTTGGGCAGTGTCCGATTGGGCTCCCGGTGTCTATGTGGTGAGGAGCACGAATGGCGCTCAGGCGCGGTTCGTGGTGAAATAACGCGGATTTCTCAGGCAGAGGCCATGGCCTCACGCAACCTGTCCACCAGCACTGACCCATCCATTCGAGAGGTGATCTTGCCTTCCTTGGCCAAGGAATACGTTCCCGTTTCCTCGCTCAAAACAAGGGCCACCGCATCGGTCTGTTCGCTGATGCCGAGTGCAGCACGGTGGCGGGTTCCATATTGAGGCGGAAGGTCGATTCGACCGGTGACCGGGAGAATGCCTCCGGCCCAAGTGATCCGATCCCGTTCCAAACAAGCAGCCCCGTCATGCAAAGGGCTGGCCTTTTCGAAGAGCGCCACAATCAGGCCTGAGGACAGCTTGGCGTCCAAGGGCCGCATGCCAGCCACCACAGGACTGGGGTCAGCATCACGCTTCAAGACCAACAATGCACCCAGCCCCCGCTTTCTGCATTCTTCCAATCCATCTCGAAGTGCCTCCCATGTCTCATCGCGGTCCGTTTGGACATGGTTCCTCCCAAAGAGGTTTTGAACCCAAGGCGGCGCTCCGGCAAGCAAGTGTCGGTTGCCAATGAGCAACAGGAATTGTCTCAACTCCTGTTGAAATACGATCAGCAAGGCGATCACACCTACGCCAATGAACTGCCCCAATACTTCAGCCAACATGCGCATTTGAAGCGCGTCCACAATCTGGTACACCAAGTAGATGGCGAGGATGCCCAAAAAGATCCGAATGGCTGCGGTCCCCCTTGTCAAGCGGTACAGCTGGTACAAAATCGCCGCAACGGCGAGGATGTCCAAGACCTGCCAAGGGCCCAAATACAGTGCGGGCTGCTCAATCATTGGTGGAATGCAATCTGGACATCTTCATTGCGCGGTGCAATTTCACGCATTCTGCGGCTTCTGCCACATCATGTACCCTCAGGATATGAGCGCCGCGGTCCAACGCCCAAGCATGGAGAACGGAGGTTCCGTTTAAAGCGCGCTCAGGTGATGAGTCCAATACCTTGTAGATCATGGATTTGCGGCTCACTCCAGCCAGTATAGGAACGCCGAGTGACCCCAGTTGACCCAGGCCGTCCAGCAGTTGATAATTGTGGTCAACACTTTTTCCAAATCCAAACCCGGGGTCCACGCCGAGTTGCTGAGCTCCTTTGCTCCTCAATGCCAAAAGGCGCTCTGTGAGAAAGGCGGCCACTTCTTCCACCACACGCGTGTAGGTGGGGGCGTTTTGCATGGTGTCGGGCGTGCCCTGCATGTGCATCAGGATGTAAGGGACATTCCGTTCCGCCACCAGGTCTTCCATGTGGGGGTCCAACAGGGCAGCACCAATGTCATTGACGATGTCAGCGCCAGTTTCGAGGGCTTTCAGGGCGACATGGGCGTGATATGTATCCACACTGATTGGGTGGTCGGGCAATACTGAACGGATTTCCTCGATCACGGGCAACACCCTGTCACATTCTGTGTCGGCCCCAACTGCTTCGGCACCAGGGCGCGAACTTTGGCCGCCGATGTCCAAGATGTCTGCGCCATCTTCTACCATGCGCACGGCCGTTGCCGCGGCCTGTTTGGCCTGTGCAACCCGGCTTGCTCCAAAAAAGGAGTCCGGGGTGGCATTGATCACCCCCATGATCCGGGGAACGCTAAAGTCAAGGGTCCGGCCCTTCAATTGAAAGGGCGCAGGGGGTGAACTGTTGGCCATGGTTGCAGGGGGAAAGATGCAAAGGAAGGCCGGGGGTTAAAAATGGAAGCGCCCACTGTGGGAAAATGGTGGGGGATGGCCGGTGGTTAAATGAAGGATGCTGCCATTTGCGCGCCAAATTGCCAACTCTAT
>Ga0115565_10003578_pt1 | contig 11001 bp, 15 predicted proteins | sample COGITO_mtgs_1105_FD_87199 | JGI IMG/M metagenome (GOLD analysis project Ga0115565, IMG submission 87199) | Pelagic marine microbial communities from North Sea - COGITO_mtgs_110530 | ecosystem: Environmental > Aquatic > Marine > Epipelagic | place: Germany:Helgoland, sampling site Kabeltonne... | reverse complement strand
GGATCTGATGTAATGGCCCTTGTTGAGGACGATCTTGGAAATGTTCTTGGAAATGTAAAAACTGTGCAAAATTCTAGCAGTAAATCTTTGAATATGACATTCAATATGTCTAAACTTTATAGAAACCTTAAATTACAAAAGAAGAAAAAACCAAAAAATTCTAAAGAAAAATTAACAAATTCAGTTATTGGTTTTTTCACAGGCTTATCACGTTTAAAATTAAATTATACCGAAAATAATGGAAAAGTTTTACCTGGTTATATTGAAACGTTAGGGTTTTTAGGCACGTCTAAGCCTTCAATGGGATTTGTTTTTGGAAGTCAATCTGATATTAGATTTGAAGCAGCAAAAAACGGATGGCTAACTAACTTCCCTAGTTTTAACGAACAGTTTACCCAAGTTCACAATACTAAATTTGATGTTTCAGCAGAAATAAGCTGGATTGATGATTTAAAAATATCTTTAAAGGCAAACAGAAAATATTCTGAAAACTATTCTGAAAACTTTATAATAATAGATAATGAATACAATGCTTTAGCACCTAATTCTTTTGGCAATTTTGAAATATCAACTATATTGATTGGCACCTCTTTTTCAAAAAGTAATGAAAATATTTCAGATACTTTTGACGATTTTCAAAATAATAGATTAGTTATTGCAAAAAGACTAGCTGCATTAAACGGAGATGTTACAGGAGATATTGATGAATTTGGATTTCCGATTGGTTTTGGAAAAAACAACCAATCGGTACTAATTCCTGCTTTTGTTTCAGCCTATTCTGGGAAAAGTCCCGAAAGTATTTCATTAAATGCAATTTCTAAAACTCCTTTACCTAGTTGGTCAATTTCATATAGTGGACTTATGAATTTTGATTTTATAAAAGAAAGATTTAAAAGATTTAGCCTAGGTCATGCTTATAGATCTAGTTACACATTAAATAATTTTAAATCCAATTTAGAATACAATCCTGATCACACTCAACTCACTGACGATTCAGGCAATTTTATTAATGAGTTTTTATACACAAATGTGAATTTAGTTGAACAATTTAATCCTCTTTTAAAGGTTGATATGGAGCTAAATAATTCTCTTCAAATAGTAATGTCATTAAAAAAAGACAGAGCATTATCTTTAAGTTTAGACAATAATTTATTGACTGAATCTTCAGGAACTGATTATTCGATTGGTTTGGGATACAGAATTAAAGACTTGAAGTTTACTAATCGAGTAAATGGAAAGAGAAGAGTTTCAAAAGGAGATTTGAATATTAAAACTGATTTAAATTTTAGAGATAATATAACCATTATAAGAAATTTAAATATTCTTGATAATAAAGTTACAGCTGGTCAAAACATGTGGTCATTAAAAACATCTGCTGACTATAATTTAAGCAAAAGCTTTAATGCAATTTTTTTCTATGATCATCTGTTTTCTAAATTTGCTATTTCGACTGCATTTCCTATGACAACAATTCGCGCAGGAATGACTTTAAGGTATAGTTTTGGAGAATAATTCTTTATGAAAAAATATATTTTAGAACTACATTTGTAAAATAAACTTTAAAAAATAAAATGGAAATCAAGCCAGAACTAAAGTACACAAAAGATCACGAGTGGATTTCAATTGACGGAGACTGTGCAACAATAGGTATTACTGACTATGCTCAAGGGGAGTTAGGGGACATTGTTTATGTTGAAATTGAATCTTTAGGTGAACAATTAGACAAAGAAGAGATTTTTGGATCTGTTGAGGCCGTTAAAACTGTTTCTGATTTATTTTTACCTGTTTCAGGAGAAATCACAGAAATGAATGAAGGTTTAGAAGATAATCCAGAGCTTATAAATGATGACCCGTATGGAAAAGGTTGGATAATTAAAATGAAAATTAGCGACCAAAATGAATTAGGTGATTTACTAAGTGCGGATGCTTATAAAGAGCTAATTGGTGCTTAAAAAAAATCTTTCTTTAATAGTTTTTTTATATACAATATCAATTATAGTTGTATCAATAATTCCAATTCCAAATTTACCTTTACCAAAGTTTAATTTATTGCAGCCTGACAAATTATTTCACTTTATAGTTTATTTTGTTATGTTTTTAGGTTGGAAAGAATCAAAAATTTTTAAAAAAGATAGGTTTTATTTAAAATGCTTAACAATAGTTTTTTTGGTGGGTTTATTTACTGAAATATTGCAAGGAACAAATTTTATAAAAAGATATTTTGAATTTGCAGATCTATTAGCAAACTCACTTGGAATATTTTTTTCGTATTTAATATTTGTTTTATATCCATTAAAAAAGAAACATACTTAGTTTTTTTTAAAAAAAAAAATTACATTAGCTGTTATAAATAGAAATTATGCAGCCGAAAAAAAATCCAAATTCAGATTTAAGAAATTACAGTAGATTACTACTTGCGTTTGGTCTTTGTATTGTTTTATTTGTTTCATGGCAAGCTATTGAGTTTAAAACTTATGAGGCTGTTTATGACTATGAATCTTTAAATGTTGATGACGATGACGATGAAGAAATTCCAATTACCGAACAAATAAAGACACCACCACCACCGCCACCACCACCTGCTCCAGAAATTATTGAAGTAGTCGAGGATGAGGAAGAAATTGAGGAAACTATTATCGAATCAACTGAAACTGATCAAGAAGAAATCGTTGAAGAAGTTGAGGTTATGGAAGAAGACCTAGATTTGGATATTCCGTTTGCTATTATTGAAGATGTACCGTTATTTCCTGGTTGCGAAAGAGTAGCTAAATCAAAAAGAAGACAATGCTTTCAAGAGCAAATGAATAAACATATTAGCAAGAACTTTAGATATCCGGAAATTGCACAAGAAATGGGAATCCAAGGAAGAGTTTTTGTTCAGTTTATGATTGGTAAAGATGGAAGTATCAGTGGCATAAGAACTCGTGGACCAGATAAAAATTTAGAAAAAGAAGCTAAAAGAATTATAGATAAGCTTCCTAAAATGACACCTGGTAAACAAAGAGGAAGACCTGTTAGAGTTCCGTTTAGTATCCCTATCACTTTTAGACTTCAGTAGCTTCAAATTAATTTTGAATAAATCAGAGAAAAAATAATTGTTTTCTCTACATTTCTGCATTAACTTTGCACTCTATTTTTTTATATGAATAGCAGTTCAGTTAGTTCCAGTAATTCTCTTTTATTTTTTTCAAAATCTTTTTTTGAATTAACTAAAGCAAGACTCGCTATTAGTGTTGTTTTTTCATCTGTTGTTGGCTATTTATTAGCCGTTGACTCATTTGATTTATATACCCTTGTTTTACTTTCTGTTGGAGGTTATTGCATGGTTGGCGCTTCAAATTCTTTTAATCAAATTATTGAAAAGGATATTGATTCTTTAATGGATAGAACTAAAAACAGACCTATCCCGTCCAAAAAAATGTCTGTAAATACTGCTTTTTATATTTCCATTATTTTAACACTAATAGGAATTGTTGTCTTATATAAAATAAATCCTAGAACAGCTCTATTTGGAGCAATATCAATATTCATTTACACCTGTCTATACACCCCTTTAAAAACAATTACTCCTTTATCTGTATTTGTTGGTGCTTTTCCTGGTGCCATTCCGTTTATGCTTGGATGGGTTGCTGCAACTAATAACTTTGGTATTGAACCGGGCACGTTGTTTATGATACAATTTTTTTGGCAATTTCCACATTTTTGGGCTTTAGGCTGGATGCTTCACGATGACTATCAAAAGGCTGGAATAAATATGCTGCCAACTAAAAAACGAGACAAATCAACTGCTCTACAAATAGTACTGTATTCACTTTGGACAATAATAATTTCAGTATTTCCAGTTACCGGACTTACAGGAGATCTAAGACTAAGTGTTTGGTCAGCAGTAATTGTATTAATACTTGGTTTAGTGATGCTGTTTTATTCTGTAAATTTATACAATAAGATGAATGTAGCTGCAGCAAAACAATTGTTCACAGTTAGTATTTTATACTTAACACTTTTACAAATAACTTACTTAATAGATAAAATGTATTTATGGACTTAGAAGAACAAAAAGATTTAAGAAAAAAACACAGAAGAGCAAGAAAAATGATGCTTCTTTTTTCTTTGCTAAGTATAACTATGACTTTTGCTGGACTAACTAGTGCTTACATTGTGAGTAAGTCTAGGCCAGATTGGTTAGTTGATTTTCAATTGCCGAACTATTTTCTTTCTAGTACTTTAATTATAGTTTTAAGTAGTATAGGTATGTGGTTTGCTAAAAAAAACATTAAAAGTGATGAATTTAAAAAGACATCATTTTGGATTGGAATTACTTTTTTATTGAGTGTTTTATTTGTGATTTCTCAATTTTTAGGATTTCAAGAATTAATTTCTAAAGGATATTATTTTACTGGTGCTCAAAGTACTGTAACAACTTCTTTTTTGTATGTGCTTTCTTTACTTCATTTAGTTCATGTTTTAGCAGGAATGATTGTGCTTATTGTAGTGTATTTAAACAACAAAAAAAATAAATATAAAGAAGAAAAGCTAGGTTTTGAATTGGCTGAAACATTTTGGCATTTTCTAGGATTTTTATGGCTTTATTTGTTTGTGTTTTTATATTTCTTTAGATAGTAAAAAAATGTAACTTTGTAATCTTAATTTGTAAATTAAATGAGTTCAACAATATCAACAATAGAAGACGATAATAGTGATGTTTGGGGTGGAGGAAATAAACCACTAAATTCAAGCTATGGAAAGTTAATGATGTGGTTTTTTATCGTTTCTGATGCATTAACATTTTCTGGGTTTTTAGCAGCTTATGGTTTTTCAAGATTTAAAAATATTGATTCTTGGCCAATTGCCGATGAAGTGTTTACACACTTTCCTTTTTTACATGGAGTAGATGCTCCAATGTATTATGTTGCTTTAATGACATTTGTATTAATATTTTCATCTGTTACAATGGTTCTTGCTGTTGATGCTGGTCATCATATGAAAAAAGGAAAAGTAGCATTTTATATGCTTTTAACTATTATCGGTGGAGCTATTTTTGTTGGATCACAAGCTTGGGAATGGAGTAATTTTATCAGAGGAGAGTATGGTGCTGTTGAAACAAAAGGGGGACAAATTTATCAATTTCAAAACTCAGAAACAGGCAAAAGAATAGCACTTCATGATTTTGCAATCGAAATTCCATCCGAAAGAGTTCAACATGAAAGTAAAAATGGAGTCTGGTATGTTGGAGAAAGTACTTTACCTTCTTATACAACCCAGGAGGTTATTAAAGGATTTGTTGCTAATGATGATCTTGTGATCAAAACTGAAAAAATTGATGAAAATGGTCATAAGATTATTTTGTCAAGAGAGGAATCGCTTAGTAAAATAACTCAAGCTGTTAGTGTTGTTGAGGGAGCTAACTTAATTAACAATGAATATGGAAATAGATTATTTGCTGATTTCTTCTTTTTTATAACAGGATTTCACGGGTTTCACGTTTTCTCTGGTGTTGTAATTAACATAATAATCTTTTTTAACGTTCTTGTTGGGACATATGAAAGACGTGGTCATTACGAAATGGTTGAAAAAGTTGGTTTATATTGGCATTTTGTTGATTTAGTATGGGTTTTTGTATTCACTTTCTTTTATCTGGTATAATTTTTTAAAATGGGAAATAACACACATAAATTAGAAATTTTTAGAGGACTAGTAAAGTTCAAGTCTAACCAAAGTAAAATTTGGGCAGTATTGTTTTTTTTATCAGTTGTAACTGTAATTGAAGTAGCACTTGGTATTGTTAAACCTGAAGTATTAATAGTTAACTCTTTCTTAAGCATGAAGCTTATAAATTGGATTTTTATTATTTTAACAATTGTTAAGGCTTATTACATTATGTGGGATTTTATGCACATGAGAGATGAAGTTAGAGGTTTACAAGCCTCTGTTATAATAACACTTTCATTTTTAATAGCTTACTTAGCTTTTATATTACTTGTTGAGGGAAATTATATTTTTGACGTTATGTATGAAGGGTTTGTGAGTTGGAATTTTTAATTACTAAAATTTATTAGAATGAGAAAATACATAGTTCTCACTATTCTTTTTGTTTTACCCTTAGTTGTTTATCTTTTTTTTGCGTCTGGAATTAATCATTTTGCTCAGCTTCCTGTTTTAACAAATAATGTTGTTGATGTTTCAGAATATTCAAACGATACATTTAAAAATAAAATCACTATTCTTGGTTTTTTTGGAAATAACGTTCAAGACAAACATGGAGATGCATTAAATCTAAATCAAAAGATCTACAAAAGATTTTATCAGTTTAAAGATTTTCAATTCATTATGATTCAGCCTAAAGGTACTAGTGAATTAACTGAAAATCTTCAAAATGATTTAAAAATTGGTACCGACACTGACCTTGTTAATTGGAAATTCATTTCAATTGAAGACGATAATCTTAAAAGGATTTTTAACAGTCTAAATACTGATATTTCTTTGGACTCAAATTTAGGGACACCTTACGTATTTATTGTTGATAGAGATTCTAATTTGAGAGGAAGAGATGACGATGATGGTGTTAAGTATGGATATGATTCAAGATCTGTTGCGGACATAAATAACAACATGTTAGACGATGTTAAAGTTATTTTAGCTGAATACAGAATGGCATTAAAAAAAAATAATAGGTATAAAGAGAGTTTAGATTGAAAAAGTATTCTTACATAGGAGTTTCTTTTATTGTGCTAATTTTTGGCATTATATTCTTTCCAAGAATAATGGATCGAATTGAAAATCAGTCTATAAATGATTCAAAACGTCTGTCTATTTCTGACGAGCTTAGTTTTATAAAACTAAATGGAGAAAAAAGAAAAGTTGCTGATTTTTTGTTCTTAAATCAAGACAGTCTGTTTATAAGTAATCAAGATTTTAAAGGAAAAGTATTTGTTGCAGAATTTTTCTTTACAAGATGTCCATCCATTTGTATAGAAATGAATAAAAACATGAAAATTTTAGATGGATTGTATGGTGACAGAGATGATTTTGGGATAGCATCATTTACTATAGATCCAGAAAACGACACTCCAACTACATTAAAAAAATACTCTGAATTAATTGAAGTTAAATCTAAAAATTGGCATTTTTTAACTGGTGATAAGAAAGATATTTATGATTTGTCAAATAAAGGATTTAATATTTTTTCCTCAATAAACGAAGCCGTTGAAGGTGGGTTTGAGCATCAAGGATTTTTTGCTTTGATTGACAAGGATGGTTATATTCGTTCAAGAGTAAACGATTATGGTACGCCTATTGTATATTATTCAGGGATAACTAATGAAAACGAAGATGTACAGGGAATAGAAATGATTAAAGAGGATATTGATAAACTTTTAAATTTAAAATAATGGCTAGTAATAAATATGGAATTTGGATTAAAATTGTATCTGTTTTAATTCCTGTTGTTGTAGCCATTCTATTCACAGTTAGAATTCCTAATGTTGAACCTTTATCATTTTTACCTCCTATTTATGCCACTATAAATGGGTTTACAGCTCTTCTTTTGATTTTAGCATTAAGAGCTATTAAATCTGGAAAAAGATTACTGCATGAAAGATTAATGAAGACGTGCATTGCTTTGTCATTAGTTTTTTTAGTTATGTATATAGCTTACCATATGACTTCAGACCCAACTCCTTTTGGAGGAGAGGGAGCTGTAGCTTACTTTTATTATTTCATACTAATCTCTCATATTTTATTGTCAATTATTTTGATTCCGTTGGTACTTACAAGCTACGTAAGAGCTATTCAAGCTCAATTTGATCCACATAAAAAGATTTCAAAAATTACTTTTCCAATTTGGCTTTATGTAGCAGTGACTGGAGTTGTAGTTTATTTAATGATTGAACCTTATTACGTATGAGTTTAATTGTTTATTTATTAGATTTTCAATGTGCTATGTGTAGAGCAGTGTTAGAGTCTGGTGCTGACCAAAAAGCTGCTGAAAGTTTAAATGATGGAATAGTTTATTTAATGATAATTCCATACATACTTGGAGGATTAACTCTGTATTTTCTTTATTTAAAGTTTTTTAAGAAATAATTTGCGGACCTGTAATTTTTTTTTACTTTTGCTACTATGTAATGCATAGTACTATGCAATGTATAATAATAATTAGCCTTAAGTATTAAATTAAAAAATATTCCATATAATTTGATTTAAAGTATTTGATATTTGGGGCTGAGTATTTAAAACTAAAAAAAATGGAATTACTTTTTGAATGGAAACAATTATTTGGTCTGGTATTATTACTGCTGATTATTGTAATTAGCATCAATTTTATTAAAAGAAAAATTAACAATTAAAATAATGAAAAAAATATTATTACTATTATTTATCACTTTCACATTCATTTCTTGTGGAATAGATGTAAAACCTAATGTTACAGTAAAGAATGATATAAACTTGACTATTGACGGTGAAAATATCGATGGAATTCAAGGGGAATGGATTATTTCGTCTGAGGAAAAAAAAGAAAAGGGTAAAGAGATTATTGTCATTACTATTGAAAAAAACGAAATCATATAATTTAAGTTGAGTACAGAGAATTTTAAAATACAAATTAGAAAGGGACTTTTAGAATTCTGTGTTTTACAGATTATTTCTAAAAGGGAAGTTTATGCTTCTGAAATTATTGAGGAATTAAAAAATTCTAAAATAATTGTAGTAGAGGGTACTGTTTACCCACTTTTAAGTAGATTAAAAAAATCAGACTACATCAAGCACGAATGGAAAGAATCCTCCCAAGGTCCCCCTAGAAAATATTATTCTATTACAGACAGTGGGTTAGAACATTTAAAAGGTTTGGTTGTTTCTTGGAGTGATATTAATAGTTCAGTAAAAGAACTGCTTGAAACTAAAAAATGAAAAAACTATTTCTGTTATTACTGGAATTTAAGATAAATCTTTTGAATAAAATTTTAAAGTGGTTTAGGAATTAATCAAATAAAAAATGAAAAAAACACTTACAATAAATATAGGCTACTCAATTTTTAATATTGATGAAGATGCCTATGAAATATTAAATAGATATTTAGATTCAATCAAAAATTATTTTCATAAAATCGATAATGATACAGAGATTATTAAAGATTTTGAGTTAAGAATTGCTGAAAATTTTTTATCTAAAGTTTCAACGACAAAACAATGTGTAGATTTAAATGATGTTAAAGAAATTATTGAGATAATGGGTTCTTTAGACGATTTTAAAGAGATTTATGATGATACTGAAAATGAAAATATAAAAGAAGAGAAAAAAACAAATAATAAACTTTTTAGAGATTCTAGTAATAGAATTATTGCTGGAGTTTGCTCTGGAATAGCTGAATATTTTAAAATTGATCCAATAATTGTAAGGGTTCTGTTTTTTATAGCAGTTCCATTGAACTTAATAGTTTATATTATTTTTTGGATAGGAATACCATCAAAAGATTTTGATCCTGATCTTAGAAAAATACTTTACAGAGACAAAGAGAATGGAGTAATTGGAGGGGTTTCCAAAGGACTTTCAAATTACCTTAAAATCGATGCTAATATTATTAGGGTTGTTTTTGTAGTAAGTTTATTTTTTGGAGGAGCTGGATTACTATTTTATTTATTATTATGGTTTTTTACTAAAGAGGCCAAAACAATGGGAGAAAAGATGAATATGTCAGGCTTTAATGTGAATTTATCTAATATTGAGAACTTCATTAAAAAAAAAACAAAAAATCTAAGTAGTCCTGAAAATACTCTAACGAAGATTTTTTTATTTCCTTTTAGGCTTTTAGCACCGCTAATTAATGCGTTTTTAAAAATTGGAGTTTTTGTCTTTAAATCAATATTCTTTATTTTCTCTTCAATATTTATTGTTTTTACATCTGTCTTATTAATTATTTTTTCAACTATATCATTTAATGAAATTAATCCAGAACAAGATCCTAAATTTTATGAACTATTAAATGCCCTACCTGATTACTTTGCAATATTTTCAGTGGTTTTCTTACTGCTTACAATTGTAATTTCTGTTATTATTTCATTTTATGTATTGTTTAAAAAGAAATCAAATTCATATTTTTTTATGATATTAATTTTTTTGTGGATAGCTTTTTTAATCCTTATTATGATTTCATTACCAAATATAATTTTAAACATGCAAGAATTATATTTGCTGCCAAATTGGATTGATGGCAACTATTCTTTTATTTGGAAATGGAATGATGGTATAATGCTAAATAAAAACAATTAGGTTTATAAAATAAACTAGTTTATATTTGTGCGTTAAAAAAATATTATGACAAAAGAAGAACAACTAAGAATTATTAATGATACAATTAAAAAAACTAAATATAATTTAAAACCTCTTGGATATAATCTTGTCTTTTGGGGTGTTTTAATAATTACAATGAGTTTATTTCATTACTTTTTCCCCCAGATAGTTCAATTAACTTATTACTCCTCTTTAATATATTGGGTAGCTATTCCATTATTTGGAATGGTTTATACAACCTATTATAATATAAATTCAGGAAACAAATTGGGATATGAAACGCAACTTGGAAGAGTCATTAGAATTATTTGGGCGGTTTTTGGATTGTCTTGGATTTCAATAGTTGTTCTAAATCTATTGCATGATTCCAATCCAGTTCAAGACATATTATTTTTGTTAAGTACAGTTTTAATTATGTCTGGAGTTATTATAAGATTCAAACCCGTTACTTTCGGTGGTATAGGATTATTAATTTTTACTATTTACACATATTATGTTCCTGATATTAATTTTCTTTTAGTAAATGTAGTTGGAATTACTTTTGGAATGTTAATCCCAGGTTTAGCTCTTTATCTTTTGAAAAAAGATGAATAAGGAAATAGAAAAATTATTGTTTAACCCTATAAGACTCAAAACTATTTCATTTTTGATGACAGTAGAGACTTGTAATTTTAAAGCATTACTAGAAATTACTGATTCAACAAAAGGAAACT
>Ga0115565_10003573_pt1 | contig 11005 bp, 8 predicted proteins | sample COGITO_mtgs_1105_FD_87199 | JGI IMG/M metagenome (GOLD analysis project Ga0115565, IMG submission 87199) | Pelagic marine microbial communities from North Sea - COGITO_mtgs_110530 | ecosystem: Environmental > Aquatic > Marine > Epipelagic | place: Germany:Helgoland, sampling site Kabeltonne... | reverse complement strand
TTACCTTTTATAGGAATTCAACCAGCTTTAATGGATGAAAATGGTTTAGAATTAAAAGGAAATCAAGTTGAAGGAAGATTGTGTATAAAATTTCCTTGGCCAAGTATGGCAAGAACTATTTGGGGAAATCACGAACGTTATAAAGAAACGTATTTTTCTGCATACGAGCGCATGTATTTTACTGGAGATGGAGCTTTAAGAGATGAAGTTGGCTATTATAGAATTACGGGTAGAGTAGATGATGTAATTATTGTTTCTGGCCATAATTTAGGAACTGCACCTATTGAAGATGCCATCAATGAGCATCCTGCAGTTGCAGAATCTGCTATTGTTGGTTTTCCTCATGATATAAAAGGAAGTGCATTGTATGGATATGTAACTCTAAAAGATATAGGAGAAAGTAGAGATCATAATAATTTACGAAAAGAAATCAACCAATTAATTACAGATAGAATTGGACCAATCGCAAAATTAGATAAAATTCAATTTTCTGAAGGATTACCAAAAACACGTTCAGGAAAAATTATGCGACGAATTTTACGCAAAATAGCTTCCAACGAAATAGATAATTTAGGGGATGTTTCAACATTATTAAACCCAGAAGTTGTGCAAAGTATTATTGATAATCGATTGTAGGATTATATTTTTTTTAATAAAATAAAAACTCCTATTAATCAATTGATTAATAGGAGTTTTTTTGTACTCAAGGTGGGAATCGAACCCACACTCCCGAAAGAACTGAATTTTGAATCCAGCGTTTTATGGTTTGAAATGGTCTAATTTGGTTTAAAATAGGCGAAAACTATTGTTTTAGATAGCTATCTTAATTCAAGATAAATCAAGTAAAACCACATTTTGTGTACCTATGTTGTACCTGTATTTATTATCTTTGCAGAAAGATATTAAAAAATGGCATCAAGTATAAAAATAACTTTAAGAAAAAAAGCAAATAAAGAGGGATTGTACCCCTTAGCTATTAGAATAACCAAGAACAGAAAAACAACTTTTGTTTACACGGGTTATTACATAGACATAAAACATTGGGACGATAAAAACAAAAGAGTAAAAAAATCTCATCCAACCTCAACAAGACTCAACAATTTATTGTTAAATAAGTTGTCAGAAGCTAGTAAAACTGTAATTGATCTTCAATCAAATAATCAAGACTTTTCATCAAAAGAAATAAAAAAAAGCATTGTAAAACCGCTAGGAGAGGAGACCTTTAATTCTGTAAGCAAAAGATTTTTAGAGGAGCTATTAGAAAACAAAAAACTTTCCAGATTAAATTCTGATAAACCAAGAATCAAACACGTAATTGAGTTTTCTAAATCCGAAAGCCTATATTTCAATGAAATTAATGAAGATTTTCTAAAAAGATTCATTTCTTATTTAAGAGTTACTAGGAAAAACTCTGAAAGATCAATTGTGAATAACCTTATAGTGATAAGAACACTTTTCAATAGAGCTATTAAAGAAGGTATTGTTGAACAAAAATTATATCCTTTTGGAAAAGATAAAATCAAGATTAAATTTCCAGAATCAGAAAAAATCGGTTTAACCATAGAAGAGGTTCAAAAATTAGAAAATCTCCAAGATTTATCTCTTCAAGAAAATCATGCAAGAAATGTCTGGTTGTTTAGTTTTTATTGTGCAGGAATGAGAGTAGGGGATGTTCTTAAAATCAAATGGTCTGATATTATTGATAAGAGGTTGTATTACCAAATGAATAAAAATTCAAAAAGGTTATCAATACCATTGAACGAGAAGGCAAGTACTATTTTAGAATTGTACAAAAAAGACAAATCTAAATCAGATGATTTTATATTCCCTGAATTAAAAGCAGCAAACTTGAAAAGTGCTCAAGATGTTCTAAGGAAAACTAAAACAGCGACTAAAAAATTTAACAAGTATTTAGAAAGTATTGCATCAAAATTAGAGATAGATAAAAAAATAACCATGCACATTTCAAGACATACTTTTGGAAATATATCAGGAGATAAAATTTCGATACATATTTTACAGAAATTATACAGGCATAGCCATATTAGTACAACCATGAACTATCAATCAAATTTTATGCATAAAGAAGAGGATGAGGCTTTAGATAAAGTTATTAATTTTTAAAATAAATATTACTTTTGCATTATGGGAGTAATTTGTTTAGAAGATGAGGCTTTTCTTAAATTGGTGGATACAGTTGTCAAGCACATAGAAGAGAAGGATAAGATAAATGTTAACCCTTGGGTTGGCCAAGAAGATGCCATGAAATTACTGAATATAAAGAGTCTCACTTCCATGCAAGACCTTCGTGATCAAAACAAGATTATCTTCTCAAAGCCTAGACCAAAAATAATTCTGTACAAATACTCTTCAATTTTAAAGTACTTAGAGGATAAAAGCAATAAAGATTTAATTTAAAAAATATGGAAAAAGATAAATATGTTTTAGGGTTTAACCATGGGTATATTCTTTTAGATAAGAAGCCTGAGCTATTAGGTTTTATATCTGAAACAAACTCAAAAAACGATTATATTCAAGGATTGAAAGATGGAAGTTTTCAGTTCTACAAAGAAGCTCATAAAGAAATAATTAAAAAAGCTGAAATTAAAAAAGCTGTTAAACATTATGATGAAGAAATTAAAAAAAAATAAGCAATTTAGCCGTGTTTAAGACATCACTAAAACCAGTATGTGAGATTTCGAAAATAAATAAACTAACTAAAAGTTAGGAATAAAAAAACAGGAAGAATAGAAGACGAGAAATAACAAAAAAACAACTTGTGTTGGGAAATTTTTACGAAATACCTTTTGAAAGGATTTTTATACTGAAGAAAAATTGCACCCCTACTTATATATTACTGGTCATGGAACTAAAAAAATGTTTTTAAATTACATTGTTAAAAAGCCTATTGACTAAGGAGTACAACTAGCTAGAATTCGGGAGAAGAAGAAAGTTACTAAACTGTAGAGTAAATGTTAATTGTAAATAAATATTACTAAAATAAGTGTAACTTATAGGTTATTTGTAATTTTGTAATCAAATTTAAATAGTAGAAACTCTTAATAAAATTAAAAAAAATGAAACTGACCATTAAACAAGTTGAGCAATTAGTAAAATTCAGAAACAATGTTGGTAAATTAGAATTCGATTCGATTTTCTCAAATGACTCTGATTATCTTTGGGAAAAATTTGAAACTGACAACAGAGACCTTGCTCTTTTTTTTATTGGTTTAGATACAAAATACATTGATCTTACGACGAATTATATCCATACTCTTTAAATTTAAATGATACTAAATATATCCTTAAAAGGAAACTTAAACCTAGATTAGACACAGATCAACTAATTAAATTTTTAAGAATGAATCACCTATTTAATTATTCAGATTGAGTAGGTGGCTTTTTATTACCCCTTACCACCTTTACCAGTAGTTTACCAATCAGATTACCACTACAAACCCCTACCAATGTTGAGGTTTGCCACGATTACCAGGTTTACCACCCCTATAGAAAAAAGGATAAAAAATAGAAAGAATTTCTTCTTTCTATTTTCTTTTTTAACTTTCAACAAAAGTAATTATTTCGCTCATCATACTCTCCCAAGAGAAAAAAGCAAGCCAGTTATAGTAGCTAGTCTCATCAGTTGGACTTGGTTTATTTTCCAATTTACCACATTCAGATTCGAATTCATCAAGTATCTGCAATATTAATAAATGATGCTTCTTAGCGAATTTGACGGTATCTTTGTAATAGATAAAACCTGGTACAGATCCGCTGTCTGCAGAATAGAAATCTTGAGGGTGTTCAATTAATTGTTTCCATTCTAATCCAGATTGCATTAGAACTTGCTTGTGGAATTCCGGAAAAGAACTGTGATTTTCCAAAAACTCTTTTTTACTTAATTTAGTCATAATATTTGTTTCTAATAAGGGGTTTTTAGAGCAAATTAGACATCAACAAACATAACTTTTTCCTTTATTATCTTGACCAAGTATTTGATAACATGATGGAGTACGGTAAGAAAGCTGCAAAAAAAGCAATTAATTTATACAACCAAATAAGATTACACTTATCTTTAGACTATAAATTACCGAATATGGTATATAAATCATCAGCGTAAATTCAATTTTATACTGTAGCTATATTTTAGACTGGGCATTTAGAGAGACCTTAGAACTAATGCCTGCTTAAGCAGATAGATAAATGATATGAGTGAAAATGAAAAAATACGAACTTACAAAGACAGATTGAGAATCTTCTTAATTCTGTATGTATTTAGTGAGCCTCATTCAGACCAACATTTACCACATATAAGAAAAGTTTTTCAAAGCGAGCAAAGAATTCAAAAAATAGACTTCCTATTACGTAATCCTGATTATCTATGTTATGAACTACTTAACAAAGCTAAGAATGACACAAACCTCAAGGACGATATAAAAACAGAGGTAAAAAAAATATTCATAAATAAAGAACCTATTCTTCGCAGATTGGAAATGGAAAGGTTCTTTTTTGGTGCTTATGAGGATATTGATGATGTAATTGCTTTCTTAAAAAGCATTGACTTCATTGATTTCACAAGTAAAAAACGGGCAGATCTAAAAACAACAATAGAAAAGAAATATTATATAACTCAGTACGCGATTGATAAATTTAAAAAAGTAATTGATACTCTGCCTGCTATTCAATGGTACGTTGAAAGATGCAATCTGATAAGAACGTATTTTGGTAACCTTAGTGGAAGTCAATTGCGTATTTCTCAATATCAGATTGATGAGTATAAAAACACTTCATACAATGAGTATATCGGAAGCATTAATAATACTGTTAGTTCTGAGTTTTACAACCTTTATTCTGAAGCGTTATGAGTTTTGATTTTAAAAAGTTTACCACGTTTACCAAAACCTTACCACTAAAATAATCTCTGTAACGTCTATTATTGTTGAGGTTTACCAGCATTACCAGGTTTACCACCCTCTATAAGTGTAGGTGTTTATTTTATTCAAAAAAGTTTGAGCAAAGTATATCATAAGAAAAAAATATAAAAGACAGTTAGCGTTGTTAGTAATTATCACATATCAGTTCTCCATTAAACATACCTGCTCTATCTTCAATAAATTTAGTTTTTTTCTTCAACGTTAATTATCTCAAAAAACCTTACAGCGACTCCCAGAGAAAGACCTTATGTATACACAATTGAGTGTACCATTATTAGACAACCCCTTGTTTTATATATAATCAAGTGTCTTCTAATATTGGTACATTAAGAAATATCATTTAATCAAATGATTCATTAAAAACAATATTAAATAATGTGTAAGAGTCACTATTACTTTTCAACTCATACAACTAGTCCATCAATTTACAAATGGTTAGAAGCATTTAAAGAATCTAAAAATTTAAGCGAAGAAGGTTTAGAAATTCTAGACCTATTTTTACAAGATTACCCTACAAGAGATAAAAATTTAAGTGTAAAAGATTTCTGTTCAACTTTCATAATGAAGTATAAAGAACAATTAAACGAACATGTAGTTCCAAAGGCACCCAACAACTTAAAAGATTTTCTATACAATTACCTAGGCTACTCTCAACAATGGGGAGCCAGCACCAAATCTTTTGGAAAAAACTCAAAAATACTTGCAGACCAAATCACTGAACAGGATCTTATTCAAGAGATGACTGATCCTCAAAAATCCCTTAAAAAACTATTAAACGCTTCAGGTGGAGACCTTTCTGCAGTAAAACCATTTCTTCCTGCACTTATGATACCTCTAGATACAAATACTCGAGATAATAAAAAGATGAAGTACAAGCACACAGGTGAATTTTGTTTTGATTTCGACAAGTTTGAAGATACTGAAGAAGCAATATATTGGATGAAAAAAGTTTGGGAAGACTCTAGCTTAAATCCATATCTAAGCTTCATTTCTCCTAGAGGGAAGGGTTTTAAAATATTCTGTAAAATAGACATTTCTAATACAGATTTTATGAATGACTTTCATTCAGAAGATCCTGAAGTTGTAACGCAACACCATAAAGTTTTTTATGAGGGAGCTATTAAAGAATTAAATTCTAAATTCCCTGAACTTGAGAAACAGGAACATATTGATATCTCTACAAACGACCCTTCACGTATAACTTACATCCCTTTTATTGCTGATAAAGATAATGGGTTTAAATATGACCCAAATAGAATTTCTAACTATTCAAAAATTGTAAAGCAACAAAGAAAATTTATCCGTAAAGAGCTTTATAAAAATATTGCCAAACACCAAGTTGAGGTAAATAAAATTATGAAAGAGCAAGGTATTTCATCTCAAGAAGAAGCCTATTATATCTTTCAAAAAAAGAAATCCTATGACTTTGATTTAGAATTAGAAACTGAAAAGTTTGAAAAAGTAATTGAATTTTTAGAGGAGCTTTCAAACAAAGATTCGGTTGTAGAACAATTTGTTTCTGAACATTTTGATGATTATGGAACACTTCAGAAATTGAGTTGGGTTTTGTATGGGGTTTTTGGAGAGCTTGCCGTTGAGAATTTGCTAAGACTAGTTCCTGAAGGTTCGAACAAAAAAGATGAAAATCATGGAGATTTCAGATGGACAGTTCGTTCAAAAGACGGCTATAGTACTGAAGAATTAAAATCTATGACTCCAGCTCCATTTTATGCTTTAGTCCGCAAATTAGAAGAGATAGATGATTTTATATGTGAAAACTTCGGATTGTCAAATACTGATAAAACTGAAATTAAACTTTTGAGTGACTATTATGACACTTATGTTAGAAATGTAAATCTCGAGGCTGTAGGTGATGATCAGGCTGATACTGTAGAATTTCTAGATGATATTAGAAGTTATATGGATAAGAAAAAAATACGTCTTCCTCTTATTGAAGAACTTGATAGTATCACCCCAGAACTTACATTAGGGCCTAATGATTATTTGGATAAAAATGTAATACATGATCTATTTCAAAATAAATACGCTGATAAGAGAATATTCTTTTTGAGGAGCCAGTGCGGTAAGTAATAGTGCCGTCTCAAGATGGAATTCTTGAGTAATAAAACCTTTGAATTCAGAGAAGGCTAAGGATGTAAATCTATGCTAATTCTGAGCTAAGTAAATCTTACAAAATCAGTTGTACCATTATTAGACAACCCCTTGTTTTATATATAATCAAGCGTCTTCTAATATCGGTACACGATAAAAAGATTAAAAAGTGCAGAGACTATCCCATTTTGGGAGTACGCCAGAAGTCTGGTGGAAGCGGAGGTTACCTAGAACAGGTAAAGATATAGTCCGATCTTACGGGAAACTGTAAGCAGAAAGTTATTTAATAATAATCTTTCGGAAATGAACTAACGACTCATTTTGAACATACATGACTGGCAAAAACAGTATTACAGGAAATCATCAATATAAAATGCCTGGAAGAATTTTACTTTGCTCACCTTATACAAGTATTATTAATCAGGCTGCATATGACGCTTGGCATTCAAATGATAAAGGACCTAAATTATTTTCACATTCTGATATAGAGTCTGTTATAGGAAATTTAAAAAAATCAGACGACGAAACGATTCGTTTTGATTATGAGAAAACACTTAAAGGCAAAGACCTACCTATAGACGAGGAACTTGTTGTGTACACAACCTATAATCAAATACTAAACACACCATTTGAAGAACTTGCAACTCAAAAGTACATAGTAATTGATGAATCTCATTCATTATCTGATGGACTAGGTTATAGAGCAGATATTATTGCGGAGGTTATAAATTATTTAATAGAATTTGTAAGAAGAAAAGCTAAAGCTAAAACAAAAGTCATATTTATGTCAGGCACTCCTAATGTTGAAACTCATGTGGTACAGGATCTCATGCAGGAATATAAATTAAATCACCTTTATCAACGTTTAATTATAAATAAGAAATATAAATTCAAACCTACCATCATACATTTAACACATCTTGATACTAATAATGGTGAACAAAGATCAAATGCTGTGATACGTCAAATACATAAGTATTACGAACAAGGAAGAAAAGTTGTTCATATTTTTAATTTCAAGTATAAAATGGACAATTACACTAAAGAAATCCAATCCAAGTTATCTTCGGATATTAAAGTAGGACTGTTTTATTCTGGTTCAAATGGAGAATGCACAAATAATATTTTAGAGGGAAAATTCGGAGATTATGATGTTATTTTAACAACCACCTATTTTATAAATGGAATTAACATCAACAGAGATGGAATAACTGAGGATGATTTTTTAGCAGGAAAATCTTCAACTCAAAAATACGGAGTTGTAATAGATTTAGGGAAAAGGCATACTAAGATTAATGCAAGTGATGCAGTGCAAGCAATGAATAGATTCAGAAATCGAAAATGCCATACCACAGTTTTCTTTCCTAAAATGTTTAGAACTGATCAAAATAATACCTCTAGAAAGTTTGATTATAATTACTCAGGAAGAGTTCTTTTAGGTATAAACAAATACAACAATCACCTTCTTTCTCAAGACAAAAGTTTAACAGCGGTTATAAAAAAGGACAAAGAGATTGAAGAACAAATGTGTCATTTAGATGAAATTAGAAATAATCCAGATGAAGTCAGATATAAAGATATTGTTGAATATCGGAAAAAAAGTGAAAACAAACAGGATATTGTAAATCGTTTAGAAAAGAAAAAATGCATATACGAAGATTGGTTGTGTTCTTTAGATGGTTATCATTTTATGGCTAAAGATGCAGGTTTCTTATCTATAATTAAAAATTCTCATATATCAGAGCCTTTACCTGAAATGACAGAAGACCAATTAAGCTTAGAAAATGAGGTTATTAGTAGTTTTTTGAATAACGAAAAAGCGTTGCTGTATTTGCACAATCATTTAGATAAAGATAAAAGATTTATGATGAAGGCATCTGGAGTAATTAAAGATCCCTTCAGTTCTAAAATAGAAAACTTTTCAGTTGCTAAATTCAAAAATAACAAACACATTGTTATTGGTGATTTTCACGTATCCCATGAAAGAGCAATTAACAAGTTAATTACACATCACTTACGATTTACCTATTGGTATGGACCAGATAAGGCAATAGAAATTTTAAGGTATCTGATAAATCCTGAAGTGAAGCTTCTACCCATAAACACAAATAGTTATCTTAAGAAAATTACAAGTTATCTCAAATCATACAAGGCTTTTCAAAACTTTAATTGTTTAGATGGATTGAACTACCTGAAATTTTATGACTTTTTGGCTGATAAAAATTTGGGAATCAAGAAAAAAGTATTTCCTACTTATATCTCTTACACAAATACAAATCCTGAAATAGATGTAAAAGAGATTTGGGCTTTAATGCTGAAGGAAAAGACATCGTACTTATTAGACAACTCATATAATTCAGACAAAGATAATCTCAAAGAACACACCAAAAATGATGTACTGATGAAAAAAATAGATTTAGAAAATCTAGATAGTCAATTAGAGCGATTATCAATCTACAAGCCTTTAAAATATTCTAAATCTGGAGATATCAAATCCTATGAAAGTATTAAAATTCCAAGAATTCTAAGGAGTGATAAAATGATGTTAGCGCTAAATGATTATGAGTATAATGCCAAAGAACCGGAGAATTGTACCTATGAAGAGAGTAAGATAGAGTTTGAGAGTGTTTGGAGTAAATTAAACGTAAAACTTAAAACCCACATCAATCCAAAATTATGTCTTCAGCATACTCACTTAACTGAAATCTATAACAATTTAAAGGAAGCTGTAGATCAAAAAAACTTTCAAAAATTAAACGACTGTATCAGTAGTTTATTAAATGATCCTAAAACGAAATCTCTTCCAAAAGTAGCAGAGGTAATTCTAAAACTAAAGAAGGATCTAAAAACCATAAATACTTTTTTATTAGCTGCATGTAAAGCAGTTGATTACAACACCTATAAAAAATTAAATCAAAAAATACCTATGGAATTTATAACTCAAACCTTATTTTGTGAGGAAGATTTTCAATTAGCAACTATAAACAAAAGGTTTAAAGCTAATTTAAAAGAAATAAACCAATACGATGTTTATAACATGTTATTTAAAACATCTGAAATGTATAAAAACTCAATAAGATTAAGTGTTAATACTCCTAAAGGAAGAATTACAATTAATTCTTCTAATCCTGAAGCAGCAAAAATAACTAAACCTGCTTATTTGATTTTTGATCATGAAGGTAAACTTCTTTATGCTGATTTTTCTTCAGTAGAAACGTGTAGTTTTTTATGCACTTATGCGTATAGTAACGATAGTTTTGTTATGAAGGATGGTAGCATCCCTCCTAGGGTTTACAACAAAGGAATATATAATCCTGGTACATTTCTGAATGACTATTTTGTAAATAGCACTGAAAGTAAAACTGTAAGTAATTATAGCATCAAAATTTATAGTATAAACCTTCTAGATTATAGAAATTTTGCTGATGCAAAAAAGAGAAAAAAAGTAAGAAATTAACTTACTTGTAAACAAACCAACCCATATCGGGTTGGTTTTCTTTTTAATCTAAAACGTTTCTACGTCTTTTTATCCAGATAAACATGAGTTGACAAGCGTAACTTATCATTCTGGAAACTAACTGATTTGAATAATCTCTATCATCCATAATTTATATGTTTTAATATTATATATTTAAGGTTTTTGGAGATTTAAAAAGTTCTTAGTTTTTATTGAAAAATTTATACTATTTCTATGCCATGATAATATACTTTATTGTTTCAATTCTCCACAGAGGATTTTTACAAGCTTTTATTTTTCTGATAATAAATCATAGCATTGTTACTTTTATAGAATATTTTTCACTGCTAAATTAATTGGGTCTTGGTTCGAGCCCAAGAGGGGGAGCTTTCCTTGACACCTCGCCATTTTGGCGAGGTTTTTTTATTTCCAGTCTTCTGAAACCCTTATGTTTACTAAGGATTATGGCAATGAGTTCATTCATAGAAGCGGTTCGATACTT
>Ga0115565_10003572_pt1 | contig 11005 bp, 7 predicted proteins | sample COGITO_mtgs_1105_FD_87199 | JGI IMG/M metagenome (GOLD analysis project Ga0115565, IMG submission 87199) | Pelagic marine microbial communities from North Sea - COGITO_mtgs_110530 | ecosystem: Environmental > Aquatic > Marine > Epipelagic | place: Germany:Helgoland, sampling site Kabeltonne... | reverse complement strand
GTATAAATACCCTGTAGGATTTCCTGGATTACAAATTAAAATTGCTTTTGTTTTTTTGGTAATTAATTTTTCGAATTCTTCAATTTTAGGAAGTGCAAAATTGTCATCAATACTAGAAATTACAGGAACCACTGTAACTCCAGAAGCTGTAGCAAAACCATTATAATTTGCATAAAAAGGCTCTGGAATAATTATTTCATCATCAGCATCAGCAATACTTCCCATAGTAAAAAACAACGCTTCAGAACCACCTGTGGTTACAATAATATTATCTTCAGTTACATTAATATTATTGTTTTGGTAGTATTTAGATAACTTAACTCTATATTCTTCAGAACCTTCAGAACGTGCATAAGATAAGGTTTCAATAGTGTTGTTTTTAACTGCATCTAAAGCAACTTGTGGTGTTTTAATATCTGGCTGACCAATATTTAAATGATAAACATTAACGCCTCTTTTTTTAGCGTCTTCTGCATAAGGCACCAATTTTCTTATTGGCGATTCTGGCATTTGATTTCCTTTTATAGATATTGTTGGCATAATAATTTTTACTTTAAATTTAGCTACAAATTTCCGAAATATATTTTAATTAGCTGTCTTAATTTAAGATTCTTTAAAAGGTTAAAAGTTTGCTAAAAAAAATTAATTCAAAAATTGAATGTGTATCTTTAGTAGTCATATTAATTTTTACTCATTTGAAAAAAACTAGTATTCTTTTTATTATTTTTTTGTTTCATTTTTCTTCGGATATGAGTGCTCAAGAGGGTTTTCGGTTTTTGGATAAAACAAAAAAGAAGCAACGTGTAAATTTTAAATTAATTAATAATTTAATTGTAATTCCTTTAGAAATCAATGGACGAAAATTGTCTTTTATATTAGATTCTGGTGTTAACAAAACGATTCTATTTAATATCTCACAAAATGATAGTATTGATTTAAAAAATGTAGAAAAGGTAGATTTACAAGGTTTAGGAAGTGGAAAGCCTGTAAAAGCATTAGTATCAAAAAATAACAGTTTAAAAATAAAGGGTTTAGGGAGCAAAAATGAAACAATCTTTGTTATTTTAGAAGATTATTTTGATTTATCTGCCAAAATGGGAACTACTATTCATGGAATAGTTGGTTATAATGTTTTAAAGAATTTTGTTGTTAAAATTAACTATAAAACAAAAAAAATATATTTTTATAATCCTGATAAATTTACTTTAAGTAAATGTAAAAAATGTGAAGTTTTTCCGATTCAATTTTACCGAAGAAAACCTTTTATTAATGCACAGGTGCAATTAGATACCATTGGTAACACATTAACAGATGTAAAACTTCTAATAGATTCTGGTGGAAGTGATGCTATTTGGCTTTTTGAAAATACTAAAGAAGTTATTAAAACACCTAAAAGTTTTTTTTTAGATATTTTAGGTGAGGGTTTAAGTGGTTCTATTTATGGCAATCGAAGTAGAATTCCTAAAATAAAGCTGAAATCTTTTGAACTAGAAAAACCAACAGTTTCTTTTTTAGATTCCATTTCAAGTGTTAATGCGTTAAAATTTAAAGAAAGAAATGGCAGTATTGGTTCCGATATTTTAAAAAGATTTACTGTTTGGTTCGATTACCCTAGCAGGCAATTTATGCTTAAAAAAAATGGTTCTTTTAAAAAAGAGTTTAATTATGATATGAGTGGTTTAAACGTTATTTATAATGGCACTCAATTAGTTAAAGAGAAAGAAACAAGTAAGATTACTGGTGCTTATAATCAACAATCAAATACTGGGAGTTCTAATAATTCTGTTAACTTTATCGCTAGTTTTTCTTATAGATTTAAACCTTCCTATAGAATTAAAACAGTTGTAAAAGGCTCTCCTGCAGACAAAGCAGGATTGCAAAAAGACGATATTATTTTAAAAATTAATGGAAAAAATGCCTACGAATATAAACTTGGCGATATTGTAAATAAATTCCGAGAAAAAAAAGGTAAAAAAATTACGATACTAATTGAAAGAAAAGGCGAGAGAATGAAGTTTAATTTTCGCTTAGAAAGAAAAATTTAATTTTCGTTAGCCAGCATACTTTTCTCTTTTTCTAAAGAAACACCATTATAAACAAATCCTTTAATTTTAAGTACTGTTCTTTCGTTTTTTACGTTTGATAAAATGGTAATTGATTTAGCAAATCCGCCAGTAATATTGGTATTGTAAGAAACTTTTATGGTTCCTTTTTCGTTTGGTAATATTGGTTTTTTAGGTTTTTCTGGAATCGTACAACCACAAGAAGATTTTATGTCTTTTATAATTAGTGGTTGATCTCCAATATTGGTGAATGTAAAAGATCTCACACCATCAGCATTTTTATCAATTTTACCATAATCAATAATTTCTGTGTCAAACTTAAACTCTTGAGCAAAAGATGTTATGCTTATTAACCCTATAAAAAATAGTGTAACGATTGTCTTCATTTTAATCAACTATAAAACCTTTAATTTTAATTTTTTTGGCTGATGTTTTTGCATTCGAAAAAATAATGATTTCTTTAGAAAAACCTCCAACTTTTGCAGTATCATAAGAAACAGTAAACGTAGCTTCTTCACCAGGCATAATTGGTTTTTTTGGTTTTTCTGGCACTGCACAATCGCAAGAAGTTTTAATTTCTTTTATAATGATGGGAGCATCACCAATATTTGTAAATTTAAAAACACGTTTGCCATCAGCATTTTTTTTAATTTTTCCGTAATTAATCGTTTCCTTTTCAAACTTGAATTCCTGAGCAGAAATCGCTATTGAAAACAACAACCCTAAAACAAAAAATATCCCTTTTTTCATACTACAAATTTACAAATTTAAAATGATAAATAATAAACAGGTTAAAATCATACTTTTATTTTGTGAGTCTATTACCTTAAAATTTTCTACGAATGCACTAATTTTTGTACAATAATTATTCTTTTATTTTTTTGAGCTTCTTTATTCGATTATTCGTGGCTTACAATTAAAGTATAATTCTGCACTAAAATAATCAACTTGACATTTCCTCTACAAAAAAGAGAATTGTATTTTTGCGAACTATATTCAAAAATTATTCCAAAGTATGGCAATTCCATCTAAATATGATGCAAGTAAAGTAGAAGATAAGTGGTATGCTTATTGGCTTAAAAATAACTATTTTCATTCGGAAGTAGATCACACCAAAGAATCTTATACCATTGTAATTCCACCTCCAAATGTAACAGGAGTTTTGCACATGGGCCACATGTTGAATAACACAATTCAAGATGTGTTAATTCGTAGAGCAAGGTTATTGGGCAAAAATGCTTGTTGGGTTCCAGGAACAGATCATGCATCTATTGCTACAGAAGCAAAAGTTGTAGCAAAATTAAAAGAGCAAGGTATTTCTAAAAGCGATTTAACACGCGCAGAATTTTTGCAACATGCCTTTGATTGGAAAGATGAATATGGAGGAAAAATTCTTGAGCAATTAAAAAAATTAGGTGCTTCTTGCGATTGGGAAAGAACCAAATTTACCATGGATGCAGAAATGTCTGAATCTGTAATTAAAGTTTTTGTTGATTTATACAACAAAGGTTTAATTTACAGAGGTTACAGAATGGTAAATTGGGATCCTGAAGCTAAAACCACACTTTCTGATGAAGAAGTAATTCACGAAGAAAGACAAGGGAATTTGTATTATTTACGATACGAAATCCTATCCCCAACCCTTTCCGAAGGAAAGGGAGCAATTGAGGAAAAATCCAACAGTGATGCTTCCCCTTTGGGGATTGAGGGGCTTGTTATTGCTACAACTCGTCCAGAAACCATTTTTGGTGATACTGCAATTTGTATCAACCCAAATGATGAACGTTTTACACATTTAAAAGGTAAGAAAGCCATTGTGCCTTTATCTGGAAGAATTATTCCAATTATCGAAGATGAATATGTGGATTTAGAGTTTGGAACTGGTTGCTTAAAAGTAACACCTGCTCACGATGAAAATGATAAAAATTTAGGAGATAAGCACAAATTAGAAGTAATCGATATTTTTAATGATGATGCTTCTTTGAACTCTTTTGGTTTGCATTATCAAGGAAAAGACAGGTTTGTTGTTCGTAAAGAAATTGCTAAAGAATTAGAAGAAAAAGGAATTTTAGTGAAAACTGAAGTACATACGAATAAAGTTGGTACTTCAGAAAGAACAAAAGCTGTAATTGAACCAAGATTGTCTGATCAATGGTTTTTGAAAATGGAAGATTTAGCAAAACCTGCTATTGATGCTGTTTTAGGAGAAAATGCAGAAGTGAATTTATATCCAAAAAAGTTCGAAAATACCTACAGACATTGGATGGAAAATGTTCGTGATTGGAACATTTCTCGTCAACTTTGGTGGGGACAACAAATTCCTGCGTATTTCTATGGAGATGGAAAAGAAGATTTCGTAGTTGCTGAGAATATTGAAACTGCTCTTGAACTTGCGAAAGAAAAAACTAAAAACGAAGAACTTACAATTGCTAATTTGCGTCAAGATGAGGATGCTTTAGATACTTGGTTTTCTTCTTGGTTGTGGCCAATGTCAGTTTTTGACGGAATTCGTAATCCAGAAAATGAAGAAATTAAATACTATTATCCAACAAACGATTTAGTAACTGGACCAGATATTTTATTTTTCTGGGTAGCTAGAATGATTGTTGCTGGGTATGAATATAAAGATGCAAGACCATTCGAAAATGTTTATTTAACTGGTTTGGTTAGAGATAAACAAAGACGAAAAATGTCTAAATCTTTAGGGAATTCTCCTGATGCTTTAAAATTGATCAAAGAATTTGGAGCAGATGGTGTTCGAGTTGGTTTATTATTAAGTGCGCCAGCAGGAAACGATATTCTGTTTGATGAAGATTTATGCCAACAAGGAAAAGGTTTTGCCAACAAAATTTGGAATGCTTTCAGATTGATAAAAGGTTGGGAAGTTGATGCAAGTTTGCAACAACCAGCAACTGCAAAAATTGGTTTAGAATGGTATGAGGCAAAGTTTCAAAAAGCATTAGCAGAAATAGAAGATCATTTTTCTAAATACAGATTATCAGATGCTTTAATGGCAATTTATAAATTGATTAATGACGATTTTTCTTCTTGGTTATTAGAGATTGTAAAACCTGCATATCAACAACCAATTGATAAAATTACGTTTGATGCCATTATTGAGGTTTTAGAAAATAATTTAAAAGTACTACATCCTTTTATGCCATTTTTAACGGAAGAAATTTGGCAATTTATTGCTAAAAGAACTCCAGAAGAAGCTTTAATTATTGCTAAATATCCTGTGATAAAAGATTTTGATACCAATATTATTGCAGATTTTGATTTTGCTTCGGATGTAATATCAGGAATTAGAACCATTAGAAAAGATAAGAATATTGCGTTTAAAGATGCCATTGAATTGTTTGTAATTGATGCAGAACAAAACTCAAATAAATTTGATGCTGTAATTCAGAAATTAACAAATACAGCAACTATAAAATCGGTTTCAGAAAAAGTAGAAGGCGCTTCTTTTAGAGTAAAATCGAATGAATATTTTGTACCAATTTCTATTGAAAATATCGATGTTGAAGCAGAAATAGAAAAATTATCATCAGAATTAAAAAGAGCGCAAGGCTTTTTAGTAGGGATTCAAAAGAAATTATCAAACGAACGTTTTGTGGCAAACGCTCCAGAAAAAGTTTTGGAATTAGAACGTAAAAAAGAAAGTGATACACTTGCTAAAATTGAAACGATTATAGGGAGTTTAAATTCGCTCAAATAATTTTAGAAAATATACTTTCATAAAACCATAAAAAAAGCTCCAACATTGGAGCTTTTTTAGTTTTAAATTTAAATTTATACTTTTTTTGCATCTTCTTTATCGTGATTCTTAAAAAATTGCATTACAATTAAAGAACCTACAATAGAAGAAGCTAATCCTTCAATTATTAGTGAGAAAAATACTTCAAAAACATTTAAATCTCCTCCTATTAAAAAATTGTTGTTCATTAGATCTAAAAATTCTGGACTTTTAAACTCGATATAAAGTAAAACTCCTATAGAAGAAATTAAGACACTTAAGGCTCCTGTTGCAAAGGCAGATCCAAAATTCAAACCATAATTTGTAATTCCATTTTTTGCGATACTTTCTTTAACAGCTTGTCTTATTCCTAAAATTACAAAAATGATATTTAAAAATCTTAAATATGGATTATCTTCCTGTCCTATTAATTTGCTAAAAAAAAAGAACCCACTAATCATTAAAACAATTAATAAGGCATTTTTTATAATAATTTTTCTTTGTGTCATTTGTTTATGTTTTTTGGTTGTCAATTAAACAAATTTAAGAAAATCATCTTAAAAAACTCTTAAATAAAATTTAAAACTTTCTAGATTTTATTTATTTATCCATTTAAAACTTTTTGAATTTCTGCTAATTCCTCATCAGAATAAATAGTATTTTCAATCGCTTTTACACTATCTAAAATTTGTTCGGTTTTACTGGCACCAATTAAAACAGACGTGATTCTATCATCTTTTAGAATCCAAGAAATTGCCATTTGAGCTAAATTCTGATTTCTGCTTGCTGCAATTTCATTTAAAGCTTTAATTTTAGGCAACATTTCTTCAACTTGAGTAGCGTTTAAAAACGGACTATCTTTTACTGCTCTAGAATCTTTTGGTAATCCATAAATGTATTTATTGGTTAACATCCCTTGTGCTAAAGGTGAAAAACAGATGGCACCAATTTGTTCTTTTCCTAATAAATCTAATAAACCATCCTCAATCCATCTATCAAACAAACTATATCTTGGTTGATGAATTAAACAAGGAGTTCCTAAATCTTTCAAAATTTTGAACGCTTTTTCTGCTCTTTCTGGTTCATAATTAGACAAGCCAACATACAGTGCTTTTCCTTGTCTCACCATCAAATCTAAAGTGCCCATTGTTTCCTCTAAAGGCGTGTCATAATCGGGTCTATGATGATAAAAAATATCAACATAATCCAAGCCCATTCGTTTTAAACTTTGATCTAAACTCGCAACCAAAAACTTTTTAGAACCTAAATCTCCATAAGGACCAGCCCACATTCCATAACCAGCTTTTGAGGAAATAATTAATTCATCTCTATAATTTTTAAAATCTTTTTTTAAGATTTTACCAAAGTTTTTTTCTGCGGAACCAGGAGGAGGTCCATAATTGTTAGCCAAATCAAAATGCGTTATTCCATTATCAAAAGCGCATTTTAATAAATTTCTAGAATTTTCAAAATCGTCTACATCTCCGAAATTGTGCCATAAACCCAAAGAAATTTCAGGTAATAATAAACCACTATTTCCTGTTCTTCTATAGTTCATTTTCTCATAGCGATTTTCATCAGCTACGTATTTGTCTTTTTTACTCATAATTTTGATATACTTTTTTGAAAACCTACAGCTGCAAATAAACCAACAATAGGTATAATTGTAAAGGTTGTAAATAAATGTTGATATTCCAAAATTGTAGGATTTTCGCCTAACATATATCCATTAAATAAGGACATAAATATGTCTGGTGTAAAACCAACCACAGAAATAATACCTACTAAAGTTCCTGTAAGTTGCAAAGGTGTTTTTGTTTCTTCGATAATGGCAAAATACAAACCTCTTAACGAATAGGTGCCAAAAGCCATAAAGATAAATACTGTAAATGATAAAAATATAGGTTGATGATTGAAAAACCCAAAACCTAATAATATTGATGCAAAAATCAACACAGAAAAACTTGGCACAATTAATTTTGAGGGCAAAAATTTATCTGCAATATAACCAATAGAAATTGCTGCAATAGGCCTTAAATACTGAATAAAAACAGCAAAATAAGTCGCTTCTTCTAAACTGTAATTCCAGACATCTTTGGCATACGTTCCATAAACACCAGTGAGTTTATAAGAACAATAAGCGCAAAAAATAATTAACGAATGATAGATTACTTTTGGTTGTTTCATCAACAAAAAGGCTTCTTTAAAATTAAATTGAAACTCTTTATTATCATTCTCATGAACCTGAGCAGTAGTTTTTTCTTTCGGAATTACTTTCCAAACTAAAAGCGCAATTAAAAAAACAATTAAAGTTATTGAACCTATAATATATTGCAGTGTTTCTACTTTATTTTCAAAAGTGATTTCTTCTCCTTTTTGTGGAAAAAAGAAGGTTAAAATTCCAGCTCCTGATAAAGCAATTGTCGCAGCAAAAAATCCTCTTCCACCATCTAATAAACCAAAAGATAAACCTTGGTTATTTTGATTTCCCCATTGTCTGGTTGCTTTTATTAAAGAAGCCCAAAACAATAAAATCGTAGAAACTCCCCAAAAAGCGTATAGCATTTTTAAGGTAAATATCGATGGAATTGTAGTTAGCCAAAAGCCACCAAAAGCTGTTAGTAGTAAAGAAATTGATAATAATTTTCGAGGTTCCCATTTGTCTGCAATAAAACCACCAAAAAAGTAGGAAACAACTGCTGTAATTCCATATAAAGCTTGGGCTTCGCCAATTTGAGCATCAGAAATTAAAAAGGCCTCTCTAATAACAGGTTTAAAAACACGCATCAAGATAAATGGCAATAAAAAAATAGCTTCGCCTGCAATAATTAAGGCAAACATTGCAGTTATTTTGGATTTTTTTGACAAAGTTGAATTGATTAAAGTTTAAATGTACGAAAACAATTAAAACTAATTATAAGATGTTTTTAAAATATAAAAATGCCAATCAGTTTGTCATTTCAACAATAGGAGAAATCTCATAATAATGGATTCTAAAATTTAGTTGTTTAATTTCGCTTTAAAGTCGAAATGATAAAATTGTTTGAAAGCTTTGTTTATAAATATTCCTGCAAACTTAGATTATTCAAATAGACCTCATAGGTTTTTAAAACCTGTGAGGTCTTTGCAACTTTTAAATTTTAAGTAGTTTTTGATTAAAGTTAATTTTGTTTTTAGCATACTTATTGGTAAATAAATTATTTAACGTTTTCTATTAATGTTGGATTGATAACGCTATAAGAATTAATATATCGCCCTTTTAGGGCTAAATTTGTAATCTTTTATATTCTGTTATTAATATTTCATCCCTTTGGGATTTTTCAGCTTCATAGAAGCGCAATATTAATAATAGAAAAAGAATCAAAATGTAAAGCTCCTTAGGAGCGAAATTACAAAGTTCACGATACAAAATTTTAAAAAAGAAATCTTACACATTTACTTTTGGTTGTGAGATTTCTCAATCGCCTAAAAAGGCTCATTTCGAAATGACAAAACTGTGTAATCCTCGTGTTTAAATTTTACTGCCAACTGAAACTACCAACTGAAAACTATTTCAAAGCTTCTTTAAGAATCGTAATAGGATGTTTTGCAATACGTTTTGTGCCATCAAAAATTTGATGTCTACAACTTGTTCCTGCAGCAGCAATTTCGGTTTCTGCACTGTAATTTCTCACTTTTGGAAATAAAGTGTCTTCCCCAACTTGCATAGAAACTTTGTAATGTTCTTTTTCATAACCAAAACTTCCAGCCATTCCACAACAACCAGAACTGATAATGGTAACAGAATAATTTTTAGGAATATTTAAAACCTGAAAACTAGAATGTGTTCCAGAAAGTGCTTTTTGATGACAATGTCCGTGAATTTTAATATCTTTTTTTGCTGATGTAAAAAGTGAAATATCGATGTTTTCTTTTTCGATTTCTTTGGCTAAAAATTCTTCAAAAGTAAAAACGTTTTTTGCAATTTTTTCTGCGGATGTTTTATCATCAGCTAAACGAATATATTCATCTCTAAACGTTAAAATTGCTGATGGTTCAACTCCAATTAGTGGAGTTTCATCAGTAATTATATCTTTAAAAATGGTAATATTATTGTTGCAAATTACTTTTGCTTCTTTTAAAAATCCTTTTGAAATATGACTTCTTCCACTTTCATCATGAGCAATATTTTTGACTTCATAGCCTAATTTTTCTAATAGAAAAACAGCATCTTTTCCAATTTCGGAATCGTAGAAATTTGTGAATTCATCTTTAAATAAATACACCGCTTTTTTAGATGATTTTGGTTGATGTTTATTCATCCAATTCTCTAAAGTTTGGTTTGCCAATTTAGGAACAGAACGTTCTACAGCAACTCCTAAAATTTTTTTTGCCAAAATTGAATTGGTAAAAAAGTTAGTGATTTTTGGAAGTTTACTACCTAGTTTATTGTATTTAGCATTATTGGCAAACATTTTATTTCTAAAAGAATAGCCATTTGTTTCTTGATATTGATATAAAAATTCTGCTTTTAAAGTAGCAATATCTACATTACTTGGGCATTCAGAAGCACAAGCTTTACAGCTTAAACACAAATCGAAAACTTCTTTTAATTCTTGGTGATTAAACTTGTTAGCTTCCTCTGAATTCGTTAAAAATTCACGTAAAGTATTTGCTCTTGCTCTTGTTGTGTCTTTCTCGTTTTTTGTAGCTCTATAACTTGGGCACATGGTTCCACCAGCTTCTACAGGTTTTCTACAATCTCCAGAACCATTGCACTTTTCTGCGAGTTTTAAAATGCCTTCACTGTCAGAAAAATTTTGAATTGTTTTAATTTCTGGTTCAATTCTACCCACTTCATAACGCAAGTTTGTATCCATTGAAAAAGCATCTGTAATTTTTCCCTGATTAAAAACGTTGTTTGGGTCAAAAGCTTTTTTAATTCTTCTTAACAATTGATAATTTTGTTCGCCAATCATCAATGGAATAAATTCGGCACGTACAATTCCATCTCCATGTTCACCAGAAAAAGAACCTTTATATTTTTTGACTAATTCAGCAGTTTCTGTAGTTATCTTTCTAAATAAAACTACATCTTCCTTTTTCTTTAAATTCAAAATCGGACGTAAATGCAATTCTCCAGCTCCTGCATGTGCATAATAAACTGCATTTTGCTGATATTTTGTCATGATTTTAGTAAACTCTTCAATATAGTTTGGCAAATCTT
>Ga0115565_10003570_pt1 | contig 11007 bp, 9 predicted proteins | sample COGITO_mtgs_1105_FD_87199 | JGI IMG/M metagenome (GOLD analysis project Ga0115565, IMG submission 87199) | Pelagic marine microbial communities from North Sea - COGITO_mtgs_110530 | ecosystem: Environmental > Aquatic > Marine > Epipelagic | place: Germany:Helgoland, sampling site Kabeltonne... | reverse complement strand
GTAAAAATAAGAAAAATTATAACTGGTCTTGAAAAAAATGAAAAGTATTTTAAAAGTAAAATTTCAAATAGAAGATTAAATGTATTTGCAGGAAATTTTTGTAATTAAGAAGCTGCCAAAAAAGCAGGACATTCAGTAAATATTAATTTTACCTATGGAAGAGGAGATGCATCTCAAGAACAAACAGATGTAGAAGGTTTTAGTTATTTAGAGCCTTTAGCTGATGGTTTTAGAAATTACTCAAAAAAAGATTTAAAATTATCTGCTGAACATTTATTAATTGATAAAGCCAATTTACTTACTTTATCAATACCAGAAATGACTGTTTTGGTTGGTGGTTTGCGTGTTTTAGGTGTCAATTATGATGATTCAAACCATGGAGTTTTTACAGATAAAAAAGGAAGTTTAACCAACGATTTCTTTAAAAATATTCTTGATTTTTCTATTACTTGGAAAGCTACAAATGGGGATGAAAAAGAATTTATTGGTAGAGACAGAAAAACAAATGCCATGAAATTTGCTGGAACTCGTGCAGATTTAATTTTTGGTTCAAATACGGAATTAAGAGCCGTTTGTGAAGTTTATGGCGCAAATGATGGAGAAGAACGCTTTGTAAACGATTTTGTAAAAGCTTGGACGAAAGTGATGAATTTAGATCGTTTTGATTTGAAATAAATGAAATGTCAATTTATAAAAAAGAGATTCCATTGGAATCTCTTTTTTGTTTACTCTTTTTAATCTTTAAAGAATTTAATTTCAAAATTGTAAAAATATTTTATAAAACTTTAACCATATAGTTTGTCATGCTGGAAGCCTCTCACACACAAATTCATGATAAAAGACTCTTACAGAGTGACAAACTATATTTAAATTTCTATTATAATTTTAAATTATTTACTCGCAAAAAGTTTTATATCGTTTGCAGAAACTTCTTTTTCACCTAATATTAGTAAACGCTCTACAACGTTTCTTAATTCTCTAATATTTCCTGTCCAATCGTATTGTTTTAATAAATCTATAGCATCAAAAGAAAACATTTTTTTAGGAATTCCTTGCTCTTCAGATATTTTAGAAGTAAAATAATCTACCAATAATGGGATGTCTTCTCTTCGTTCATTTAAAGCAGGAACTTTAATTAAAATAACGGCTAATCTGTGGTATAAATCTTCTCTAAAACGTCCTTCAGAAATTTCTGTTTTTAAATCTTTATTCGTTGCTGCAACTACTCTTACATTTACTTTAATGTCTTTATCAGAACCAACTCTAGAGATTCTGCTTTCTTGCAAAGCACGTAAAACTTTTGCTTGTGCAGACAAACTCATATCCCCTATTTCATCTAAAAAAATAGTTCCTCCATTTGCAGCTTCAAACTTTCCTGCTCTATCTTTATTTGCACCCGTAAAAGAACCTTTTACGTGACCAAAAAGCTCGCTTTCTATTAATTCTGACGGAATTGCAGCGCAATTTACTTCAATCATTGGTGCTTTAGAACGATCTGATTTTTCGTGCAACCAATGAGCCACCAACTCTTTACCTGTTCCATTAGAACCTGTAATTAAAACTCGTGCGTCTGTAGCAGCAACTTTTTCTATTATTTCTTTTATATGATTGATTTCTTCACTTTTACCAATCATTTCGTAATTCTTACTAACTTTTTTCTTTAACCTTTTATTTTCTACAATCAATACTTTTTTATCCAAAGCATTTCTTACTGTATTTAAAAGACGATTTAAATCTGGTGGTTTAGAGATATAATCAAAAGCACCCAAACGCATTGTGTTTACTGCTGTATCTAAATCTCCATGACCAGAAATCATAACAATTGGTATTTCTGGTTTTATTTTTTTGGCTTTTTCTAAAACCTCAACACCATCCATTTTTGGCATTTTAATATCACATAAAACCAAATCATAATCGGTATCTTTAATCATTTCTATACCTAACAAACCATCTTCGGCTTCTTCTACATTATAGGTTTCATTTTCTTCAGAAATAATCTTCTTTAAAACTCTTCTAATGGCTGCTTCGTCTTCTATTATTAATATTTTTGACATTATATTCTGAATTTAATTCCTGTTCTTAAATAAAACGAATTTACATCATCTAAAGTAAATACATTTTCTCTGTCTGCGTTTCTTAACACATTATTCAATCTTAACGTATACCCTGCATACGTGTATAAAACTAGGTATTTGGATAACGAATACTCATATCCGAAACCTGCTACTACAACAGATAATGAAACATTATCAACTTGATTTCCTTGAATTGTTGCTGGTCTTTGTAAATGTGCAAAATAACCATCTAAACCAACAAATGCTTGAAGATTTTTCTTTTCATCAAATTTATATTTTAGGTTCATTTTTGGAACACCAACTGTGTAAGACCAATTTTCGTTAATTTGACTAAAATAACTAATTAATGGCAAAGGGAATGGAATACCTGCTGTTGTGTTGTATGTTAAACCTAATATAAGTCGATAAGGTTTTTTAACGGTTGTTATCTTTGTTCTGTCTTTAATAAAGAAAATTCCACCATTTATAAATAAATCTTTATCCGTAATTTTTTCATTTAAGGTTGATGCCAATCTTGGTGTAACTTTATAGGCAACTCTCCAAATATCATTTATTTTGTGCGTGTATGCTAAATTTAAATCGATTACAGTTATGGTCTCTAAAAATTTAGTATCAAAAGGATACGTATCATTTAAATTTAAAAAAATACGATTGTATTCTGATCCAATTACAAAATAACTACCTTCTTTTACTTCGATAGGATAATTAAATAAAGCTCTTATTCTTGTATATTGATCTTCTGATTTATTTTTAGGAATAAATGAATATTCTAATCTTGCCAAATCTGTTAATTGAGCATTCACTAAAAAACTCATCCCAAAAAATACAAATAAAAAAAGCTTTTTCATATTGCAAATTCTAATTATTCTATACTTCTATTTTCTATCTTTTCAAATTGAATGCCTGGTTTTGCATTCGTAAAAACATGCACATCTCTTTGTGGAAATGGTATTGTTACATTATTTTCTCTAAAAGCTTTATCAATTGCAAAACGTAAATCACTTTTAATAAATCTTGCCTCAAAACTATCATTTAAAGAAAAAGCTATTCTAAAATTTAAAGAACTATCTGCAAAATCCATAAACAAAACTCTAGGTTCTGGAATTTTTAAAACCTTCTCATGACTTTTAGCTATTTCAACCAAAATTTCTCTGACTAATTCTACATCACTTCCATACGCTACACCAACATCAACACTTTCTCTTGTTTCTGTTCCGTTTTCTGTCCAATTAAATAAAATATTAGTTAAATATAGGTGATTAGGAATCACCAAAACTCTGTTATCAATAGTAACTGCTCTTGTGGTTCGCAAACGAATATCTAAAACTCTACCAATTTTACCTTCTAACTCAATAATATCTCCTGCATGTACAGATTGATCTACTAATATAAAAATTCCTGAAAGAATATCTTGAAAAAGTGTTTGCAAAGCCAAACCAACACCAATTAACAAAGCTGCAGAAGCTGCAAAAACCGCTGTAACATTTACACCTGAAGAGTGCATGGCTACTAAAAAAATTACTAAAAAGACAAACCACCTAATATACCCGAAAACAGTAACAAACTTTTGTTTGTCATTCAAAGGCATTTTTCTTGTAGTAAATCTTCTTATAAATTTTAATAGAAAAGAAGTTATAATTAAAGCTACAACAACAAATATTAAACCTCTAACTGTGATGCTTATTTCCTCTGTAAATTCAAAATTATAATCTAAAATAGAAGTGGTTTCCTCTACAATTGCGTCTTTAACTTTTTCTAAAGTTTCTTGCATTTTATCCTTTATATTTTATCCATTTATACAAATCTTTATAGGTTGGTTTTTTACCATACATTAAAATACCAACTCTATAAATTTTAGCGGCTAACCAAACCATAAATAAAAATGTAATTACTAATAAAGTCATTGATATTGCCAATTCTACCCAAGTAACTCCAAAAGGAACTCTCATGAGCATAACAATTGGACTTGTTAATGGAATGTAAGAAAACGCGACAGCAATGGGTCCATGAGGATCATTAATTACAGTTGCAAAACCAACATAAACTGCCAAAATTAAAGGTAACATAATTGGTAACATAAATTGTTGCGTGTCTGTTTCATTATCTACAGCTGCACCAATAGCTGCAAAAAGCGAACTATACAGCATAAAACCACCTAAAAAATAGAAGATGAATAATACAAACATTTTTAAAATTGGCAAGTCTAAAACTTCTTGAACTAACAATTGCATTTTATTAGGATCTGCAGCTTGTTTTGCAGCTTCTAATTGTTCTGCAGATAGATTAGCGGTTTGCATTTCTGCCATATCAAGGCCAAAAAAAGCAGTTAATGCAGTAGAAATTATAAATAACAGAACTCCCCAAATTAAGAATTGTAACAATCCTGCAGAACCATTCCCAATAATTTTACCCAACATTAATTGAAAAGGTTTTACTGAGGATACTATAATTTCTATAATTCTACTGGTTTTTTCTTCAATAACACTTCTCATTACAGAAGTTCCATAAATCATAACAAACATCATTAATAAATAACCAGCGATTGCACCTACCATTATTTTAATCCAATTTTTCATTTTTGATGATTCTTCACCAGAAAAATTGTACATTTTAATTTCAGACTGAATTTTAGAAGCATTTATCTTCTCTAAATCAATGCCAAAATAATTCAGCTTTTCGTTTCCTAATTTTCGCTCAATCTTACTTTCTAAAGAATTAATTATAGACATTGATGGAGATTCCTTTGAATAAAACTCAATAGAATTTGCCAAAATTTCTAAACTATCTTTTTTAGGGATAATTAAAGCTCCATAATAATCACCATCTTCTACTTTTTGTTTTGTTTGTTCGATTCCTAATTTTGTAAAATCTTCATAGTGCACAGTTTTAGTATCCTTAAAATCGTCTTTAGAAAATAATGACGAATTATCTACATACACTATTTTCTTAACTTTTTCGTCGTTCTTTTTCATCAGAAAAAAAACTAAAAAACCAACACCAACCATTAATAACGGACTTAAAAAAGTCATTATTAAAAATGATTTGTTACGAACTTTTGCAATAAATTCTCTATGAATAATTAATTTTAACTTGCTCATTTACTTAACTGTTTTTATTTACGGCTTGTATAAAAATATCATTTGCGCTTGGTATTAACTCCACAAAATGCTGTACTTCTCCTCTACTTGTTAAGAAAGACAATAATTCGTTTGAAGTATTTGTGCTTTTTAATTTTACGTTTAAAGTTAGCTCTTTTCCTAACAATTTAAAATCGGCTGGTAAAACCTCAAAATATTGTTTTAAAGCAATTTCTACTTCTCTTGGATTTGCTGTGTGCAAACCAACTTGAAAAGTATTGGTTCTAAATTCTCTTTTGATGTCATTCAGCTTTCCGTCCAAAATTTTGTTAGATTTATCGATTAAAGCAATTTCATCACACATTTCTTCTACAGATTCCATTCTATGAGTTGAGAAAATAATGGTAGCTCCCTCATCTCTTAACTGTAAAATTTCGTTGGCAATGAGTTGTGCATTTATAGGATCGAAACCAGAAAATGGCTCATCAAAAATTAACAATTTAGGATTGTGCATTACAGTTACAATAAACTGAACTTTTTGCGCCATTCCTTTAGATAGCTCTTCGATTTTCTTATTCCACCAAGCCATAATATCGAATTTTTCAAACCAATATTTTAAGCGTTTTTTGGCTTCAGTTTTGCTCAAACCTTTTAATTGCGCTAAATACAAAGCTTGTTCACCAACTTTCATCGATTTGTATAAACCACGTTCTTCTGGTAAATAGCCAATATCTGCTGTGTGTTTTGGTGATAAAATTTCTCCATCTAAATAAACAGAGCCAGAATCTGCCATCGTAATTTGGTTGATAATTCTAATTAACGAAGTTTTTCCTGCTCCATTGGGTCCTAACAAACCATAAACACTTCCTTTAGGAATATGGATAGAGACATCATTTAATGCTCTAAAATCCCCATAATTTTTAATAACATTATTTATTTCTAATAAATTACTCATTTTTTTAGGTTGATTTTTATAAAATTAGAACTGTTACAAACTTACATATTTTAATTAGTAACCAAAAGACAGAAATTGTTACATTTTTAAATAATTGTTAAAATTTACTATGCACGCATAACTTTTTTACAATTTACTATGCGTGCATAGTAAATTTTTATATCTTTGACACAATGGATAAAAATATTTCAATCGATCATCAGTTAAGAGCAACTTGGCAAGCTGTTGCAAAGATGTATAATGAGCAAGCAACAAATCACAACAGTACAATGTCTATGGCATTTGTTTTGTTAACTATTGATAAAGAAAAAGGAACACCAAGTACAGCTTTAGGGCCATTAATGGGCATGGAACCAACAAGTCTTTCACGAATTTTAAAATCGATGGAAGAAAAAGGAGCTATTTCTAGAGAAAAAAATCCTGATGATGGTAGAAGCGTAATCATAAAATTGACAGATTATGGTTTAGAAATGCGTAAATTTTCTAAAAATCATGTATATCAATTCAACAATGTTGTTAGAGAATATGTTTCTGAAAATGAATTGAATTCCTTTTTTAAAGTGATGACAACTATCAATAAGTTAATTGCGGAAAAGAAAATTTTCGAAACCGTAAATCAAGATAAATAAAAAGTAAAACTAATTAAAAAATGATTTAAAACTTAAATCATTAAAATGTATTAAGTTTTTTGAAAATCATTAATCAAATAAATAAAAAAATGACAAGAAGAATTAAAAAAGTAGCAATTATAGGTTCTGGAATTATGGGATCTGGTATTGCATGTCACTTTGCAAATATCGGTGTCGAAGTTCTTTTATTGGATATTATTCCAAGAGGGTTAACTGACAAAGAAAAAGCAATGGGCCTTTCGTTAGAAGATAAAATAGTTCGCAATCGTTTAGTAAATGATGCTTTAACAGCTTCTTTAAAATCGAAACCTTCTCCTATTTATAGTACAAAATTTGCTGATAGAATTACCACTGGTAATATAGATGATGATTTACATTTAATTAAAAATGTAGATTGGGTAATGGAAGTTGTTGTAGAACGCTTGGATATTAAAAAATCTGTTTTTGAAAAAATTGAAAAATTTAGAACTCCAGGTACTTTAATAACTTCAAATACTTCAGGGATTCCTATTAAATTTATGAACGAAGGAAGAAGTGAAGATTTCCAAAAACATTTTGCAGTTACTCATTTTTTTAATCCACCAAGATATTTAAAACTTTTTGAAGTTGTGCCAGGACCCAACTGTAAACAAGAAGTTACAGATTTCTTAATGATGTATGGTGATAAATTTTTAGGTAAAACTTCAGTTTTAGCAAAGGATACTCCTGCTTTTATTGGAAACAGAATTGGAATTTTTGGCATCATGAGTTTATTCCATGTTGTAAAAGAAATGGGATTAACGGTTGAAGAAGTAGATAAGTTAACAGGCCCAGTTATTGGTCGTCCAAAATCTGCAACCTTTAGAACTATTGATGTTGTAGGTTTAGATACTTTGGTACATACAGCGAATGGCGTAAAAGACAATTGCCCAGAAGATGAAATGAGAGAGCAGTTTGTAATTCCTGATTTTGTGAACCATATGATGGAACACAAAATGTTAGGAAGTAAAACTGGCAAAGGTTTTTACAAAATGACAAAAGATGCGAATGGGAGTAGAAACATCTTAACATTAGATTTAAATACACTAGAATATAGAGAAAAAAAATCAGCAAAATTTGCAACCCTAGAATTAACAAAAACAATTGATAATGTTGCTGACAGATTTAAAGTTTTAGTTGCAGGAAAAGATAAAGCTGGGGAATTTTATAGAAAATCGTTTGCAGCAATGTTTGCGTATGTTCAAAATAGAATTCCAGAAATTTCTGATGAATTATACAGAATTGATGATGGTTTAAGAGCAGGTTTTGGTTGGGAACATGGACCTTTTCAAATTTGGGATGCCATTGGTGTTGCCAGAGGTGTTGAAATAATGAAAGCTGAAGGACATACAATTGCACCTTGGGTTTCAGAAATGTTGCTAAATAATAACGATTCTTTCTACACAGTAAAAGAAGGAACTACGCATTATTATGACATCGTTACAAAAACACAAACAAAAAAACCAGGTCAAGATTCATTTATCATTTTAGATAATATTAGAAAAACAAACGAAGTTTGGAAAAACTCTGGTGCTGTAATCGAAGATTTAGGTGATGGAATTATCAATCTAGAATTCCAATCTAAAATGAATACTATTGGTGGTGATGTTTTAGCAGCAGTAAATAAAGCAATTGATTTGGCTGAAAAAAATTACCAAGGATTAATTATCGGTAACCAAGCAGCAAACTTTTCTGTAGGTGCTAATATTGGAATGATTTTTATGATGGCTGCAGAGCAAGAATATGATGAGTTAAATATGGCTATCAAATATTTTCAAGATACAATGATGCGTATGCGTTATTCTGCAATTCCAACTATTTCTGCACCTCATGGAATGGCTTTAGGTGGTGGTTGTGAAATTTCTTTGCACGCAGATAAAGTTGTTGCAGCAGCAGAAACATATATGGGACTTGTAGAATTCGGAGTTGGTGTAATTCCTGGTGGAGGAGGCTCTAAAGAAATGGCTTTAAGAGCATCTGATACATTTAAAAAAGGAGATGTTCAATTGAATGTTTTACAAGAATATTTCTTAACAATTGGAACTGCAAAAGTAGCAACATCTGCTTATGAAGCTTTTGATTTAGGATTACTTCAAAAAGGAAAAGACGTTGTTGTGGTAAATAAAGACAGACAAATTGCTGAAGCTAAAAAACACGCAATTTTAATGGCGGAAGCTGGTTATACACAACCAATTGCTCGTAAAGATGTATTGGTTTTAGGTAAACAAGCTCTAGGTGCTTTTATGGTTGCTACAGATTCTATGGAAGCAAGCCGATTTATTTCTGAACACGATCAAAAAATCGCAAACAAATTAGCGTATGTAATGGCTGGTGGAGATTTATCTGAACCAACGCAAGTTTCTGAACAATATCTTTTAGATTTAGAAAGAGAAGCTTTTTTATCACTTTGTACTGAAAGAAAAACGTTGGAAAGAATTCAGCACATGTTAAAAACTGGAAAACCACTTCGCAACTAAAAAGTTGCTCAAGTGGTTAGTAATGAGTTATTAGTCTTTAGTAAAAAAAAATCATAGACTAGCAACTAAATACTAACAACTAAACACTAAAATTATGAAAACAGCATATATAGTACAAGGATATAGAACAGCAGTAACAAAATCTAAAAAAGGCGCTTTCCGTTTTAAAAGAGCTGATGAGTTAGCTGCTGAAACTATTCAACATTTAATGAAAAATTTACCTGAATTCGATAAAACTAGAATTGATGATGTTATTGTAGGAAATGCAATGCCTGAAGGTTCACAAGGTTTAAACATGGCACGTTTAATTTCTTTAATGGGATTAAAAATTGAAGAAGTTCCTGGTGTAACCGTAAATCGTTTTTGTTCTTCAGGATTAGAAACGATTGGTATGGCAGTTGCAAAAATTCAATCTGGAATGGCAGATTGTATTATTGCAGGTGGAGCAGAAAGTATGAGCTCTGTGCCAATGACAGGTTTTAAACCAGAATTAAATTACGACACAGTTGCAGCAGGTCATGCAGATTATTATTGGGGAATGGGAAATACAGCAGAAGCTGTTGCAGATCAATTTAAAGTCTCTAGAAAAGACCAAGATGAATTTGCATTAAATTCTCACTTAAAAGCATTAAAAGCCCAAGAAGAAAATCGTTTTCAAGATCAAATAGTTCCTATTGAGGTTGAAGAAACGTATGTAAATGAAAAAGGTAAAAAAGCAACAAGAAAGTATACAGTAACAAAAGATGAAGGACCTAGAAAAGGTTCAAACATTGAAGGTTTAGAACGTTTGCGTCCTGTTTTTGCAACAAACGGATCTGTAACTGCTGGTAATTCGTCACAAACAAGTGATGGTGCTGCTTTTGTTATGGTAATGAGTGAAGATATGGTGAAGGAATTAAACATTAAACCAATTGCAAGAATGGTAAGTTATGCTGCTGCTGGTGTACCTCCAAGAATTATGGGAATTGGCCCAGTTGCTGCAATTCCAAAAGCATTAAAACAAGCAGGTTTAAAGCAAGAAGACATCAGTTTAATTGAATTAAATGAAGCTTTTGCCTCTCAATCTTTAGCTGTAATTCGTGAATTAGGTTTAGATGCAGATATTATCAATGTAAATGGTGGTGCAATTGCATTAGGACATCCTTTAGGGTGTACAGGAGCAAAATTATCTGTTCAATTATTTGATGAAATGCGCAAACGTAACATGCAAGGAAAATACGGAATGGTAACCATGTGTGTAGGAACAGGACAAGGTGCTGCAGGGATTTTTGAATTTTTAAATTAAAGCCCATCTAAATCTTCCCAAAGGGAAGACTTTGAGCAAGTGACTTAAAATATTATATAATTAAAATAAAGTATAACTTAAAATAACCCACAATAGTTCTCTTTCCTTTGGAAAGGGTTAGGGATAGGAAAAATGGAAACAACAAATAAAGAATTACTAAGAGGAGGACAATTCCTTGTTAAAGAAACAAAGTGCGAAGATATTTTTACTCCAGAAGATTTTTCTGAAGAGCAAGTAATGATGAAAGAAGCTGTAAAGGAATTTACAGAACGCGAAATTATAGCTCACAGAGATCGTTTTGAAGCAAAAGATTATGCTTTAACAGAAGAAGTTATGAAAAAAGCTGGTGAACTTGGCTTTTTAGGTGTTGCTGTTCCTGAAGAATATGGAGGAATGGGAATGGGCTTTGTATCAACCATGATTACTTGCGAATATATTTCTAGTGGAAATGGTTCTTTAAGTACTGCTTTTGGTGCACATACAGGGATTGG
>Ga0115565_10003546_pt1 | contig 11061 bp, 11 predicted proteins | sample COGITO_mtgs_1105_FD_87199 | JGI IMG/M metagenome (GOLD analysis project Ga0115565, IMG submission 87199) | Pelagic marine microbial communities from North Sea - COGITO_mtgs_110530 | ecosystem: Environmental > Aquatic > Marine > Epipelagic | place: Germany:Helgoland, sampling site Kabeltonne... | reverse complement strand
CCTTGCAATCCAAATCTGTTCTAAACCGATCAGAGAACTCTAAGAGGTTCTGACCTTTGAATAATTCCATAAATCCCATATTTTGTTGACCTCAAAGATAAGTAGCTAACTTGTGACCTCTATCAATTTAATTTCCTTTTCTGAATCTACAAATTTTGCAGCAAGCATCATATAAAAGGTAAAGCTGAACAACCCTGACTGTCTAGAAAGCATTGACTCTGTTGCAAACCCAATCAAAAAAATAATACAGGTGAAAAATAGAAAAATATTATGTCGTGCATAGTAAAAACCGCTAAAAAATAACGCAAGTAGACATAATAAACCAATAAATCCTACTGCTAGTAGCGTTTCTAGATATTGATTATGCGCATTAAACTTTTTATAATAACCTAGATAAAATTTATCAGCTTTGTACTGCTTAAATAATTCTGACTCATAATCACCAATACCATAACCTACTATTGGAGCCCTAGCTATAACTTTCATTGCATTATCCCATTTCTTAAGTCTTAAAGATGTACCTCCAAATTTTCCTGAGTAAAAGCTCATATTATAATCTAATGCTTCTTTAACTCTTAATTTTGCAATAGGATTTATGTAGGATACTACTGCAACACTAGCAACTACCATAACTAATACTCCTATTTTAATTTTATACGACTCTTGCTTATTATAAAGTAAAAGAAATAGGATAAAAGTGAACACTCCTAAAATTAATTGTGTTCTTGAACTTAAAAGTGATAGAAAAGTTAACAGAGACAACGCATTTAGAAAAAAAGACGCATTCAATCTATTTTGATGTTGGGTATAAAGTGTACATAAACCAAGGTTTGCAAATAGACCTAAATACATTGGTTGTAACTTTAAAATTTCTGTAAACTTATGGTATGTGAAATACCAATAATTGAAATAAGCATAATGATTTTCTGGCGCTGGCACACCCATAATTCTATCCCACAGGTATTGAAAATTATACCCATCTATAAAGTTTCTAAATATGGCATTACCTATTAAAAATACAAATACAGTATTGATTAGGATTAGATAATATCTACAAATAAATAATTTAGAGATTTTATCTTTAGGTAGTAACAGTATAGCAATAGGAATAAGAAGAAATACAGATTTTTTAGACAAGACTTTTATCCCTAAAACTAAATCAGAAGAATACACTAATGAGATAGCCAATAATAAAAAATACCCGAAGAATAATAAAAAAAATAAGCATGATACCGATTTTTTCTTAAAACCCGGATTTTTAATTTCTTCTAAGATTACGGTAACAAGCAATATTCCTAAAAATATTGATGGTAATACAGCAAATGGTAAAATTAGTGAAAGCATTAAGCACAAAAGCAAAATGTTGAATTTATTCCCATTTACACCTCCCAAAGCACTTAAAAAAAAATTAATCATTGAACACTTCTTTATGTTCACTCTGCACCATTGCGAAAAATAAATAGAGGGTAATTAAAGGGTAATAGTAATAAAAACCGTTAAGAAAAGCGGATAACCAAAGCCCTGAAAATGCACAAAATATAAAAATATTATCCTTTATATATACTTTATGTGTAGTGTATATCTTAAAAAATAAAAGTGTGTATGCTATTAGCGGAAATACTCCGTAAGAATATACAATACTAAGAAAATCATTGTGAAACCAAATACTGGAACCTATATTTTTAAGATTAGCTAATTTAGAGGCGTGTAATCCTCTTCCGAATAAAAAATCTACAAAACCAAAACTTTGAATCTCGCTCCACCAAGATTTCCAGATTATTACTCTAGACAGCCTTGGGAAATTAACCGTCATTGTTTTTAATAAGCTTACATACTGGTAGACAACCGTATTTTTTGAATATAATAATAACACTTCTACATTTAGCAACATTACTATTAAAAAAGCCAAAAACGGGATTAGTACTTTTATATATTTTAGTCTAAAAAAGAATAATAAGAGAGATAGGATAATTATCGCTATTGGTGTTCTAGATCCCGTAAGGAGTATTATGGTAGTTATACCTAATAACACTAATATGTTTTTTAAACTAAAATCTTTAGATTTCCATACAGTATTTGAGTAGTAAAGCAACAAATAAGAAAAAAAATAACCTGCAACATGGGCAATCCTAAAGATACCTTGCCGGTAAGATCTGTTATATTCGATATCATCTGATGCAACGGAAATAGTATCTCCCCAACTGTTTTTATCAAAACCAAAAAATGTTGGCAGAAAGAGAATCAGGCAAACACCAAAGAAAATATTTATATATAAATGGTGATGTTTTATAAGATCTTGCTTAGAGGAATAAAGAAAAGTTGCGCCAAAGAATGACATTATAAATAAGTAGTCTGATAGTGAATCCTTATTAAACCCGACTGTAAACAGGCTTACAACGAATGAAACACTAAATAAAAAGCATATAATTTTATAAATTGAATATTTTTCTAAACTAAAAAATCCAGGAATTAAAAATGCTAAAAATAGAAGAATAAGAGAAGCTGCATAGACCGGAATATCTAGGTTAAAATTAAAAATAGAATCAAGTAGAAAGAAGAATACATTAAACAAAAATATAAAGGCTCTTTTATCCATACTAAGATTTAATTAATCTCTTAAGAGCTTTATCCGGCCTAAATAAAACCGCCATGGCTAAATGGAATAATTTGTAAAACCTATGCTGCTCAAAATAATAATTTCTATAACTTTTTAGGCTAACATAGTTAAAATAGATAAAAAATTTTGATGTGCTTTTCCCAAATAGTGTATCCCTAATAGCATACGTTTTTTCTATTGTTGAAAATGGCAAACTATTGGATATACTCCCTTCATGTATTCTAACATGAGTAATCACTTCCGATAGGTTTGAGAACTTAGCACCTGCTAAAAGCATTCTTGAAAAGATATCATAATCTTCTGCCGGAACATTTTCCTGTTTATATTCATGAGTTTTAAAAACACTTGCTTTTCCCATTACAGTGCCATGTAGCATTCCATGTTCGCCATTATGATACCTCTTTAGGATAGTAATTTCATCGGTTGGAAAGTTGGATGTACCTAATGTATTTTCAGGATTATTCCAAAAATAGGATATATTGCCCCCTACTATATCTACTTCTGTATTTTTAGTTAAAAACTCTAGTTGCTTTACCATGCGGCTAGGTGAAATAACATCGTCTGGATCAATTCTCAAAATATACTTACCGCTTGCCCTATTAATTCCAGTATTAAGAGCATTTGCAAAACCCAAATTTTCCTTATGCTTCACTAAAACTAAATAGGGTAGTTGAGAAGACTCAAGAATAGCGAGAGATTGATCAGTTGAGCCATCATCTATTATAATCAATTCTTTAGGAGTACAGCTAGCTTCTTCTATACCCTTCAAAAAGTCTTTTAGGTATATGCCATTATTGTAATTTGCACAAACAATTGATACATCTGCCTGCTTTTTTACGATAGTCTCATTCATTTAACTTGGCGTTTACACTTACTTTTCAAATTAAAAAGGATTAAATACAATTCCTATAATTCTCTTCATGTTCCAATGCTAGCTTTTTTAAATTGAAGCTTTCTCCTACTCTTAGATAAGGTCGGTTCTCGTAGGATAAATTTGAGATTTCTTTCAAAAAAATTTCTCTTGAGAAATCGTCTATTATAAAGCCTTCTAACCCGTCTTTTACAATATCATAAGCAATTTGTTTAATTGGAGTTAATAGTGGTACACAATTAAAGGACATGCCTTCTAAAATACAGTTTGGCATACCTTCTTTGTGTGAGAAGAGAAGTATCGCTAGAGCTTTACTATAGTAAGCATTTAACTCGCTTTTATTAAGTACCCCTGTAAATACGATAGTGCCTTCACAACCGCTAGCCGCACTTTTACATTCATTAAAATACTCTTTATTCATCTCCAACAAATCCATTTCATTGGGGTTTGGTCCTATCACAAATAATTTGCTACCATGCTGAGCATAATATTTCTTAAAGTATTCTATGCCTTCTAGAGTTCTTTTTCTTGGTGCTATGACGCCAACAATTATGAATACATTTTCTTTTACGCAGGCTTTATCAGGTATGATTATACCATTTGTTATTTTTTTATGCTTAATAATGTATCCATATTTATCTATAACCTTTTGATTTTGAATTTCCAACGGTGAGGATATAGAAATAACACAAGACACTCTATTTAATATTTGCCTATGAATCCACCCTTTTGATGTAATTGCCTGTAGATCATCATCTCCTAACATCGTACTTTTGAGAATCAATGTTTTACCTAGCAATATACCAGGAATTATACCTGTAAGTATATAGCCGTGGAGGTGGTATACTTTAATATTTAAACGTTTACTTATAGCATGTATAACAACTAATCTTTTCAAATAATTCCTTGGTAGGTCTATAATTAAAACACCCTCCTTTCTGGCAAATTTTATTTCCTTAGAGGTTCCAATATTAAAAAGTACAGATCTATAAGATTTGATTTGTGAGGCTAATTTGAGTGCTTGAAAAGCCGCCCCACTATAACTGAATAAATTATAACGAAATGACCAATCATTAATTTGAAAATTTACTAAGAAATGTACCAAGCCCGTAAGCATATATATGTTCTAAAGACTTTGTTTTAAAGCTATCTGTAGTCCAAATGGCATCTATTCTCTTAAATACTTTTTTTGCGTTGTAGTATGTATAGGGACCAAAATGGCAAGTTTGGTATTCAATCAAAATAGCTTTGTCGTTCTCGTCTAAAGCAATATCTAGGGATGCATAAGGTGTATTTAATTTAGCCACTACTTTACTAGCTAAGTTGAGGATGGGATGTATTGGCTCCTCTACAAACTCAAAATTATTACTTCCGCTAGCCCTAAAATCATCTTCTCTATTATTTCTCTTTAAAACGAAATAGAGATCACCAAAGATTAATATTTTAAAGTCATTTGAAAGTTTAGGAATAAACTCCTGCTTAACTATTGGTAGATATGGTTTTAAATATATCTCTTTAGCTGTAGAATAGCGCCATTTGAATAGCAGATTCTTCTTAATTAATTGTAGTAGGTAAGGCTTAAAATCTTTTACTTTTGTATTTAGAATACGGTTTTTGAAAAACGTCTTTTTCATACCTTTTGCGTTAGAGGGCATAAATACAGTCTCTCCGCCTGCACCATCTACTAGTTTGTATACATGTTTATCTGAAAATGCAGTACTACTTGCAACACTATAATCCACGGATAAAGTTTCATTGAGAAGTGTTTTTGTTGCTAAGGCTTGAAAACCCTTATTTTCCAAAGCTCTCAAATTTTCATAACTAGGGTAAACTAGGTAGCCTCTTTTTTCTAACCAATAGGTATAATCTTCCAATACTCCTTTAAGATACTTATTTTGAGTGCCTCCAGAGATTATAATTTCATCCTCTTCTGGATTTCTATCAAAGAAGCCAGATGCTTCATTAAACAACGGGGTAACGGAAGCCCTTATATTAAAAGCATCTAGTTCATCTATTAAAACTTTAATATCTAAGGTTTCCCATGGATAGAGGTTTTGATAAAAAGAATTATTTATTGTTAAGATAGTTACTTTCCGCATTTTGCTCAAATATTTTTAAAACTACGATATAATTTTAAGCTTTCTTAAAGCCAACCATCTATATAAAAGTTCAAAAGCGTATACTAGTACTGTTATTATAACGAAGCTTAACAGATATTTATCTAATTGGAATAAAAAGGCAAGACCAATTAAAAAACCGTAAAAAGCAGAAGTCAAGAATATTCCAATGTTGAAAATCTTATATTCATTTAAGATAATGAGTCCGTTTCTTGCAAATGCTAAGCTCCAAACCATAAGCAGTGGTGATATGAGTAGTATTTTGATATACAATTCTGCGCTATCCAAACTAGCACCCAATAGCGATATAAAAAAATCTATAAATGGATAGAAACAACCTATAATTATTAGCATTCCAAAAAATGTGAATTTAGCCGTTTTCAACATTAGAGGAATATTTTTTTCTTTAGCCACTTTTGGATAAATTGTAGCATTCACAATATCTATTGGCTGCATGAACAAATTCATAACCTTTATAGATAGGTCATAGATAGCAACATCGGCCATTCCTAAGGATGCTCCGATAAAAATAACACTAAACTTATCTTTTAGCGCTAGTACTGCATTTGACAAGAATAAAGGCATACTCTCCTTAAAATATACTTTAGCATTTTTATAGCTAGGAATAACAAATAGAATACCTTCTTTCTTAAACATTATATATAAGCCAACGCAGGCCCCTAAAAATATTCCTCCTCCATTTAATAATGGCACCAAAATATAATCGTTCTGTTCTCTTATAAAAATAAAAATAGATACTAAGAACAGTATTCTAGAGATTAAGGTGATGAGGGTAATGTATTTCATCCTTTCCACTCCTTGAAAATACCATTGAGGAAAAATTAGCTCATTAAATAAGAGGCTAAAACTGAAAATATAAAGAAGTATATTTTCTCTTAAGGATGGGGCGATAAAAACAATTAGCAGTAATAATCCAAGTGAGAACATCCACAGGCATAATTTTATAAAGAGAACATTAGATACTATTTCAGCTATTTTCTTAGGATTATCTCTATGAATGGAAATATTCTTTGTTGCTGATATTTTAAAGCCAAAATCTACAATAATACCCATATACGAAACTATAGCTTGTGCAAAAACAACCAAACCATATACATCCTTACCTAAAGTAATTAGTAGATAAGGGTATGATATTAATGGAATAAAAATATTGAGAACCTGAATTATAGATAAGTAGGAGAAATTCTCCAACAACTTACGGTTTTTTACTAGGATCGTCTTTATTTTAGAAATTACAGGGAACAAAATAAGGTTTTAGTTAATAAATTTTTTTAACAATATCTGAACTACTGTTCCCTAAGTGCGAAAACTATTTCCGCCAAGTTTATAGATATAAAATGAGGATCATACCTACCATCTATTACGCTAGTTAGTATCTCGCCATTATTTGTGACAAAATTTACATATTGGTTGGGTCTAAAGAGTTGTGCAAATTCTAGTTTATCAAAATTATACTGCTTATTTAAGTATCTAATTTTTAGGGATTTAAATATAATAGGTTGCTGATCAAAATTTATTCCACAATCTATTCTAAAAAATATGGGTAGAACATCTTTCTTCAAAACAAATGAAATTTCTTGAAAAACATCCTTTCCTACAACTAAAGATGTTATCATATTATCAGTTACAAAACTTCGATCATCAAAACCCTTAAAATAGACATGAAATCTATCGTTTTCTAACACTTTAGCAGTAAGTATAACCGTAAAACTTGGTGCAATTAATGCATCTTCTATAGTCTCTAAAGTTACAGTTTCTTCGTCTGTGGCTTGTTGTCTTACTTGCTTACAAGAACAAAAGAGTAAAAATACAAGGCATACTTTAAGATAGCTCATTAGCCTGTATTATTTTATTTAAGGAAGCTCTCATACTAATTTCGCTGTTAGGGTTCCCTAGCTGAAATTCTCTATAAATTTTATTATTATTTAGTACACTATATTTAGGTCTTAATGCAGCGGTTTTGAAGTCTTCTGAAGTTATAGGGCTTAATTCAAATTCTAATGAGGTAGCATCAAAAATTAATACTGCAAAATCAAACCAACTCATATTCTCATTACCGCAATAGTGGTATATTCCATATTTCCGGCTATTTTGGCGTACTATTCTTATTATAACTTCCGCTAAATCATTTGCGTAGGTAGGAGCACCAATTTGATCCGATACTATTGTGAGACGCTCTTTTTCTGAACCTAACTTAAGCATAGTCCTTACGAAATTATTTCCGAAAGCAGAATAAATCCATGAAGTGCGTAGAATAAAGTAATTTGACATGGACTCTTGTATACTCTGCTCTCCTTTCAACTTAGTAGCACCGTAAACATTTTTGGGATTAGGTATGTCTCCTTCCGTATACGGAATACTTTTCTCACCGTCAAAAACAAAATCAGTAGAAATATGAATTAGCGTAGTATTATACCTCTTACAGTGGCTGGCTAAATCTTTTACGGCGGTGGCATTTAAACGAAAAGCCTCGTCTTCTTCTAATTCTGCTTTATCTACAGCAGTATAGGCGGCACAATTTATACAAAAATGAAAAGAATGATTCGCAAATAATTCCGATAGTTTAGTACTAATCGTAATATCTAATTCACGTGAAGTTTTAAAATAAAAGTTAATCTCAGGTTGGTTTTCACTAACGACTGCGAGAGCCTGCCCCAACTGCCCACCAGCCCCAGTAACCAATACATTAATCATAAGGCAGCTAATTTTAAGTTCGGCAAAAGTGTGTCTTTCTCTGAAACTATAATCTGATCTTTCGGAATTTTCCAGTCTATATTCAGTGTTTCATCATTATATATAATACCACCTTCAGACTCTTTGTTATAGAAATTATCGCATTTATAAAAGAACACGGCACTCTTTGATAAAACTGAGAAACCATGCCCAAAACCTTTTGGTATAAAAAGTTGTTTATTATTTGCTGCACTTAGTTCTAAGGCTATATGTTGCCCATAAGTACAGGACTCTGTTCTAAGATCTACAGCTACATCTAAAACCCTACCACTAAGCACGCGTACCAACTTGGCCTGTGCGCATTGTCCTGTTTGGTAATGTATGGCTCTTATAACTCCATGGGTAGAGAGAGACTGATTGTCCTGAACAAAATGCACCTTATCCCCTATTCCCTTATTAAATTTATTTTCATTGAAAGCTTCAAGAAAGCTACCTCTGCTATCCTCAAAAAGCGTAGGCTCTATAATGTAGCAACCTCTTAATTTAGTCTCTAAAAAATTCATTGATTCTTGTTTAAAAGGCCTAACAAGTTTTTACCGTAACCGCTTTTCATTAATGGTTTTGCTAACTCTTTAAATGCTTCTTTTCCTATATAACCCATCTCATAAGCAGCGGCCTCTATTGCGCCAATTTTTAAACCTTGGCGTTCCTCTATAACCTCTACAAATTGAGATGCCTGCATTAAAGATTGAAATGTACCCGTATCTAACCAAGCGGTGCCTCTATCTAGAATACTCACGTTAAGTCTGCCTTGTTTTAGATATTCTTTATTAATATCTGTAATTTCTAATTCTCCCCTAGTGCTAGGCTTTATTCGTTTGGCTATAGCCACCACCGTATTATCATAAAAGTAGATACCTGGAATGGCATAGTTAGATTTTGGTTCTGCCGGTTTTTCTTCTATACTTTCTGCCATACCCTCATCATCAAACGCTACAACACCATACCGCTCAGGATCATGTACACGGTAGGCATAAATTACGCCGCCTTCTGGATTGTTGTTTGCTTGCATTAACTTTGCTAAACCAGATCCGTAAAATATATTATCGCCAAGAATTAACGCTACTTTATCTGTACCTATGAAGTCTGCTCCTATAATAAAAGCTTGCGCTAAACCATTTGGTTTCTCTTGCACTTCATATGAAAATTCACAACCATATTTTTTTCCGTCGCCTAATAATTCTTCAAATCTAGGCAGATCTTTTGGTGTAGAAATTATTAATATTTCTCTAATACCAGCATACATCAAGGTAGAAAGTGGGTAATAGATCATAGGTTTGTCATAAATAGGCATTAGCTGCTTACTTACAAATAATGTTAATGGGTGAAGTCTAGATCCAGAGCCTCCTGCTAAAACAATTCCTTTCATCTTACTTAAATAAACCTATTGGTACATTTTTTTATAATACTTCTTGTAATTGCCATTCGTCATATTACTTAACCAAACGGTATTTTTTAAATACCACTCTACTGTTTTCTCCAAACCTTCTTCAAAAGTAACAGAGGGTTGCCATCCTAACTCGTCTTTAATTTTCTTGGAATCTATTGCATATCGTAAATCATGCCCAGGCCTGTCTTTTACATGATGAATTAATTCTCTTGATGAGCCTAATTCTCTATTTAACTTCTTGTCAAGCAAATCACATAGATGAGTAACTAAATCTATATTCTGCCATTCATTACAGCCGCCAATATTGTAAGTCTCAAGAACTTTACCCTCATGAAATACTAGGTCTATAGCGGCGATATGATCTTCTACAAACAACCAATCTCGTGTATATCTACCATCGCCATATATAGGCAGTGGTGTTTTATATATAATATTATTAATGAATAAAGGTATTAGCTTTTCTGGACATTGATAAGGGCCATAATTATTAGAGCAGTTGGTAATTATGTAAGGTAATTTAAAAGTTTCTCCATAAGAGCGAACAAAATGATCTGAGCTTGCTTTGGAAGCAGAATAAGGGGAATTAGGATCGTATGAAGTGTTCTCTGTAAAAAAACCTTCTTTTCCTAAAGTTCCATAAACCTCATCTGTACTTATATGATAAAACCGTTTCCCTCCTGTATTACTACCCCAAGAATTTTTAGCTGCATTTAGCAAGTTTACCGTACCTATAATATTTGTTTTGACAAATGTCATTGGGTCTTCTATAGACCTATCTACATGAGACTCTGCAGCTAAATGAATAACACCGTCAAATTTAATTTCCTCAAACAACCTATTTACTAAAACTTCGTCTGCAATATCTCCTTTTATGAATACATAATTTGGGAAATCTTCTATATCTTTTAAGTTTTCTAAATTACCAGCGTACGTTAATTTGTCTAAGTTATAAATCGTATATGTTGGGTACTTAACTACAAGCCTCCTCACTAAATGTGATCCTATAAAACCTGCGCCACCCGTTATTAATACTTTCATATTTTTAAATTTAAATCTCTTTAGATCTTTTATTAAGAAACCTTAAAAATGAAAAACAAAAGAATAAGAGTACAAAAAGAGAAGGTATTAGTACTATGGCTTTATTAAAAAACGAAACTCGCACCTCTTGTGGCTTTCCAATATTAACTACACCAATCGGATTTGTAAGGTTTGCTAATGCAACCTTTTTAGATTCTATGTCTCTAATTAAAGTATTCTTATATATAAATAATTCTGAAATATTTTGACCTTCTTGTCCCTCAATAACTACGTT
>Ga0115565_10003542_pt1 | contig 11070 bp, 2 predicted proteins | sample COGITO_mtgs_1105_FD_87199 | JGI IMG/M metagenome (GOLD analysis project Ga0115565, IMG submission 87199) | Pelagic marine microbial communities from North Sea - COGITO_mtgs_110530 | ecosystem: Environmental > Aquatic > Marine > Epipelagic | place: Germany:Helgoland, sampling site Kabeltonne... | reverse complement strand
TTAAAACAAGAATATTGGCGAAAATTACAGCCATGACAATAATACAGTACATCAATAAATTCATATTTGATAGACCAATAAATAATATCAAAATAAATATTACTTGATTACACCCAACGGGTTAGAAATTTACTTTTAGTATTTTTAACGTATTCTTGCCTTTTAAGGTTATATATTTTAATGCTAGCTTCTTTAAATAAGTGCACATAGTACCTTTTACCAACTATATGTAAAAAAGTAGTTACAGCGACGTAATATGTATCTTGAATTCAGCTATTACTTGAAATTCTTTTAATTTATAATGGAACTATTTTGATAGTGAACTATGTTTGCACGCACTACTTTTAGTATTTAAAATAGTAGTAATAGCATTTCAAAGTATTATAAATACCAACCGAATTAGCAATAATGAGCTTTATAAAAATAACAGAAACCCCATCACTACATAATAATTTAGACCAGATGGCAACGCAAGAAATTTTAGATGCCATAAATAGCGAAGATGCAAAAATTGCTATTGCAGTTCAAAAAACCATACCACAGATTACGAAATTAGTAGACGCCTTGGTAGAACGATTTGGTAAGGGAGGAAGATTATTTTATATCGGGGCAGGTACTAGTGGAAGATTAGGAATTTTAGATGCATCAGAAATTCCACCAACATTTGGGATGCCCGCAGAATGCGTTGTTGGGATTATAGCTGGTGGAGATACCGCTATTCGTAAAGCGGTAGAAAATGCAGAGGATGCAGAAAACCAAGCCTGGATAGATTTAAAAGCACACAATATTAACCAAAATGACGTTGTTGTTGGAATTGCTGCCTCTGGCACAACGCCTTATGTGCTAGGGGGATTAAAAATGGTTAAAGAAAATCGAATATTAACTGCTGCTATTACCAATAATCCTAATGCGCCTATAACACAAGTGGCAGCTATAGCTATTGCTGTTAATGTTGGACCAGAATTTGTTACAGGTAGTACGCGCATGAAAAGTGGAACCTCCCAAAAGCTAGTATTGAATATGATTTCTACTGCATTAATGATAAAATTGGGTAGAGTGTCTGGTAATAGAATGGTACACATGCAGCTATCAAATGATAAGCTAGTAGACCGTGGAATTCGTTATATAATTGATGCTCTTAAGGTTGATTATGAAACTGCGAGAATACTTCTTAAAAAACATGGTTCTGTTCAGACCGTTTTAGATGTAGAGAATTGAAGATGAGGACTTAAGTTCTTAATTATTATAAGATAATTAGTAGCTTAATTAGTAACTGGGTACGTAGAGGATATTAAATTAAAAAGATTAAAAGTGATGATTTTATTAAGGTGAATTAGTCAGACTTTTATTATGAATTAACCACTTGTAATCCTGCATTTTTTTGAGATTGAAACCAAGTTGTGAGATTATAAATTTTAAATGGCTATTAATTTAATACTGTTAGTAGTCTAAGTATTACATCGAATAAGGAATAAGTTTGTATACTAATTCTTGTGAATCTGCGTTTAACCTATGTTAATAAATAGAGTACCAACTTGTTTAAAAAAGTGAATAATATACAATTAGAGAATTACCCTGCAGAATTTTTTGAATCCCAAATCCGAAAATTCTCGAATAAAAAGACTTAACCTATGTCAAATAATAAACCACAGTATACACTGTATACCTTTTTCTTTATAATACTGCTGGTTATAGGTTTCAACGCTACGGCAAAATCAAAAGTTCGCGTTTTCTTCAATACAGCTTCCAATGTTTTAGAAGAAGCTATTAATAATGATGGACTTGTATCTGCTTATATTATTGCTGCTAAATTTTTAAGCACGGAAGAGAATAGCACAACTACAAAAATTTCAAAGAATCAAACTACAAGTAAATCTGCCAATAAGTATGCTAAATCTGGGGCAAATTCCCTAGCAACTGCAGCCATGTTTAATACCATCATCTTAGGTGCAGATGACCAAGTTGGGTGTAGTATTAATGGTTTTACAGTTGCACGGTTTAACCTTTGCGGTGCCTTTGATAATAGAGAAATTTCTTTAGCTGGGGGTCCTTATGGTGCTATTTCTTGGCAACAGTTAGGCGGGTCCTGCACACCAGATATTAATGAAGATTGCCCCAATACAGCACCTTGTTATACTATACTAAGTACAGATCCAACTTTTCAGTTAGATGCAGCCACAGTCTCTGCTGCCACTGGGGCAGAATATAGAGTAGTAGTAGATGGACAAACTTTCTACTTCAAAGTTAAAAGAAGTAATATCACTCAAACCTTTGTTAAACAGGATTTTGTATGCGGTGTTTTAGGACGTATACAAATAACAAATTTATCTAGTGCATATGAATTTAGTTTAGATTCTGGTAGTGGTTTTGTCGTTTGGCAAGGTCCTATTTTTCAAGATTTAGCTGCGGGTACCTATAATGTAAAGGCAAGATTACAAAATACAGCAAATACTTGCGAGTACCTATATGCCCCAATAGTTATAGAAGAATTATCGCTAACTATAGATGCAACCTTTACAGATGTACTTTGTAATGGGGAAACAGGTAGTATTACCGTAACCCCAAGTGGGGCACCAGGCCCGTATAAGTACACTCTGCTAAATTCTAGCGGTGTTGCACAAGAGTTTACAGCATTTGTTGCTACTAATCCCTATACATTCTCAGCTGTTGGTTCAGGAACATATACCGTTCAAGTAGAAACACAACAATGTACAGGAGATCCTGCAAATGGTATAAATCCTCCAAGACAATCATTAGATACCAGCGGTAACCCAATTACAATAGGGGCAGGCTTAGGCGCCCTAGACGCTTCCACTGAAGTAAATAATAGTTTTGGATGCGATACCATAACATCAGTTGATATTACAGTAAATACAAGTGGAGGTTCTGCCCCTTACAACTTTACCGTCAATGGGGGAGCTATGCAACCTCCTTACGGTAGCACTGCTACCAATGAAGGCAACACAATATTTACTGTAGCTACTGCGGGGTCTTATAATTTCTTAATTACAGATGCCAACGGGTGTACTATTACGGCATCTGCAAATGTACAAGAATTACTACCACCAGATATAACCGCTGTAGGCGTAGATGGCACTTGCAGCAATGGAGGATCTAGAATTAATTTCACCATTAATGACGCAAGAGGGTATAATTTATCTTACCGTGCTATCTCGGGTGGTACTTGGTTTAATACACCACAAGTTGCCGTACCAACAGGTTCGTATCCAGATGTTGAGGTACGATACCAACAAGCCGGTTTTGAATGTATTTTAGAATTACCGACTATTACTGTAACAAACTTAGGTGGTATTTCTGGCACTGCTACCAAAAATTCAGACGTTACCTGTAATGGGACTTCGGCTAATAGTGGAGGTGTTATTGAATTTACAGGGCCATTTTCTGGCGGTTCAGGAAGCGGCTATCAATTTAGTATTGGTGGTGGTAGCTATACTACAACTACGTTATACTCAAACCTATCCGCAGGTACTTATGCCCTTAGTGTAAGAGATAGTGGAGGGTGCCAGTTAGATTTGCCAGATATCACGATAGCAAACCCTACCCCGCCTACAAATTTAGATTTCGCACAAAGTGCTATAAATTGTGCCTCTAGCACTGCTACGGTTACTCTCTCAGCTACCAGTACAGCATCTATAAATAATTATGCTATCATTAGTCCCGTTACTTTAAACAATGGTTTAAGTAATGTCTTTACAAATTTAAGTACGTCTACGAGCTATATATTTCAAGTTACAGATGCTAATAATTGTATTTATACAGAAGGTTTTAGTCCATCTGTCGTAAGTTCTATAAGAGCTAGAGTGAAATCTGGAGGAGATACTAGAGTTTGTAATGGTGCTACCAATGGTAATGGAACTTTTATTATAGATGGTTTTGCATCTACGTATACCTACCAGATTGATAGCGGTGTTACTTCAACACCTCAATCCTCTAGAGAAGTAACAATTGGACCAATAGGACAAGGTACTTACGTTATTAATGTAACAGATACAGAAACGGGTTGTACTGGCACAACAACTTTAGAAGTGGAGGAAGCTATTACCTTAGATATTAGTGGAAGTAGCGTAACACCTATGAGTTGCGCTAATAATAATATAGGAAGATTAGAAGCCATCACCACAGGTGGCTGGGGTAATAATTTATATACCTTAACATTTCCATCTGGGGTAACAGTAGGGCCAAAATCAGGAAGATTTTTTGGAAATCTTTCAGAGGCAACAGATAGTACAGATTCAAATGACGTATACACCTTAGATGTAATAGATAACGAAGGATGTACCGCTTCATTTACATTCGATTTAGAGGAATTGGACACACCTAGTTTATCACTTACAAGCGCAGACTTATGCTATGCGCCAGGAAACTTAGCCTCAATAACAGTGGCGTCTTCTGGGGGTGGTACAGGCCATGAATATCGAATTAATAATGGTGCTTACCAATCTAGTGGATTTTTTGATGACTTAGTGCCAGGAACTTATATAATAGAGGTAACAGATGATAACAATTGTAGTAATGAGGTTACAGTTATAGTCCCCACACAGTTAAGTGTTTCTCTAGTACTTAAAGAGGAGATCCCTTGCGGCGGTAACGGGACGTTGGGAGTGAACATTTCAGGTGGAGAAATTTCAGATCTTTCGGCTGCCAATTATACAGTATTTAAAGATGGCATTGCAGTTTCTACGGCAACCGTTCCAGCCGCAACATTTGATTATATAGTTAATCTAGGACAGCAAGGTAGTTATACTGTGTCTGTTGAAGATAATAATGGATGTACAGATGTATCTGGACCTATCTTCTTTGTAGAACCTACTAACATTACAGCAACCCATACTATAACAGGAACAAGTTGTGGAGATGCAAATAGCGGTTTTGTTCGTATTACTCCAGATGTAACAAACGGTATTCCACCATTTGAAATTAAATTTGGCACCTCTGGGAGTCTAACTTATGGTGTTTCAGATGATGGTGCAAATACTTTTAGTTCTCAAAATGTATATTCAGGTTTATCTGTAGGCACTTATGAGTATTTGGTAAAGGATAGCCGTGGCTGCCTGTTGACAGGAATTATTCCTGTTACTGTAAATTTAGATGGGGATCCAGCACCAGAGGTAACAGTAGCGGGTATAGATGCTACTTGTAGCAGTAATGAAGTTTCCGGTGGTATAGAAATTTCTGCTATCACTAATGGTGGATCAGAATATAGTTATGCAATTGAAGATTTATTTGGAAATGTAGTTTTTACAGGAACAACAAATAGTAGTACAGTATATCCTATTTTAATAAATAACAACGCCATAGTTCCAGGAGATTATAGGGTCATAGTCACAGATAGTAGGGGTTGTAATGATATTGAGATAGTAACGGTAAGTTCTGGTGCAGTTACCATAAATCCAGATAACAGTACATTACCCATAATATGTACGCCCGGTGGTTTTACATATTGTGTTACTATTGCAGGAGGTACGGGACCTTTTAATGTTGGTATTTTAGGAGACGCTACTAGCTATGCCAACTTAGGAGGTACACCGCCATCACCCGATAGACGTAGTTGTTTTAGCAACATACAATTTGGACAAACGTTTACTGTAGAAGTGACTGATTTAGCCACCAACTGCACCTATCAGGAGTTAATAGAGGTGCCAGACGGACCTTCTTCTCTAGAAGTAAACTTAACTATAGATAACGCTACCTGCATTCCAGGTAACTTAGTCGGTTTAAGCTATAATGTGCAATTCTCTTCTGGATTATTGGATATTGAAATACAAGATGTAGCGACAGGAACTACTTATTTAATAGAGACGAGGAGTGAAACAACTTTTACTTATCAAGTTCCGGAAGGGGCTTACAGTATCTTAATTTATGACCAAGGTACCACATGTACAGATGGTGATAATGCAGTAGCCACTTTAAACGAACCCAGAGTAGCCGTTATTGAAAATATAAATGCAAACTGCAATGCAGACGGGCAACTTACTGTACGGGGCAGTGGTGGAGATGGAGGACCTTATGAGTATGCTTACGTGCCAGAAGGTACACCTGTAGATACGAGCGGTTCTGGAACAGCAACCACAGCAGACGATTTTACAACAGCTACTACAGTTACACTGCAAGGAGCAATAACCCCAGGAATTACCTATGATATTTGGGTAAGAGATGGTAGAAATTGTGCTTATAAAATTACCGCTGCTGTCATATCTGAAGATCCCCCATTGCCTACACCTACTTTTGAAGTAAGCAACCAATGTGACGTTTCTGCTTCTAGTTTTTCTATAAGCTTATTTATGCCAGCCAATATTGCTATGCCAAACTTTACACTAGGAGGTATAAATAGAGCGGCTACTTTTGACAGTGCAGACAATAGATGGGAGGCTATATTTACAGTAAATAGTGTGGGTGCTTATAGTGTAGATGTAATGGATGCAAATGGGTGTACAGGATTTGCGGAGCCCGAAGTATTTCAAGCGTTATCAGCATCGGGTGGTTTTACTATGGAGCCTACTTGTACAGATGCCGATGGGATTATAACAGTTGTAGCGGATGGGGGTAGTGGAACCTTTACCTATGAATTACAGACTAGTGCAGGTGTAATTATAGCTTCAAATAATACTGGAATTTTTAATGGTTATACGACAGGATCTTATCAAGTAGTAGTAACAGATGATTTGGTGACAGATGGGACAATTAATTGCTTTACAGTAGTAGAAAATATTATCAGTACCGCACCAACAACGCCTTCCATAGCAAGTGCTGAAGCTTCTAACATAAATTGTGCCGGCGGTACTTACGGGAGTGTAGATATAATTTTAGATGCAGGCTCTGATGTAGACGGTATAAGAGAATATAATCTTTATAACGGACAATTGCCTCTAGGTTCTAGTCCTACAGTAATTGACACCAATATCTCTGGATCTTTTATAAGTTTACCTGCGGGTAATTATATTGTACAAGTGATAACAGACAAAGGTTGTACCGCAGAAATGAATGCAACTGTTGAAGAACCAGCATCCTTTGCGTTTACAGCTACTGCTCCAGATTTTGCTTGTGACCCTGGTGCAAATAGATTTAGTTCTACAACTATTACCGTAAATGTAACATCCCCTGGTACTATAGGAACTGGTTACCAGTATAGCATCACTGATTTTTCTGACTACCAATCTAGTAATACTTTTGAAATAGTTAATGATGGTATGCCTCAAAATATTACGGTATATGGCATAGATGGCAATGGATGTCAAAGAACTTTTGTATTACCTACGATTAACCCTCCATCAGATGTTGTGCCTACCATTGCAGATGTCACAGAACTTACGTGCACGAGTGCAGAGCGCGTGAGAGTTCAAGTTACGGGTACTATAGATTTTACAGTAAATACCACATCTGCTACGCCAGTAGCCGCCGTAGATAATGTAGCAGGAAATAATTATGTAGATATAGATTTACCAAACGAAGGAGACTACATATTTGAAATTACAGATAATGATGGAGGTTGTACGTACCCAATGCCGATATACACTGTAAACCCAGTTGTGTTGCCAGAGGTGACCATAATAGAAGCAAAACCTGTAAGTTGCTTTATTCCAGGGGATGATGGCGCATTGTTTATAGCGGTTACAAATTATACTGGTACGTATACTTACACGGTATATAAGGCAGAAGATACAGCCCAAAGCACTATAATTACGACAGGCAACTTTGATACAAACAATTACCCAGATGCTAGCGGAGAAGCTGCAAGAATTACGGGTTTGACAGGTGGTAACTATATAGTAAATGTTACAGCAATAGGAACGCCATTTTGTTCCGGGCAAAGTAATGTTACGGGAATTGGTGCGCCAAATGAAGCTTTACAAGTGAATACTACTGCGGTGGGTAATGTGGGTTGCAGCAATAATTTAGGACAAATAGAGGCTATCGGTCAAGGCGGTTGGGATACCTTCGCCTACGAATATAGCTTATTTAGAAGTACAGATGGTGGTGCTAGTTATACCACAGAAATAGCTCCATTCTCCCCGGTAAATCAGTTTACAGATTTGGCCGCTGGCTTTTATCAGGTAGAAATTAAAGATGAGGAAGCGTGTACTGCTATATCAGAAATTGAATTAGCTATTGTTCCTCAAATTGATGCAGGAATTAGACAACCAGAGGGTCTAGAATGCCCCAATGGAAACAATGCGATACTGGAAGCTTATGATCCTACTACAGGAACAGAAAATACTGCTACGGCAGGAGCTACAGGAGGGTTTGCAGGAGCGGGTTATAATTATAGATTACTGTATTTAAATAGTGGTGATAATACAGATATAGCTTCTACGAGTGGGTTACAAAACTCCCCAACATTTACAGGTTCCAGTGGGGGGTATTTAAGTTTAGGATGGTATGCTATTGAAGTGTCTTCTAGCTTTAATTGTATCTTTATTACGGCTCCTTATTATGTTAATCCACCTCCTGCAATAGAGCCACTTTTAGTTCAAACTAGGGTTCCTGGCTGTGGCGGTACTGGAGAAATGCGTTTAAGTATAGAAAATCCTGAGGCATCTTTTACCTACGAATATTTACAAATTGAGAGCGGTACAGCAGTAGGGTCTTACGTAGCTATAGCAGGAAACTCCGTTCTTATCTCTGGTACTGAAGGGATTACTTACCAATTTGATGTTAGAAAAGCAAATGTTGCTAGCGTTTGTCTTGCTGTACGCTCTAACGGTATCACCATGACAGATGCAACAGGAGTTACAATTTTAGCAAACGCCCCGGATGATGTATCATGTGCCTCAGAATTAGATGGTAGGATCGAATCAACTATTAATGGTGGAGTAGGGAATGATATATTTTACTTATACACGGGTGATCCAGGAGATGCATTTGCCCCAAATGCAACAGCTACCTTGGTGCAAGGCCCTGCTAGCTATGGTACTTTTGAAGGATTACCGCAGGGGACAGAATATTACATTGCAGTTACTAGTGGATCAACATGTATGGATGTAGCTGGACCCTTTGAAATAGTGAGACCAGAACCAATAATATTTGGCTCAAGTACTATTGCTACTTCATGTAACGGAAGTGAGGATGGTAGTATTACTTTAGAAGTAATTTCTGGTGGAGTGGGACTTATACAATTTGCTATAGCTCCGAATTTTAACGAATTTTTTAGTGATCCTGCAGCACCAAATACGTATACTTTTGAAAATTTGGAAGGCGGTACTTATGAAATACTCATACAAGACGAAAACGGTTGTTTTGAGAAGGATTTTATTACTGTAAATGCGCCAAATGAGCTTTTGATAAGTACTGTACAGACAACTGCAGAATTATGCGTTGGAGCAAATGATGGTACTGCTAACTTCTCTGTATCTGGTGGTACGTTATTTAATGATATATTAATTTCACCTACGCCTTATTATGAATATAAGGTTGAAATGATTGCACCCATTGATGAAACGGGAACTGGAATTTTTACGTCGTATGATAATCAGGTATTAGAGAATTTACAGGGAGGAGCCTCTTATGCACTATATGTACAAGACGCTAATTTATGTGATGCTATGGAGCTTTTCACGGTAGCCTTAGGAGTAGATTTAACAGCTACACCAGTTGTTGAATATGGTTGCGATGGTATATTTCCTAATAGTACTAGCACTATACAATTAGCAGACCAACGTGTAAGAAATGATGTACTATATGCCTTAGACCCTGTAGACGCTACAGATGCTATTACCTCCTTCGCAGGAACTACTAATACATGGGGAGATTTGGCTGCTGGTGAGCACACCGTTTATATATATCATGAAAATGGTTGTACTGACAGCGTAGTATTCTCTACAGAATCGTACGCACCCATAACATTAAATGCCATTAAAACAGCACCGAATCAATTTCAAGCTAACGCAGAGGGTGGTTATGGTACGTATGAATATTTTTTCAATAACGAATCTTACGGTTCAGAGTCAACATATACTACAACCCAAAGTGAAAATGTAAGCGTGAGAGTTGTAGATGCTAGAGGTTGTGTTGCCAACCTAGTGGTACCTTTTGAATTTACTGAAACTCCAGATATCCCTAATTTCTTTACACCTAATGGAGATGTATTAAATGAGTTATGGAAAATAGATAACAAAGAATTTTTTCCAAATCTTGAAGTAAAAATATATGATAGGTATGGTAGGGTAGTAGCAAATCTTGCAGAGATAGAAGGATGGGATGGAACTTATGACGGTAAGGAATTGCCCACTGGAGATTATTGGTACGTGATATTTACAAACGATAAGCAAGATAAGCGCTTTGTAGGACATTTTACTTTATATAGATAGTACCTAAATACTGGAAAATGGTTTATAAATTTTGCATGTACGTAAGGTGATCTTGAATGGAAGAATTGAAAGAAGCTTACATTACTATTGACAAACTATGACTTAAGTGCTATTATAATTTTTCGCAGAAAATGATGATACAATCACCATTTTCAATTTTAGTAAAAAATAAGTAATCAGCACCTCCATCTGTAATTTTCAACTTCTTACGAATCGTCGCCACTGAATCTGGAAAATTTCTGGTGGTAACATTTGCCTTTTTTATTCCTAACTTACTAAATACCTTCTTATTGTAGGCGAGTTTACTTCTAATCTTAAAAGTTCTACCAAGAAAAGAGATGCAATCATTACTTGTATAAAGATGAGAATTAGGGTGTAACTTCTTTAAACCGTAGCGTATTCCTATTAAATTGAAAGCACCAGATTTTAAGATAGCAGCATTGGGTTCGTATAGATAATCTAGTGGCTTAGAATACTGCGCATTTGCATCTTGAGAGTCGTTTAGGTAGAAGTCAAAACTACCATCACCCTTATTGGTAAGATTTATAGTTTTAACTTTTAATAAAGCTTTAAAGTCTTTCTCTACTATCCACAAAATTTCTTTCACGTCATTTTCAACGGCTACTATATGTATTTCTTTAATAAATCGCAACTGACTAATGCCTGCTTGTAAATCTAAAAGGGGACCTGTTTTTATAAGGATATTTGAAGTTTTAGATAATAAGAAGTCTAAATGATCAGGAAT
>Ga0115565_10003538_pt1 | contig 11077 bp, 10 predicted proteins | sample COGITO_mtgs_1105_FD_87199 | JGI IMG/M metagenome (GOLD analysis project Ga0115565, IMG submission 87199) | Pelagic marine microbial communities from North Sea - COGITO_mtgs_110530 | ecosystem: Environmental > Aquatic > Marine > Epipelagic | place: Germany:Helgoland, sampling site Kabeltonne... | reverse complement strand
TTCTCTAAATATTCTTTTAAATTATCAATACCATATTTATCTTTATTATTATTTATATAATCAATTGCACATGTAAGTGAACATTGTACACTTTCTTTCATTACATCACCTTGACACCCAGTTAATCTTAAACTAAAAGGAGTATCGCTATTAAAAAAATTAGGAAATATTTGTATAGGAACTATACCACCGCCTCCATTAGTAGTAGCATATAAGCCATTGATTACCCCAATTGTAGGTACTTTATGTATTTGTTGAATTTCTAAACGTGGTTTCTCTAATATGTCTATAATTACATTTTCTGTTATTATAATTTTCTTATCTTGACTTTCAAATAATCCTCTTTGATATAATCGATCTACATTTAAATTTAATAATATGTTTTCTATTTTTCTTTTTAATTCACGTACGCCGGCTTCATATGTATATTTATCAATTATAAATCGAATTGCACTATCAGTTAATTCAAAATCATTACTATCGAACCCAATTAGATCACATGTTTCTTTAAACATAAATAATTTAACAATATGTATTTTATCTTTTACCGAATAAGGCTTTGTTTCTATTTCTTTGAAACGATCTAATAAAATAGGATCAATTAAACTACTATCATTATATGAAAATATCATTATTACCTTATCTAATGGGAAATCAACTCCTTGGAAAAATCTATCTTGAAAAGATTTATTCATATTTGGATCAGTTAAATGAATTAAAATACTTGATATTTCATTTGATCCATTCTTAGAACATGTTTTATCCAATTCATCAAAGTAAAGTATACATCTACTCTTACCAACTTCGACCATTTTTTTAATAATCATGCCTGGCTGTGATCCAGAATATGTATATCCATGTCCATGTAGTATTTCGCCATCATTTTGACCTCCTAATGTAATTTGTGCAAAAGGTACATTTAATACTTCACTGACACACCTTGCAAGTAATGTTTTACCAACGCCTGGTGGTCCAACTAGAGAAATAACACTACCACCACTTTCTGGATTTGTAATCCATTTACCTATTATTTGCAATAAAGAATTTTTTGCTTCAGTATGTCCATATGTTAATTTTTTTAATTTATCTTCAATTGATGATATAAAATGTCTTCTTCTTGAAATATCTTTATTTAATTCGTGAAATATAGCATCATCAGTTGGAGATGACCATGGGAATTTTATTAATGTTTTTACATATTGTAATTGTTTATAATATTCATTATTTGATGATTTCATTTCTTCTACTTTTTCTAGTGCTAATCCTTTAACACTTAATGGCATATTTTTTAATGATATAATTTGTTTTTTAAAATCAACATCGTCGCTTGTCATATTTTGTATATTTTTAAGTTCATCTTTCATATTAGAAAGTGATTTTTTTAATTTGATTTGACTAACATAATTTAAATTTTTGTATATAATATCGTATATGAGATATAAATTTATTTTCTTTTCTTTTGTAATTTCGAATAATAATCCGGCGATATTGATATTTTCTTCATTGCCTAATAATAGTAGTCGTATTGTGGTGTACATATCTGTTATAGTGTTATTTTTCTTAATAAAGTCTTTCATAATATTCATAAAAGATTTACCTATTAATGATATATATCTATCATAATTATTATCAATAAATGTTATGAAATCGTCATTATTATAACTGAGTATTTCAAAAATTGTAAGTGTCTTAAAAAAACTTTTTGAAAACTTACGAGTTGCTCTGCATTTTACTAGTTTACCCTCTAATAATTTTTTTTTAAAATATAAAAATTTATAAGCAATTTGACAAGTCTTGATATATAAACTAATTGAATCTTGTATAAATATTCCTTCTATTAATATGGTATTATTATAATTCTTGATTTCAATACATACAATTCTATTTAATAAATCATCATTATTTACAGATTTAATATAAACATTAGTATCTTCCATATATTTAAATAATGAATCATCTATTTCTTCTTCACATGAATCATCTGATAGATTGTTCATTAATGCTGTATCATCTGTATCCATACTCATTTGTTTAAATTTATTATTAGTAATATTAAATTTCAAAGGTAAAAATATTTTATTTAAAAAATCTAAATATATATTTGTATGTTCTGAATATAGTATTTTTAAATCTAATTTCAAAAGTATTTCTAAAATAGATTTAATATTTATACAGCCATATGTTTCAGATAATTTAATTATATCTAATCTTTTTGCATCTAATGGATATAGAATTGTATTTATTTCTTTTTTATAAGTTAAATTGTATAAATTTTTTAAATAATTTCTTGCATTAAAAAATGTAGAATCATTAGAATCATTTAAATTCATATCTAAATATTTATCTAATAATTAACAATTATCTTCTATTTTATTAATTATGAATTTATTATATTCTGCATTTAATTCCTTTACTAATTCATAAATTTTCCCTATAACTATATTCCTCTGATATAATGATATTATATTAGTATCATATGAATAATTTATATGATCTTGAAAAATAGTTAAATACTTCGATAAAAATTTATAGTTTCGTTGAATATTAAATATAATAAATTTATTTTTTATTTCTTGAATTGTCATACTATATTATACATACTATTTTTTAAATATTTAAATTAAATGTGTTTAATTCCAAAATTATATATATAAATTATAATTATATAATAATGTCTGAAGATAAAAAAAAATCTAGATCATTCAAAGTTAAATTAGGTGAAGACAAGGCATATGGTAGATATACAGGCGATTCTCCTTATCAAGCTGCAAATAAGGCTCTTTCCGAATTAATTAGAAAGAAAAAAAAAGACGGAGATACAACTGCTGGTAAAATTAATTTTACTTTAATAGAATCAACGAAAGGAAGTAAAAATAAAGAACACGAGTATATAGGTAAAAGAATTTCTTTAAAAAAGCCAATTACATATCAAACTAAAGATGGATTAGATGTTACTAAGAAATTTAAAAATGAATTAAAGAAAGTTAAAAAAGGAGAATAAATATTAGTTTATATTAAATCCAAATAAACTATTTAAATTAATCATATATAGTAAAAAATTACTTTAGAATCCTATAATATATAAAATATATAGAATAATAATAAAATTATATAAAATTATTTTATTATTAGTATATAATGAGTCTAGAAAAACTTTTTCATATCCCAGAGTTCATGCCTGAATACTTTGATAAGTATATGGGCATGCCAACAATTTTTACATTTATTGTAATATTTCAAGGATGTTTTGGAGGGAATGGTGTTAAACAAACACCAAAAGCGTTAACATATCTATTACAAAATCACAATATAAGCCCTATTGTTAGATTTTTATTTGTATTTGCAATAGGTTATACTGCTACATCAGATATAGAAACAGCAATGATTGTTACAGTTGCTTTTTTCACATTTTTACATTTATTAAGAACCTCTGAAGAAAGAAAAGAAGTTCCTTATTTGGTTTAAATTTGTATGTTAAATTGTTGACAAACATCATGAAGTAAATCAAAAATCTGGATAGAGTTTAAATTATAAAAATTCATCATATCATAATTGATATTATGACTTTTTAATAAATTATTTATTGTATTAATATTACCATATGAATTAATCATATTCAAATCATTTTCCATATATTCCTTAATATTCGTTTGTATATTATTCATGTAAGTTTCAAATAATTCATGATCTAATATTAATGAATCCAATTTATATAAAATATTCTGTAGATAAGATATTATTAATTGTTTAGTGTATTTACTAATATTATTAATTGTATTAATTTTATCAATATTATTATTGATTATCGTTATTAGTTCAATATTTAATTCTTTTGATAAATCTATTTCGATAATTGAACCTATTTTTGTTATTTTATCTGTTTCATCCGCTATTTCTTTATTTCTATTATTATCATACATATCTATTAACATTGGAAATTTTTTACTATTAATCTTTAACAATTTCTTTAAATTTTGAATTGCATTTATATAATCATTATTTTCTATATTTACATCTTGAATTGTATCTAATATTTCAATTTTCTTTCTATTAACATTACTAATATGATCAATTAATTTTTTCTTATCTTCATCGGTAAAATTAATAAATTGATTGCTATTACAATTATATTCAAGGTTATTGATCTCTCGTTCGAGTTTGTTACATAATGTATATAACTTGATTTTTAATGAATCTATCTCGTCATATTTATGTGCATCGTCTAACATTTTTTTTATGGTTTGGTCGTCAAATAATTCATTATTTTTTTCAATGATTATATGACTATTATTATCAGAACCTTTTTCATTTGCAATAACATTAATCATACAATTATTATCAACTTTGATATCAATTTTAATTATATTTTTACCAGTCTTTTGAGGATTTAAAATGGTTAGTTTAAAACTCCCAATCATAATATTATCTTTAACTAATTCTCTTTCTCCTTGATAAATTTCAATATTAACTTCTTTTTGATAATCTTCATCATTTGTAAATAGTTTCTGTTTTTTTGCAGGCAATTTTGTTCCTTTTTTAATAATTTTAGTCATTTGTCCATTATCTGAATCAATACCGATTGATAATGGCAATACATCAACTAATGCCAAATTATTAGTGAATGCATCAGACGGATTATTAATCATATAGCCTTGTATAGCTGCTCCAATTGAAACAACTAAATCTGGATCTAAATTACAAATGGGTTCTTTCTTAAAAAATCCATTGATAAAATTTTTAATTTCAATTAATTTCGTTGATCCGCCAACCAATGTAATATAATCTATTTTTGAAATATCGGTATTTGCAGATGATAAAATTATATTAATATGATTTGTAATTCTTTCTATTAAATTATTAAATAAACTACTTATCTCATTCCTTTTTTTATTATATGTTAAATTCAAACTAATATTATTATCATCATCTTCATAAAACTCGAGTATTTCTATTTTGTCAATCATATTACATTTAAACTTTTCACATAAATCTACTAATTCTGGTATTTTTTTCTTTATAATATTATCATCTATTTTATAGAACTTATTCTCATTTTTAAATTCAAGTAAAACATCATTTAAAATTGCTTTAGTAAAATCTTCACCGCCAAGTAAATTATCACCCTGTGTACTAATTACTTCATGTAACCCATCATCAATATTTAAAATAGATAAATCCAATGTTCCACCTCCTAAATCAAAAATCAAAATATTAACATCATTGTGTAAAGTTAATCCATATGCTAATGCAGCAGCGACAGGTTCATTAATAATTCTTATACAATTTAAGTCAGCAAGCTTCGCTGAAATTAATATTGAATCACGTTGAATTTGATTAAAATGCGCTGGTATTGTTATTACAACATCTTTAATCTTCTCATTTAATTGTTTATTTGCTTTATTAATTATAAATTTTAAAATTAATGCATTTAATTCTTCTAATACATAATACTTATTCTCATTTTTATTAAACACTTGTATTTTATCATTCTTAATCTCGCAATTAAAATTTAGATCTGAAAGAAATTTTAATATATTAATATCAGATAATTTATAACCTATAAAACGTTTTATATTTTTTATAGCATTATTATAATTATAATTATTATTACATACTAATTTTCCCTTCTCTGTAAATTCTACTACACTGGGAAATAAATTAGAGTTATTATTTTTAATTGTAATATATGTATTACCATTCCATATATGAGCAACACTATTAGTAGTACCTAAATCAATACCTAATACGATTTCAGCCATTAATTAATAATATATTTTAATATATTATTAATTACGAATTATTTAAATTAGATATAAATAGTCCTCAAAAATCATAAAATTTGAGGACTATTTACCATTACATGAACTGATTATTTATCTAAAGTGTAAATAGTTTAGGTAAATAACTGATTTGAAACGTTCTAAAAATAAAAAGTTATTTATATATATATTGGATGAGTTAATATATTAATTACTATATTCTGCCAAAAAAGGGTCATTATTTTTTAATTGAATTTGTAAAGGAATATATTGTTTATCACTGTCATATTCATCTGATGTTATAAATAAACTTGAATCAAAATCGATAATATTATTATCATTATTTATAACATCTTCTGAATAATTAATTTTTAGAATATTAATTTCTTTAAACATATCTTCAAATGTATTATTATCATATTTACTTAAAAATCCGATAATATTATCAATTACCTCTATTTTTAATATTAACCTTTTATGATGCATATTCATTTTACTTAATGCTGTATCTAACTCCTCACTATAATATTTAAATACTTTCATCCCATAATTTTTTATATGCACTTTTTTAAGTTCATTCAATTTATATATAATAACATTTAAGTCATAAATATTATTTGTTGAATTATCAAATATATCTAAATTAATTTTAGAACAATTATTTAAGAAACATTTAAATTGATTATCGTTTAATGATTTACTAATAATAATATTTTTATAATTTTCTGGTATTCGTGATAAATAGTCATCCACCATATCTTATAATTAATCTTATAATATTTTTTTAAATACTAATAAAAATGTATTTAAATTGATTTCTAAATTAATTTTATTAGTATTTAAAATTAATTTGGAGATTATATTTTTTGCATGATAAAACTAAAACTATTTGGTGTATGTTTAAAAAAAATTGGTTTACCTTTATTTTCTTCATTGCAGAAATTCAAGAAAATTAGAAGCATTCTTCGAACACCTATAACAACTTTCCTCTTTTTTTGTAATTCTTCTTCATTTGCCATTAACCCGCTACCATACTTACTTTTATCGCCTGGTTCTGAAATATAAAGAAGACCGCCGGTACGAATATGTGATAAAATACGTACTAGATCCTCGTGTATTTTACTAGAGAAATGTATTGAATTAATTAAGCATATTATATCGACATCTCTAAATGGTATAGTTTCAAAATCTCCTAGCTGAAAACTTAAACCAGATAAATCATACCATTTTTCAGCTTCTTCTTTTAATCCTGTCGCAAAACTAATCATTTCAGAACTAGGATCAATACCATATACATTTTTGAAATGATGTGTTAATGCTATTGAATTTTGTCCATGCCCACAACCTAAATCAATAATACTAGATATTTTTGAATCTATCCCAGCACTTTCACATTGATTCGATAACCATTTAAATTTGTTTTCTCCAGTTTGTTCTTCCAGATTTGGAAACGTTAGATAAGTATTCATCTTTATATTATTTTATTAATTTTGGTTCCAAGATTTTAATTTTTGATAATATGATTAAACTTATTGGTACGCACACAGAACTTCCGTATTTTTTTAATGCAAACTGTTTAAATTCTTCTATTTTATCATCATCTAATTTTTCATTTGTTAATTTTAACATTTCAATTTTATTCAAGTCATTTATATTCAAAAATGTAGATACATGTGTATTAAAAATACGACATTTAAAATCTAAATTCTTTATAAATTCCTGATCTGATATAAAATTTAAATTAAAAAAAATTCTGGATTCTAATACAAATTTATCATGACTACAAGAAATTATCATTATTTTACCATTCGTACTTATAAATTCAAATGCTTTTTTTACAAATGATGTAATATCTTCATCTAAATTGAATTTTGTAAATATAATAATAATATCATAAGATGTTTTTGGGTCTAATTCGTAGTCATAAATATCAGAATAACTTATTTTAAATTTAAAATTTCCGAATAATGTATCTATTGATTTTTTGTAACTATTATATTCAGATTGTACAATATAATATTTTTCACAATTTTTAAAATATGTAGATATTTCTAGATCTAAATCCGCATTTTCACTATCAATACTTAATATATTCTTTACATTCTTCCTAATACTAATTGGGAAATTCTTTAACCATGTTTTTATGATATGTGTTTTTGAATGTAAAAAATTAATATCAGTTGTATCAACTATCATTACTATTATAATGATATTTATTATATTTAATCTAGACTTAATCTAAAATACCATCTGATAACAATGATTCTAATATTGAATTGAATTTATTTCTATCATTCTTAAGGTCTTCTTCTTGTTTTTTAAATTCTGATTTAAATTCTGATTTTATATCATCAAAATCTTCAGGTACATCGTCGTTTAAATTATTCAAACTTAACTGTTTTTTAACTTCTTCTATTTTACTTTTATCAAGATTAATAACACTTTTGATTTTTCTCTCTGTTAATATATCACTATATTTTGTATTTAATTGCGTGTTGTCTTCTTTTATTTTTATTATCAAATCTTCAGTTGTGTTTATTTTTGAAGTACTTATGTCTGTAATAATAATTTTATAAGGTATGTTTTTTAACTCAAATTTATTATTATTTCTATCACTATCACTATTTTTAAATTCATTCATAACATCCGGATTAAATTTATTTGAAAACATAATTAAATATAATAAATAAATTAATTTATTTATTAATCTTAAACTTAAAGATATATAAATTAATTTATTTATGAATCTTTATCATGTGTTAGAATTAAATAATGACGCATCGACCATTAACATTAAAAAATCATATAGACGTCTTGCAAAAATATATCATCCAGATAAAAATAAAGGAGAAGATGAGCAGTTTAAAAAAGTAAGTTTTGCATATGAGATATTATCAGATGATGAATTAAGAAAAGACTATGATTCTAAACTTTGCATACATGAACCATACGATTTACTACAAAATATTATTACAAAAAATAAACTTAATATTATTAATTCAATTTTTGGATATATATATGATGATAATGCGACTCTAAGAAATGATATTAATAATTTCAATATTACAAATATATATAATAATATTAAATGTAAATTTGATTTAGATATTAATAATGAGATATTTATAAATATTAAAGACCTTTATTTTAATAAAGAAATAAATATTATGATAAAACGAAAGATCAATAATGAATTTAAAAATTTTTCAATGAGAATAAATCCAGATATATATGATGAAGAATTACAATATGATAATTTAGGAGATGAACATTTCTTTATAAGAGGCCATTTAAATATTAAAATTAAACTAGATTATGATGAAGAATTATATAATATTTTAGATAATTATAATCTTTTGATTGTTGTAAAAGATTTAAATTATAAATTGTTTGATAGTATAAATTTAATAGAATTAAAAAGAATAACATATTTTACGAATGAAAAATATATAATTTATCAAGTAAAGAATTATGGATTTTTAAATAATGATACAAATAAAAAAGGTGATTTATTTATAAAAATATATAATATAATATAATATATGACGCGTGCATTAGAAAGACGAGTAAAATCATCTTTAAATTCTATAAAATATAATGATTTACAATTAAATATTAATCATAAAATATTTAATCAATCAGATAGATTTAAAGATATTATTTCTTATCACGATTATGATAAGAAATTTGATTCAATATCTAATACTAATTATGATCAACAAATCTTAGATTTGTATAAATTAGATATGAAAGATATTATGAATGAAAATAAGAATATAAATAAATTTATAAATAAATCATTTTATGGTAAATATTTGATTTCAGATTTTATATCATCTCGAATAATCCGTAATATTATTAATACATTATTTATTAAAACGACTTATAAAATGAAGAACAGAACTGTTATTATATTTTCAAATAAAGAATTAGATGATTTACTTATTAAAAAGTTAGATTCGATATTTAATTTTTTTGATATTTTAACAGGAAAGGAAAATTACTATTATTTGGAAGTTTTTTTATCAAGTAAAAAAAAATATTTTAATGAAAATTTAGATTCAATAGATGCAGATAATATAAATTCAGGTGCGACACTTCCAGGTAAATATATTTATATATGGAGATGTGAGGAATTATTAAAAGTATTAATACATGAATTGATTCATTATTTAAAAATAGATATGTATCATTATCAAGAAAAGTTTAAGATATTATATAAAGATATTAATTTGAATGCGTTAATGGTGAATCCGAATGAGGCATATACTGAATTATTAGCATTATTTTTAATGTCAATATGGAAATTTTATTATACCGATACTCAATATACATTAAAGGAGTTTGTAAGTAAAAAACTAACAATAGAATTGGGATGGTCATATCATCAAATTGCAAAAATATTAAAATATTTCAAATGTTATTCTACGTATGATGAATTATTTTCTAATAAATGTGAATTTAAACAAAATACAAATGTATTATCATATTTTATTTTAAAAACTTATTTTTTACAAAATATTAATATTATTTTATCAAAGTTTGATTTAAATAATTTATATATGACAAATGAAATATCAGATTTTATTTTAAAAAATACAAATTTACATGATGATAAATTTAGTCAGAATATTAATAATTTAATAATAGCAGATTTAGATAAATCTGTATATGAAGCACATTCTTCTAGAATGACATGTTTGAATTAAATTATATTCTACATATATGTATTTAGTATTAGTTCGTCATGGTGAAACAGAATTTAATAAACAAGGTAGGAAACAGGGCGACGAAGTTGACCCCCCTCTAAATAATATGGGTATAAAACAATCTATAGAAACTGGTAAATTTTTAAATAAAATTTTCAAGTTTGATCTAATATATAGCTCGCCATATATTAGAGCTACACATACAGCGAAATTAATAAAAAAAGAAATTAATTATAAAAATAAGATTTTTATTGAAGATAAATTAAAAGAATCATCGAAAGGTATTTTTAGTGGAAAAACGACAGATGAAGTAAAGATGATAATAAATTCAAATCCTATTTTAAAAAAGATAGAGAAAAATATGAAAAAATATAATCACTTAGAAAGATTAATGCATGTCTATGATTATAAAACGGTAGTGCATATTACAAATCAAGAAGATTGGTTATCGATAGGAATTAGGGCATCAGAAATATTAAATAAAATCATAGATGAGAATTTAGGTAAAAATATATTGATTACAAGTCATGGTTCATTTATTTCAAATGCAATTAGAAATTTATTTAAGATTAGAGAATTTAATAATAAAACTGTGGGCAATGGAAATTG
>Ga0115565_10003531_pt1 | contig 11091 bp, 8 predicted proteins | sample COGITO_mtgs_1105_FD_87199 | JGI IMG/M metagenome (GOLD analysis project Ga0115565, IMG submission 87199) | Pelagic marine microbial communities from North Sea - COGITO_mtgs_110530 | ecosystem: Environmental > Aquatic > Marine > Epipelagic | place: Germany:Helgoland, sampling site Kabeltonne... | reverse complement strand
GTGTTAGTTGAACTTTGGTTTCTACTTTGTTTACATTTTGTCCTCCAGCACCACTTGAACGTGCAGTAACAATTTCTACATCAGCAGGATTGATATCAATTTCAATAGAATCGTCTGCTACAGGAAAAACATACACAGAACCAAAGGTGGTATGACGTTTTGCATTGGAATCGAAAGGTGAAATTCGAACCAATCTATGCACTCCATTTTCTCCTTTTAACCAACCAAAGGCATAATCGCCTTCAATTTCTATGGTAATTGTTTTGATACCCACAACATCACCTGCTTGATAATTCAATGTTTTTAGTTTAAAACCTTGTTTCTCTGCCCACATTGTGTACATTCTAGAGAGCATTTCTACCCAATCGCAACTTTCTGTTCCTCCAGCACCAGCAGTAATTTGTATGGTTGCAGATAAAGAATCACCTTCTTCAGAAAGCATGTTTTTAAACTCAATATCTTCTAAAAACGTACGCGTTTTTTCATATTGATTTTCTACATCTTCTTCTTCAGCTTCGTCTTCTTTATAAAAATCATAGAAAACATTTAAATCTTCATTTAAACGAATTATTTGATTGTAATCTTCTACCCATTTCTTTTTAAAACGAAGTTCTTTCATTAACAATTCAGCAGCTTTTGGATCGTTCCAAAAATTTGGATTTGCTGTTTTTTCTTCTTCATTAGCTATTTCTATGAGTTTTTTATCAATCTCTAAATATGATTTTAATTTCTCAATTCTGGCAGCAATATCTTTAAGTTGGTCTTGTGTAATCATATAAGAACAAAAATAAATGATTTTTTAGGATTTCAAGTTTTTAAAGTTGATAGTTATTTGAAAGTTCTCAATTAAAGGAGAATAAAAAGTATAAAGAGTATAATTAGTTAAATTATAAAGAAGCGCACAAGTTTCAGAAACTATGGATTCATTTTTTTTAATTGATTTGGAAACATATTTTTGATTTATTTTATTTAATTTAGAAAACTATAAAAAACTTGCGAAAATTACCAAAAGAAAAAACGTAAAAAATAGATGAGTAAAGAATTAAATAGTGTGTTATTTTACGAACTTACTAAAATTATAGAGCAAGGAAAACTTCAATTAGTTGCTAGAGTTAATAGTATTCTAACTATTACCTATTGGCAAATTGGTAAAAAAATAAACGACCATATTTTAAAGAATGAACGAGCAGAATATGGAGAACAAGTCGTAAAAAATGTAGCAAAAGATTTAGAAAATAAATTTGGACGAAGCTATACTTTACGAAACGTTAGAAGAATGATGCAATTTGCAGAACAATTTGATGATTTAGAGATTGTGACACCACTGGTGACACAATTGAGTTGGAGTCATTTTCTGCAGCTACTTCCTTTAAAATCGATGGAGCAAAAAATATATTATGCTAAAAAATCTATAGAAGAAAATTGGAGTAAAAGAGTATTAATTTATCAAATTCAAAGAAAAGCTTTTGAAAGAAAAGAAATAGCAACATTACAAACAATTAACGAATTACAGGATTTACAAAACACATTTAAAGACCCTTATTTTCTTGATTTTTTAGGACTAAAAGACGGTTATTTAGAAAATGATTTGGAAGCTGCTATTATAAAAGAGATAGAAAATTTTATTTTGGAATTAGGGATTGGTTTTTCTTTTATCGAAAGACAAAAAAGAATTATTTTAGATGAAAGAGATTTTTATTTGGATTTATTATTTTTTCATAGAAAACTAAAAAGATTGGTAGCAATTGAGTTAAAAATTGGCGAGTTTAAACCAGCTTATAAAGGACAAATGGAATTATATTTAAAATGGTTAAATAAATATGAAAAGCAAGAAGGAGAAAATAATCCTATTGGTTTAATTCTTTGTGCAGGAAAAAGTAATGAGCAAATAGAACTTTTAGAAATGCATAAAGATGGAATTATGGTGGCAGAATATTGGACAGAATTACCTCCAAAAAAACAATTAGAGCAAAATTACACACCTTATTAATTGAAGCTAAAGAAAGAATTAGGCAAATTAAAAATTTAAAATAATCATTAAAATAAAACTTTTAACACAAATTCAAGATGAAAAAATCAATACTAATACTTTTAATTATTTTCTTTACTGTTGATGGGTTTTCTCAATTTTTTGAAGAAAAAACGGGTAAAAATCTTCAAGAAGGAATCACAAAATACGAAGGTTACATTCCTTTTTATTATGATGAAAAGAAAGACAAAATATTTCTTCAAATAGAAAATTTAGATTCCGAATTTCTATATGTAAACGCACTTTCGCAAGGAATTGGTTCTAATGATATTGGTTTAGATAGAGGACAATTAGGAGGTGGAGTAGTCGTATATTTTAAAAAAGCTGGGAATAAAATATTAATGATTCAGCCAAATCAAGATTTTAGAGCCATTACTGATAATGAAGAAGAAAAAAACTCGGTAAAAGAAGCATTTGCAAAATCGGTTTTACATGGTTTTGTCATCAACCAAGAAAAAAAAGGAGTTTATTTAGTCGATGCTACTGATTTTTTAATGAGAGATGCACATGGAGTTGCAGCTACTTTAGCAAGAAATAATCAAGGAAATTATAGTTTAGATAAAAGTAAATCGGCTTTTTATTTAGAGCGTACAAAAGCGTTTCCAAAAAATGTTGAATTGGATTTAATGCTAACTTTTAAAGGAACTCCAAAAGGATATAATATTAGAAGTGTAACTCCAGATGCCAGTTTAGTAACTGTGCATCAACATCATTCTTTTGTGGAGTTGCCAGATAATAATTACAAACCAAGAAAATACGATCCAAGAGCTGGTTCTTGGCAAATGAGTTATTTAGATTATTCATCACCAGTAAACGAATCGATTACAAAACGTTTTATTTACAGACACAGATTAGAAAAGAAAAACCCAAATGCAGCAATTTCTGAAGCAATTGAACCCATTATTTATTATTTAGATAGAGGAACTCCAGAACCTGTAAGAAGCGCACTTTTAGATGGTGGACGTTGGTGGAATCAAGCTTTTGAAGCTGCTGGTTACAAGGATGCTTTTCAGTTTAAAATGTTGCCTGAAGGTGCAGATATGTTAGATGTTCGTTATAATGTTGTGCAATGGGTGCATAGATCTACAAGAGGTTGGAGTTATGGTGCCAATATTTCTGACCCAAGAACTGGCGAGATTTTAAAAGGACATGTAAGTTTAGGAAGTTTGAGAATTCGTCAAGATTTTTTAATTGCGCAAGCTTTACAAGCACCTTATAAAAACAATATAGTTGATGATGATTTTGCGATGCAAATGGCAATTGCAAGAATCAGACAATTAGCTGCTCATGAAATTGGACATACTTTAGGGTTTAGCCATAATTTTGCTGCAAGTACCAATGGAAGAACTTCTGTGATGGATTATCCACATCCAAAATTTACGTTAAAAAATGGTAAAATCGATCTTTCTGATGCGTATGACACTAAAATTGGTGCTTGGGATAAGGTAATCGTGAAGTACTCATATCAAGATTTTGCTGATGATCAAAATGAAGAAACAGCCTTAAAAGAAATTTTAGAAAATGCGTATGAAAGTGGTTTAAAATATTTATCTGATGCTGATGCAAGACCAACAGGAAGTGCAAGTGCAACTGCCCATTTGTGGGATAATGGAGAAACTATTTATGATGAATTGATGAATCTTTTAAAAGTTAGAAAAACAGCCATTAATAATTTTTCTTTGGATAATATAAAAACGGGTGAACCTTATTCTGTGTTAGAAGATGTATTTGTGCCTCTATATTTTTTACACAGGTTTCAAACAGAAGCTACTGTAAAATTAATTGGTGGTTTAGAGTATAGTTATGCTGTAAAAGGTGGGAATCAGAAAGTAGTAGAAAGAGTTTCTGGAGATTCAGAAAGAAAAGCTTTAGCAGCGGTTATAAAAACAATTCAAGTTGATGAAATTGCAATTCCGAAAGAAAAGTTGGCACTTTTTCCTCCAAGAGCTTATGGTTATAACAGAACTAGAGAATCTTTTAAAAGTAAATTAGGGGTTGCTTTTGATGCTTTTTCTGCTGTAGAAACAGCTTCGGAAATGACATTAGAACTTTTATTACATCCACAAAGAATGTCAAGATTAATTGCTCATAAAAGTTTGGATGAAAAACAATTAGGTTTAGAGGAATTATTAGATGAGTTGATAGCGAAAACCATCAGCCAAAAACAAAAAGATGGTTATCATAAAGAATTACAAAATGTAATTAATATGCAAGTTTTAGAACAATTGTTTTATTTAGCAAGTTATCAAAATCAATACAAACAAGTGAATGCTATTGTTAGTTTTAAGTTAGATGAAATTGCATCACTTTTAAAAAATAAAAACGAAACAGGAACGCAAAAAATATACGATGCTGCCATGATAAAAATGATTGAAAGTTTTATGAAAAATCAAACTTCATTCAAAAAAACAGCTGCTCCACAAATTCCAGATGGTTCACCAATTGGGAATTAAGAAAGTTTAATCGACAACAATTTCGGTTGTTTTATAAAGTGGAATTCCAGAAGTTGATATTCCCTCAATTTCTATAACGTATTTGCTATCAGTATCGGATGTAAAAAATGAAATTTCTACATCATTATTATCTGTGATTGTAATATTTGGATTCCAATATAAAGTTGTTCTAACATCTGCTTTGGTTTGTTCTTCAATACCATTTATGTGGTCTGGAGAATAAAACTCTTTTGCTGTATAAAAACCAGCAACTTTATAATCTATAATTCCGGGTTTTCTTTTTACGTTACTTTTAGCACTGTAACTATAACCTTCTTTTGAATAGATTGAAATTACAGCTCCACCACTAGAAAAAATTAGAGCTTCACCATTTGTTAAAACATCAATAAAAGAAATTTCTGAGGCAGGAATACTTCTTAAATCTGACACTTCTATAGGAGCTTCATCTAATAAAATTAAAGGAGATATATTTCTAAATCTATTTACAATTATAGAATCGTTTATTAAAGTAACACCAGGAATAGTATAAAATAATTGTAAAGCATCGCCATTATTAAATCTTTCATCTGAAACATCAAATCTGTTAAATGCACTTCCATAAGAGGTTCTATCGCTCATTTCTGATTCTCTCAAATCCTCTTCATCGTCTAACTTAGTGGTTAGTACAATTTCGTCTAAAACATTTTCAAATTGTGCGAAATTGGCTTTTATTTCTGCCAAGTAATTTTTTAATTTTAAATATTCAGCTATTTCTGTTGCTGATTTTTTTCTATTTATTGCAGAAGAATCTTTGTAAAAAAGTGCGATATCTTCATTTTCTTTAGGAGCAATAAAAACTTCTCTATCTTTATCTTCTTTAGATTTAAAATTAGTTAATCTAGCTTCTAAAAAAACAGGAATACTATCAAAAAAAACATAAGGACCATAAGAAAATTCTCCTTTTAAATTCGATTTTTGTATGGGTTCTTGAGCTACAGTTTTGCCATTAAATGTTAATCTTGTTGGAACTGATATATTTCCATAAGGTGCTTTCATTTGTAAGGTTTTACCAGCAATAGTAATTCCTTTCTCTACATCAAACTCTGCTTTTGATTTTTGATTTTCAATAATTTCTTGCCAAGTATATCTTCTCCAGCCATGGGTTAACATGGTTAAATCTAGCAAATAGTTGCGTTTTCTAAAGTTATTATTAAAGTCTGTAAAAAAATAATTCGGGTTTTCAATTTTACCTTTTAAGTCTGAGTTTAATAAAAGCCATGTTTTTATATTTTCTGAATATTTTTTTTGAGGAGATGCGTAAACATCTCTAACAGACATAGATAATTTACTAGGAACGCTATTATTTAGTTTATCTTTTGTATTAACTTTTAATGTAACTTTTCTTCTATTTCCATAGTAATCTTTCTGCTTAATAATATTTACATCAACTTCTTTATTTTCATTTTGTATAAAAACAAGTCGTTCGCAAACTGGTTTAGCTTCAGCATTAAGTAAGGTTAATTGAAGTATACTATTATTTAAATTATTTAAAGGGAGTTTTAAGATTTGTTTTGTAGCATATTCATCAAACGTTTTCTCGAAAATTAATTTACCACGTTCTGTTATTATTAAGGTAGCTCCTAAAAGCCCGTTTAAATTTGTGGTATTTAAATCGATAAAAAGTTCATTCTGGTTATTTATCGTATTTAAAATAAATCCGTTATCTATAGCATTTGGTAACTTATATTTATAATCTTTTTCTTCGGTTTCTATAATTGCATAATAACTATTTCCCTTTGTAGGAATAAACGAAACTTCACCTAAACCAAACTCTAAAGTAGAAAAATTAACGATTTCATTATCATTTTGATCTACTAATTTTCCAGTAAATTTTAATTCATCAAAAGAAATGTTTTTTATTTTTAAAGCAACTCTATTTAAAAGATTATTTACAATGTAACCTCCTTGTGGATAGAAATTTACAACAGGTTCAAAAATATTTTTATTTTCATAAATACTATCATTTATAATGGTATTAGATATACTTGTTTTTTCTTCAGATGATAGAATTGTTATGTTTTTTTGAAAGAAGTATTCAACACCTTTATTTCTCATATAATTTGTATAAGCTCTTATTTTATAATTACCTGCACTTATTTTTTTAGGTAAATCAAAATCTCCTGAAGCACTTAAATCTTCAATAAATAATTTTTTTCTACTAATAATGCTATCTTTTTCGTTTAAAAGTTCTGCGTATGCCAAATTACTTTTTTCTGTTTTTTGGTGAGAAATACCATTCACTAAATATAAAGTGAACCAAATAGTACTTTCTGAAAAATAATAGCTTTTATCGGTATGTAAATAGGTCTTTTCAGGATAATTCTGTGTGGAATATTCAGAAAGATTTTTAGTAATTCTTTCAGTTATATTTTGTTGAGCTACTATAAAAGTAGTTGTGAAATAAAAAATAATTATTGTGAGTAGCTTAACAATTTTCATTCGAAATTTATCTTAAGATTTGTATTCCAAAAATAGGTTTAACTCAATAAAAATAAAAGTTAAACTTCAAAAAAGTATTTTTTTATTTTTAAATTCGTTTATTCAAATAGAATTAGTATCAATTATGATTATAGACCTTATTTCAGATACAGTTACAAAGCCAACAAAAGAAATGTTAGTTGCAATGATGAGCGCAAAAGTTGGCGATGATGTTTTTAAAATGGATCCTACAGTAAATGCATTACAAGAAAAAGTAGCTAGTATGTTTGGTATGGAAGATGCTTTGTTTTTTCCATCAGGAACTATGGCAAATCAAACTGCCATAAAATTACATACACAACCTGGAGATTTAGTTATCTGTGATAAATACGCCCATATTTATAATTACGAAAGTGGAGGAGTTGCTTTTAATTCTGGAGTTACATGTAAGTTAATCGATGGTGAAAGAGGCATGTTTATAGCAAAACAAATTGACGAAATAGCTGCTGCAAAACCCGAAATATATTTACCTTTTACCAAACTAATTTGTTTAGAAAACACCACAAATAAAGGTGGAGGTGCTTGTTGGGATTTTGAAGAAATAAAAAAAATACAGCAAGTAGCTAAAAAGAATAATTTAAAGTTTCATTTAGATGGAGCACGTTTATTTAATGCTTTAGTTGCAAAAAATGAAACTCCAAAACAATATGGAGAATTATTTGATACAATTTCTATTTGTTTATCAAAAGGATTAGGAGCACCTATTGGTTCTCTTTTATTAGGTTCTAAAAAGGATATTACATACGCATTAAGATTAAGAAAATTATTAGGAGGTGGAATGCGTCAAGTTGGTTTTTTGGCAGCTGCAGGAATGTATGCGTTAGATAATCATGTGGAAAGATTGGCAGAAGATCATCAAAAAGCAAAAGAAATTGGAGCTCTTTTAGGTTCATTATCTTACATCACAAAAGTAGAACCGATTGAAACTAATATTGTTATTTTTTATGTTGATAAAAAAGTTGGAGCGGATAATTTTATCAACCAAATGAAAGCAAAAAATATTTTGTTAACACCAATGGGTGAAGGAAAATTACGTATTGTTACGCATTTGGATTATACTGACAAAATGCACGAAATTTTATTAAAAGAATTGAAAAATTTCTAAAAATAAAAACGAACGACTGGAGATATTGGCGAAGCAAAAACACTTTTATCATCATCATATAAAACGTCATAACGAATACCAACTGCAAACCTACCTTGGTTGTAGGCAATTCCTAAATGTAACGCAGGAAAGTTAGAGTTGAAAGATTCAAAACCTTGTACTTTCTGCTGCGCAAAATAATAATCGAATTCACCAGAAAACTGAACATTGAATTTAGTTTGATACAAAGAAATAATACTTGTACTATAAGCAGTAGTAGAAAAATCGTTTATTTCGCTATACAAATATCCTAAACCAGCACCTAAAGCAAATCCATTTTCAAAATTATAAATAGCACTTGGCGAAATACCAATGGTTGTTTGGTTATTGCCAAAACCAAGTGTAAAACCACCTCCAAATCTTACATTATCCCAAAAATCGGTTCTTTGAGAAAAAGATGTTAATGAAAGGCTTAAGAGTAAAAGTAAGATTATTTTTTTCATAAAAATCAATTTAATTAAATTCGTCTAATTTAATTAATTCTTTGTAATTTCTATTTAATTTTTTTAATAAAATACCATAAATTAATTTGTAAAACAACCAAAGTAATACCATAAATATAATAATAGCAATAACTTGGCTTATAATAGTAATCATTATAATTTTGTCTACGCTCACAGGTAAATTATCTGGATTCATAATTTTCATAAGCATATCAGTGTCACTAATAATAAAAGTATTTATAATTAAGCTTGATAAAAATACAATTGCTATATTATAGTAAACATAATATTTTATAGTTTTTCTAATATTTAAAATCCTCTTAATTAAGTTTTTAGTGTTTTCTATAACTGATATTTTCTTATAATTTACATAAAAATAATACAGAAATATAACAATAACTATATAATGTAATATTGAAAAAAACATGACTTGCTTTTCTAAATTTAAATCAGCATAAACTTTATAGAAACTTTCAGGAACTAATAAATTTAAACATAACCAAAAAGCAAGTTCTAAAAGCCCAACAATAAAAATCCATTTTACAATTGATGACGATTTAGAATGCGCTAATTTATAAATTTCGATAGAAGTTAATTTTTCGGTTTCTTCTGGCTGGTTTCCCCAAGCCTTTTTATAGTTTTCTAATAAATCCATATTTATGGGTTTAAAATATTTTTTAATTTTTCTTTTGCTCTGTTCATTTTAACTCTAGCATTCACAGAGGTTATCCCTAGTGTTTCAGCGATTTCTTTATAAGGTTTGTCTTCTAAATATAAAAAAATTAAAGCCTTTTCAATATCGTTTAAATGATGAATTGCGTTGTATAAAGAGGCTAGTTGTTTCTCTTCAGTATCATCATATTCATGCCCTTTTATTTTGTACGCAAAATCACTAATATCTTGTGTTTTAATTCTTCTTGTAGATTTTCTATATAAAGAAATTGCCGTATTTAAAGCAACTCTATACATCCAAGTACTAAATTTGGAATCACCTCTAAACTTCGGGTAATTTTTCCAAAGTTGAATGGTGATTTCTTGAAACAAATCATTATGAGCATCTTTATTTGTAGTGTAAATTCTACAAATTTTATGCGCAATATTTTGGTTTGTTTCAAAGTCCGATAAAAATCTAGTCTCTAAATCTTTCTGCACTTTAGTAATCGTTAGTTATTTTATTAGTAGATCAAAAGTATTAAATGTTACAATTCTCTAAAATAAATTTTATATCCGAATAAAATTATTAGATTTGTTCCACATAAAATTAAATAAATTGAACAATATTAAGCAAGATTTTAGCATTAAAGACCTTGAAAATATCTCTGGAATTAAAGCGCACACTATCAGAATTTGGGAAAAGCGTTACAATTTATTAACACCTAAAAGATCGGAAACTAATATTAGGTATTACACTCCAGAAGATTTAACAAAGCTTTTAAATATTGTTTTATTAAACAATAATGATTATAAAGTCTCGAAAATTGCAGCCATGTCAGATGAAGAAATTACACTTCAATCTAGAGAATTGGCTTTTAAAACTGCTATTAATGATGAAGCTATAAATGCTTTTAAAGTTTCGATGTTTCAGTTTGATAAAGTTTTATTTAACAACACTTATAATACTTTACTTCATAAAAAAACATTTAGAGATATTTTTAAAGATGTATTTATTCCTTTTTTAGAACATATAGGTTTGTTATGGCATACAGAAACTTTATTGCCTGCACATGAGCATTTTATATCAAATTTAATTGCACAAAAAATTCAAATAAATACAGAGAAATTACAATTTAATATCATCAACACAAATAAAACTTATGTGTTATTTTTGCCTGAAAATGAAATTCATGAATTAGGTTTGTTGTACTTAAATTACGAGCTGGTTTTAAGAGGTTTTCATACTATTTATTTAGGACAAAGTTTACCTTTAAATAACCTTGATTACTTTATACAAGGTGAACGTGAAATCTGTTTTATAGCAGCGTTAACAATACAACCTTATGATGATAAAATTGAGAAATATTTTCATGATATTAGTGAAATAATGTCTAACTCCAATAATCAGTTTATTGCAGTTGGTAGAAAGGTAGAAAAGGTAAAACATTTAGATTTAGCTTCAAATATAATAATGTACGATTCTATATCCGATTTGTTAAAAGTCTTATAAAGTTTTAATCTTATAAAATTAATTGTTTAATTAATATTTATATTTGTTAGACAAATCAACTAAATGAATAAAAAAGTATATATAATAGGTTCTGGTTTTTCTTCTTTATCAGCTTCTTGTTATTTAGCAAAAGAAGGTTATGAAGTTACTGTTTTAGAAAAAAACGATACTTTAGGTGGTAGAGCAAGACAATATAAAAATGAAGGTTTTACGTTTGATTTAGGGCCTTCTTGGTATTGGATGCCAGATGTTTTTGAACGATTTTTTGGAGATTTTGGTAAAAAACCTTCAGATTATTACATTTTAGATAAATTAAGTCCTGGTTATGAAGTTTATTTTGG
>Ga0115565_10003523_pt1 | contig 11105 bp, 12 predicted proteins | sample COGITO_mtgs_1105_FD_87199 | JGI IMG/M metagenome (GOLD analysis project Ga0115565, IMG submission 87199) | Pelagic marine microbial communities from North Sea - COGITO_mtgs_110530 | ecosystem: Environmental > Aquatic > Marine > Epipelagic | place: Germany:Helgoland, sampling site Kabeltonne... | reverse complement strand
TATGAAGACCAATACGGACTATATTAAAAAATTTGCCTGCGAGCTCTTGGTTTTTTATTTTTTTATTTATTTTTTTCTTTTTTTTTAAACAAAATATCATATACTTACCAAATATTTTAATTATTCACTTGACCAGGAAACTAAACTGGTCCTCCCCAGGCAACTGCTCTTGTTAAAGGTGGGGGCATAAGTAGATCATGAGCATTACCATTGTTATCTACATACGCGTCGGCGTTTGCGGATACCGTATTGGATTGGGCGCGTTGTAGTGATGAGAATCCGGGCGGGTCAATTCCTTGCGTTAAGTTGCGAGCCATGCCTGATACAGCCCTATAACAACTTTCAATTGCGACTTCATCCGAATTGTGGACGGTAATAGATTTTTCGGGATTAAACCCATACCACCCACCTATTTCTTCGGCATCCATATTGGCGGCCATTAATATGGCTCTACCGCCATTTTTGCGGAAATTTGTCATTTTTTCGCGTGTTTCCGTAACGCTATGGCGACTTTCGTTGTCTTGGCCGTCTGTAATGGCTATTATAACCATTGCGATATCGGGATTTAACGCTCTGGCTTTGCGTGAGAGTGAATTTAAATAAGTTTCTTTTTTTAGCATAAGAGCATCAATTTGTTCAATGAGAGTATCATTGAAACGCGTGGACCCCCTTGGCTCTAATGCGGATTCAATCGCTTCGCGGGTAGGAAGGTCGTCATTTAATAGGTCGGCATCATCCAACACAGTATTTACTGAGTAATCAAATGTTACGAGAGTAACACTAGCCGATTGATTTGTTTCAAGGGCGTGTTTTTTCGCATCATCTAATAGATGTTCGGCCATATCATATTGTTTTCCTCTGAAGGAACACATTGAACCAGACCTATCGGCCAGGATGGTTTTATAAGATTTGGAGGGCTGGTAACCCTGACTACGTGAGGTTTGTTGAGCGATTGAAGACATGTTTAACAGCGAGGACGAGGAAATTACTTATATAAGACAAGTGATTTCACTTCAATTTTTCAATTCTATGAAAAGTACCTTGAGTAATAAGTTGATAAAAAAATACCTTGACAAATAAAATACCTAAACTGTTTATTCAGGGTGTAAATATTTTGCTAATGCCTGATTCATATCTTTTTTATATTTTTCATATGGCGTTGGGTCACTATAACCCTTAACCCAATCAATTTTATTATTATTAGCTAAACCCCATATATAACCAGCCGTCCAATCTGGGTTGCCTTTTGTATTTAAGTAATCCATCATTTTCTCCTTTGTCTTCAAATAAGGAAGAATTCCCATTAACATAGCCATATTAAACAGATTTTGCAGTTGTAGGCAAGTTTTTTTATCTTTTTCCTCATCAGCCCTCATTTCGGCGGTTTCATTAAATTTTTCTAATTCTGGCATATCATCATAAATATCTTTGGGGTTCAGGACTTCGGTGGTTTGAGACATGTTTGATTGATACATAGTTTGTGACATTGTGATTAAAAAAGTTATATATTATTATTTTAATTCAATTTTATACACTCTAATCAAACTCTACACCTTCACTTTCATTATAATTTTACCTTGTTACCTTGAAACAAATGCCTTAAACTCTTGCTGACCTTCCATTAGCATCTTCCATACTATCATCGCTACCGTGTATTAACGTCGCGATTGCCCTTCCCGACATGCGCGGCATTGATGTATTTTCGGGATAAGTTAATCTACGAGGTCTATAACTATCATCGGTTTGTTGCCATCCTCCTGTGGGAGATTGATCAATATAATTAAAGGATGAGTATGTATTAATTAGTCGGTCATTAATAATGTTATAACGATTAAAAGGTTCTTGTATTTCACCTTCTTCCAATGGTGATGGAACATTCAACGCCGCTCGGTCGTATTCCAGTTCATCTTGTGAAAATGTTGTTTCGTTAAGAGCCATATCCTCTAATTCTTCGTCTGTTGCTTCCCCCAATTCAGGCATAGGAAATGTATCATCTGTTTCATATCCATCCTCTTCATCTTGTTTCCACCATCCATAGTTAATTGCTGACTTGTATTTTATTTCCACATTTTGTATATAATGTAAAGAGTCCTCAAATTTATCTCTATGAGCGCTTCTTGGGTCTCGTTCTGCTGTTCTATACCATGGGTCTAAATGCATTAACATATGTGGATCGTTCATTTCTTGGTCCCCCGCAAATTCGGATGGAAGTTCAAACATATTGGTCTCAGATAAATCAACTTCTATTTCGCTTAAATCTACGTTAATCATATGTTTTGCAAAACGATACAAGCGATTCAGTTCTCTTTGGTATCTCTCATCTTTATAGTTATTACAATGAACCCTGAATTCGCATTCAACCAATAATTCTTTCTTTAATTTATCATATTTTCCCCTCCAAGTTAAATAACCTTTTTTAATATCTTTTTTTTGTCGAGTTTCCTTTATTATTCTCCACGTTTCAGGATTTTTTTTATATTCGTTAATCTCGTCGACCAATTGTTGTTTATCAAATATTTCATCACGCAATTGGTCATGTTTGTCGTATAACTTATTAACATCATCCTCCACTTGATTGAATTCATCTTGTGTATCGCGTATAGATTTTCTAATATGCCTACGTTCATGATACATATCAGCAACTTCACTTTCTAATGAATCCAAATGATTTTGTAATACACTTCTTTTGGTTTTGATATCAAGGTTATTTTTAAATACTTCCTCGCGACACATAGGACAAGTATTCTTCTCTTGTTTATCCAACCAATTATAATAACAATTTTTACACATTTTGTGGTCGCAATTGGGCATACAACATGCATTTTTAACTGATATAGAAGAGTAACATACAGGGCATTCATCGTAAGCTTCTGTCTCCACCTTTTCAAATTTGGCTAGCAATTCTGCTACCTTTTTCTTATTCTCTTCTGCTATTTCAGATACTGTAAGTTGTAATTTTAATACTTCGCTCATATTGTTTAATGTTTGTCCGATTTTATCCATGATTGATAGTCGTTTTATTAATCGATTCAATGTTAATTATTATTGAATCAATTTTATGTACAAAGAAAAAAGCTATCTCCTGGTCTTCCATTTCTTTTTAATATTTTATTTTCCTTTCTTTTTATTACGACAAGTATTTTTACATAGACTTTTATTATCAGATCGTTTAAATCTATGTTTTCCCTTTTTGTCGTGCTCTTTATTTAATGTAATAAATTTATGGTCGCCTTCCGTCTTTTTTTTTGCCGCTTTGTTTTCCAAATCGGCTTGTTTTATTCGAATACCTCTGGTGGTATTTTTACCATATTTGTTGAAGGTATTTTTGCGTTTATTGCTACCTTTTTTTCTTTGTGTTTGGTTTGCTTTTTTAGACATGATATAATTGGTTTGTTATACTGTCTTTATATGAATAATTTAATTCAATTTTTCATGATACTTATAATATGTCACTTGAGCCATACTAAAGTTATTCCGATTATTAAAATTGAATTGGTTTTATGAAACGACATATAATCAATATTATGAGAACTTCGTTTAACATGGAAAATATTTTACAATATGCCCGATTTGCTATGTATGGATTAACTATAAGAATTATATTACAGTTAGTATTCTTGGCTATTTGGTTAATTACATATGGGAGTGCCGAACCCAATATAAGAGGCTTGGAATTGACTGAAGTAGTCTTGCCGAATCCAATACCATGTAATACTGGTACAATCGGTAGCAATTGCACTTGTCCGGCAAATTGTTTAACGTATGCGGTTGAAACAGGTGGTTGTCGTCCTATTGATTGTTGGTCGTATTCGACTATTAAAGCCGAATGTAATGAAGCGGGAAAGGAATGGTTGCCCGCTATGGTATTGCAAGCCATTCCTATTACAGGAGTGTTCGGTGCGGGATTTGGTAATATTGGAAGGTGGGATATATTTGGAACATATATGTCCATAGTGTTCGGCGGTTGTCTTATGATTTGTTGTTGTGGTATCTGTTGCAATTGTTGTAATAAAGAAGAAGATAAGGAAGGTGCTACTAAAATAGGAGTGAAATGTGGTAGTTGTTTATGGTCCTGGACAATTGCGGGCGTATGGATATGGGGGATTGTGGTTATAGCTAATAAAGGGGTTGATGCCCCTTGGACAAATTACAAAGGAGAAGCTATAAGGTGTCCTATGGTTAGTAATTAAGCCAAATTAATAACAACTCTCCAAGTGGTAGGTTTAATTTTTACAGTCATTTGCGTATCATCAAAAATAAGTTGTTCTTTATCTTCATAAATAGCTTTTAATTGATTATAATAATTGAGAACGGCTTCTTGACCATCGTTCATTTGTTCGTCGGTTTCATCTTCGGCTTTTGCATAATTATTATAAAAAACATCGGATCTCATTCTAACAAATAAAGCAATATCGTCGCCCGATTCAACGGGGAAATTATATGCGGTATTGACTTGTTCATTTTCAAAACGGTGAGGCATTTCATTTTTTAATTGTTCATATAATGTGTGTGCTATTAAATTATAATCATATTCCAATTGAGATAATCCATTTGCAATGGAATTAGTAAATTGTTCATTTAATCTACTATCAACAATTTTATTTATAATTTGTGTTTTATTAACAATAGACCCCGATAAAGAAGGCGAATCAAATAAGATATCTGAAATATATTGAGTATACATATCTCCAATAGTGCCGTTTGTAGTATTTCTGGTAGAATTAAAAAAATATGTTTCGTAATGTGATACAGCTTGACCGGATATATCGGTTAATAGTTGTGAGTTAAAATTTATTCTTTGTACATCATTATAAATAAAAGTAGGTACACCAGAAGCATCAACTTTATATTTAATAAAATTGGATAAAGTATCAGCGCTTGATTGTAAACCAGTCATAACAAAATTAAAACTTGAATCCATAGAAGAAGTGGAGTTTGCGGATGTATCCATAACTTTTCCTTCTGAATCTAAATAAACAGGTAAAAATAGATTTTTTGTTTTTGGAGCTGTTCTAATTTGGTTAGTAGCACTTGTTAATAATGAACCATTTACAATAAGTTTTTTTACACTTAATACAATATTTTCTGCATCATTATCAAAAATCAACTGACTACCATCGGGTATTTCCAGATAATTATATACGTGGTCACTAACGCCAGAATCTTTTGTAATTACAACAGTTCTACCAAGAGGAACAATAATATCTCGCAATGGTCTTGGAACTTTCCCATCCATCCAAGAATCTGGATTATGCCATAATGAATATTGACTATTTCCTACTGGATGAGCACTTACAGCACATCTGGCCAATAATTTTATAGAACCTCTAAGATGTAATGTTTTAAGATATAAGGTAGTATCAGTAGTTACGAATTCGATAGAACTGGAAGCGGGTATAACTAATTTACCGTAACCTGCTTGCGATATAGTATCTTTTGAGATTTTCAATATTACATCATTATTGAGAACAGCATCTGCTCCCATTTTTGGAACGGCATTGGAAAGCCACGCCCCACTATTATCAAAAAAGTATGAAGTCATAATTATATTTTTTTGATATTATATTTTTTAAACTCAATCTTATAAATATAGAGAATTATTTGTAATAACGGATTTTAATGTTAATGTTGGTATTTCGTTCATCTTTTCAACAAGGCCTAAATTTTCTGTAAGCATTGCGACTTTCTTTACTTCTTCAGCGATTGTGTTGATTTTTAAAACGGCCTTCACAAAATCTCCAATAAATATACCCCAATAGTCCAATTCATTGAAAATTTTATAAGCATCGCTTTCATTTTTAACAAATGACCATTTATAAATAATTTCAGCCAAGTCATATTGTATATTGTATTGGCCACAATTATGTCCGAAGTCATTTTCAATAGCACTCCAAAAATTAAGAGTGCCTGTAATTTTTTTAAACAACGTTTTGCAATTATCGCTTATATTTATACTTTCATAATTATGAACACGATATTCGTCAGGCAGACGTATATTCGTAAAAATGCTAAATAAAGTAATAAATTCTTTTGGTGATATCATATTCAACATTTCTTTTTGTTTGATAAAGAAATCGGCAAAGGCGATAGATGGGATTTCTTGAAATTGAAGAGCTATTTGACCTTTTTCGGTAATAGTTTTATTTTCGTCTGTAAAACCTTCTTTTTCCAATATTTTCAAGTAAAATTGCGTTTGACTATTACAAAATACAACATATTCAATGTCAATGTAACTTTTTTCAATATGATTTTCAATACTTTTATCGCCTTTCAAGCATTTCAAAATGAAATTAAAATCCAAGTTTATTTTAGATACGGGCGATACATACCCGCCATTGACGATTTTACCATAATCAATAGCAGACAAATAACCTTTATTATCATTGAACAATTGTGGTAGATGATAAGCTTTTCCTAATTTATCAATACCTCTTCTTCCTGCTCTACCGCTTTGTTGTGTATATTCATCGGGTGTTAGATAACGAAACCCGTTGTTTGAATATTTTTGAAGAGCAGTAAATACAGCTGTTTTTACAGGCATATTTATACCTACAGCAAAAGTTTCTGTTGCGAACAATAATGGAATCATTTTTTTAGCAAACAATATTTCTATCATTTCTCTAAATATTTTATGTACCCCTGAATGATGGACAGCCACACCTTTCTCAAGGTTTTTAATTATGTTTCTGTATTCAGTTAATTCTGTGTATTCTTTCCAATTATCCAATTTTTTAGACAATATTGTTTTACATTCCTTAGCTATAACATGTGGAATATTAGAACCATTTTGAAACAATGATGTGGTTATACTGGATGCGTCTCTATAACAACCTTTTCTGGAATAAGTGAAAACGATTGCGGGAAGGTCATCGTGCGTTTTCATATATTTTGCGATTTCATTCAAAACAAATTGTTTTTTCATGTAAATGCGATTATTTTTGAGTAATTTTTTGAATTTAATGATATCGTTTGGTGTTTTTTCATTGAATTCATTATTTTTTTTCAACACCAATGGTTTTTTAACTAATTCATTAATAAACATTTTATCTTCGTTTTCTATTTTTTTTATATTACCGTGATTCGTCAATGCTAAGAATGCATAATGCTCTAATGGAACAACACGTTCATAATTGGGACATAAGTAAGTTTCTCTTTCAGTTACTTCAGAAATCCATTTACATACCTTTTCAGGCTTAGACATTGTAGCACTTAATGCAATTATGGGAACAGTTTTTGGTAAATCAACAACAGTATCATTCCAAGCTGCTCCTCTATCGCTGAATAAATATTGAAATTCATCAAAGATAACCACTCCTAAGTCATTATGATAATCCATATTAAAATCAAGTAGACCAGATTCTTTCTCATCTTTAATGTGTTTTAAATTATTGGCTAATATTTCAGTAGTCATTAGAAGACAATCGGCTTCGGGGTTGTCTTTATTATCTCCTGTAAAAATACCAAAAGTGATTTCGGGGAATTTTTTACTGAATGAATCATATTTTTCATTTGTCAATGCTTTCACAGGAGAACAATAAATACTTTTTTTACCTATTGAATGATAAAATTTAATAGCTTCTTCTGCTGGTAAAGTTTTCCCACTGCCGGTGAAAGCGGTTATCATAACGTTCTTTTTTTCATGAATGGCTTCAATGGCCCATTTTTGAAAATCAGATAATTCAAATGGATATGTATCAAATACCTTTTGATATTTGGTATGTTCGTATGGTTGATTTTTAATTTGTACGCTCATGATAGTATTAACTATAGAAGGGTTTTAATATTAAATCAATTTTAAAATTGATTTAAAATATTATAAATGATATATATAAAATGTTGAAATCTCCATTAAAATGGGTTGGTGGTAAATCAAAATTATTCGGTTTAATATCACAACACTATCCTTCTGTAATTAATAATTACCATGAGTTATTTGTGGGTGGGGGTAGTGCGTTAATAGGATTATTGGAGATGGTTAAACAATCAAAAATAAAAATTAATGGTAAAATTTATGCTTATGATTCAAACGAAGTATTGATTGCATATTATAAATTACTTCAAACAGATTACAATGGATTGTATATGAAAGTATCGGGATTAAAAAATAACTTAATGTATCAAAAAAGAAAAGAAGAGAAAATTTTGGAAAAGAAAAAAAAGAAGGATTTAACAGAGGAAGAAGAAGAAGTATTAAAAAAAATGCATGAGAGAAGGTCAGAATTTTATTATAAATTAAGAACGATTTATAACAATAAAAAACTGGACGAGGAAAAAATTGGTATGTTTGCATTTTTAAATAAAACGTGTTTTCGTGGAATATTTCGTTTAAATAAATCAGGTGGATATAATGTCCCTTATGGTAATTATGATAACCCACAAATAGTGGAAAAAGAACATTTAAAACAGGTAAGTGAATTAATAAAAGATGTGGAATTTATTTGTTGTGATTTCGAAAAGGTAAAAAATATAAAAGAAGATGATTTTGTTTATATGGACCCACCATATGTTCCAGAGAATAAGGGAGGTTTTGTTAGTTATAGTAAAATAGGATTTGTGAAAGAAAAACATGAAACATTATTTAAATTGTGTAACGATATGAGATGTAAATGGGTTTTAAGTAATTCAAATACGGAAACGGTTAGGGAAGCATTAAAAAAGTTTAATATTCAAGAAATAGATGCGAGGAGGGCAATTAATTCTAAGAACCCGGCTGCTAAAACGAAAGAAGTTATTATTTATAATTGATTATTTAATATTATATTTTTCATAAAATTTCCTCTAAAATAAAACGCGACTGTTTTTTTACTTGAACCACCAGGACCTTTTGTTCTTCCTTGTATATGTTTTCCATTTATAGTATTTCCACTTTCTCTAATACCATTTAATCTATAAAAATTTATAATTTTATCATAATCGTTTTTAAAATCGTTATAGCAAGGATGAGTATAATCAAAACCGCAACTATTGTAATAAGTTATATTATCACCCTCTCTATAATATGAAATAAATAAAATGTTATTTGTTTTTTTTCTCAAAGCACTATATTCCCATTCTATTTTTCCTTCTTCTAAATTTTTATCGGATAATCCTCTCATTGTAATAGCTACTGTTTCTTTTACACTAAAATTGCCGTTACTTAGTTTTTTTAATGGGTATAATTTCAATTCACCATCTTGACAATCCAAACAAGCAGTGCTTGTGGGGATATTTAATAACTGTTCAAGAAATATACCGGGTCTACCTTTATTTGTAGTTTTTGGGAGAATATAAGTTTTACCCATTACATTATTATTGAACTTGGTTTTAATTTCGTTAATTGTTGGCCTCATATTATATTTGATATGATATATATATTTAAATCATATCAATTTAAATTAACATTTCCTTGAGTTGAGCATCTGGTATTTTCTTCTCATTCTTGTATCTGTTCGGATGATAAAAAAAATCCATAGGAAAGCCCAAAAATAATGTAAACTGGTCCAAGCGAATTGGAAATAGAATTTATTTAATTTATATTGTTTGGATAAACTTTCTGCTAAATCCATTCCGATAACATAAGTGAGACATAATGGTCCCCACATACCTATTTTATATGCTAAATCTGTAGCGGTATCTCTTAGAAGCTTTGTAAATATTCCCATTAATAAATAAATGTTAGCTGTTTATATTGATTTTTATTATTGATTAGGTAACTTCAAACGACAATTTCATCTTGAATACCGTCTTTAAAACCTTGAGTAGCTTTAATTGTTGCTAAGTAAGGTCCCCATTTTTTCTTTGTACCTCCGTCATAAGCGAATGCGTAATTATTATTGATTAACCAATTGCTAATTGTTTGTGCTTCATCTTTACATTGTATATCAATAAGTAGGCGTCCATATTTATCGAAATCACCACAATGTACAGTTACGACTTTATTTAAAATTTTTTCACGTAGAAGATCTCGGACTTTTTTACCGAATGCTTTTTCTTCTAAATCGCGCGTTCTAATTTCGGGTGTATCTACACCTATAATTCTACAGTTAAATTTGTATAGTTTTCTTAATACAGGGAAAACAACTTTTACAGTATCGCCGTCGTAAACGCTTACGATTTTTGCTTCTTTTGACTCACCATCAAATCCGAATTCTTTTACGGTAGCATCTATTTTATCCCAATCGATAGGAATATTCATGTTTATATTATAACATGAGAATTTACGAAAACAACGCAACATTTAAATATATTTGATGAGATATATTTAAATCAATTTAATGTACGAAATGTTTGTTCATTTTAGATTGAAGGTTAAAATATGTTAGAGGTTCTTTATCATTGTTTTTAATATCCAATAATGATGATAAAGTTTTGTCTGGTTTGATAAATTTTTTTTGTGTTGGATTTTGTAGTTTATTTTTTTTAATATATTTAATTAAAAACTTGGTTACTTCTGTTCTGGCCAACTTTGTTCCTTCTGGAACTTCCATAAATTTACATATTTCTGGAGTTACATTTGTTGGGGATGCGAATCCGGTTGGTTTTTTATTTCCTTTATTTTTATTTTTTTTTGCCCCCCTTTCCAATGTTTGTATTTTCTTTTTAACATTTCTTTCAAGGGTTCTAACGGTTTGTTGTAAAGAAGAGATTTGCGATTTAAAATTACTTAATAGTGTTAATACTTCGACAAATTGGAGGGATGAAGTGTCTTTTTCTTGGACTGAAGCCATTATATACCTACATTCATGTAATATCTTTAAATGCTGATTCTTAAAATATAATTAAATAAAAAAAAAATGCAATATAAATGTTTAATTTAAAAATTAACCGTATTGGTATCAATAAACCTGTTGAAACTTTAGATAAAATACCCAAAATAATTCATCATATATGGATGGGAAAGAACGAAATACCGGATTTAAATATAAAATGTGCTGAATCGATAAAAAAAACAAATAGCGATTTTGAGTATAAATTATGGAAAGATGATGATGTTAATAATATGATGAAAAATGATTTTCCAGAATATTATGAAAAATTTAACGAATTACCAAGAATGATAATGAAAATAGATATGTTTAGATATTTTTTAATGTATAAATATGGTGGATTATATACAGATATGGATT
>Ga0115565_10003521_pt1 | contig 11108 bp, 15 predicted proteins | sample COGITO_mtgs_1105_FD_87199 | JGI IMG/M metagenome (GOLD analysis project Ga0115565, IMG submission 87199) | Pelagic marine microbial communities from North Sea - COGITO_mtgs_110530 | ecosystem: Environmental > Aquatic > Marine > Epipelagic | place: Germany:Helgoland, sampling site Kabeltonne... | reverse complement strand
CGGGTAGGTCGTACTGCAGGAAATGGAATTATTTTGGGCAATGGGTTCGTTTTAAAATATTAAGCAAACTGAGCAGCAACGCGTTCTGCTTTTCTGCTCTCACTATAGTCATAAAAGCCCTCGCCAGATTTAATTCCTTTTTTACCGGCCATTACCATATTTACAAGTAAAGGACAGGGCGCGTATTTGGGGTTTTTAAAGCCATCGTGCATCACGTTAAGAATAGAAAGGCATACATCTAAACCAATAAAATCGGCAAGTTGTAACGGTCCCATAGGATGAGCCATACCTAGCTTCATAACTGTATCTATTTCTGATACTCCTGCAACGCCGTTGTATAACGTTTCTATCGCTTCATTAATCATAGGCATTAAGATACGATTTGCAACAAAACCAGGGTAATCATTAACTTCAGTTGGCGTTTTTCCTAATTTTTCAGAGAGTTCCATAATTTGAGCGGTGACACCGTCAGAGGTACTATATCCACGTATGATCTCTACTAACTTCATTATAGGTACAGGATTCATAAAGTGCATACCAATTACCTTATCTGGTCGCGAAGTACTCGCCGCAATTTGCGTTATAGAAATAGAAGAAGTATTTGTAGCCAGAATAGTGTTTGAGGCGGTTAGCTCATCTAGCTGCTTAAAGATTTTAAGTTTTAAATCTAGATTTTCGGTAGCGGCTTCTACCACAAGGTCAACGTCAGAAACACCAGTAGCAATATCAGTATGTACTGAGATGTTAGCTAGCGTTTCTTCTTTTTGTGCTGCAGTAATTCTTTCTTTAGCGACCATCCTATCTAGGTTCTTGCTTATGGTGGTCATACCGCGATCTAGTGAGTCTTTAGAAATGTCTATTAGGTTTACCTTATAATCGCTTTGTGCAAAAGTATGAGCAATACCATTACCCATTGTTCCTGCGCCTATAACAGCTATGTTTTTCATATGCTAAACTATTTTTTAAAAATTATCTATCACCATTTGAGCTACGCGTAAGGCAGCAGTACCATCTTCTAAAGAAACTACGGGTGTTGTGTTATTTGTAATGGCTCGTGCAAATGCATCGAGCTCATCTAAGATTGCATTATTTCCTGAAACGTCAGGGTTTTCAAAATAAATTTGCTTTTTAACTCCTTCAGCATTTTGTAGGATCATAGCAAAGTCATCTGGGTTTTCTGGAGCATCTTTCATTTTTACAACCTCAGTTTTCTTTTCTAGAAAGTCTACAGAGATATATGCATCTTTCTGGAAGAAACGAGATTTACGCATGTTTTTCATCGAAATACGACTGGACGTTAGATTTGCAACACAACCATTCTCAAACTCTATACGAGCATTTGCAATATCGGGGGTGTCACTTATTACCGAAACACCACTTGCGTGCACAGCCTTTACGGGACTTTGTACAACACTTAATATAGCATCTATATCGTGTATCATTAGGTCTAAAACCACGGGAACATCTGTACCACGAGGATTAAACTCTGCAAGCCTATGTGTCTCTATAAACATAGGTTGCTCTATAAGATCTTTTACCGCTAAAAAAGCAGGATTAAAACGCTCTACGTGACCTACGGCACCTAAAACATTGTGTTTTCTTGCTAAGGCTACGAGTTCTTCTGCCTCTGCAACTGTGGTCGTAATAGGTTTTTCTATAAATAAATGCTTACCAGCGTTCAGTACTTGCATACCCACTTCGTGATGGTACACTGTTGGCGTAACTACATCTACCATATCACACGCATCTATGAGAGAAACGATGCTGTCAAAAGCAGCATATCCAAATTCATCAGAAATCGCTTTTCGCACTTCAGGACTTGCGTCATAAAAGCCTACGAGTTCATAATTTTCTGATTGTTGTAAAAGTCTAAGGTGTATTTTTCCTAAGTGTCCTGCACCTAGCACGCCAGCTTTAAGCATAGTTTTGGTTTTAGACAAAGTTACGGGTTTTGTACGGGAAAATGTATGCATGCGCTTTCGCGAAAGCGTATAAAGAATCTTCTCACGCTTCTTGATTTTTTAAAGTCAATATTTCCAAATCCTATCGGTTTACCTTACATTGTACCTCGCATGAGAGATACTACAAAACATCAGGGCAAACGCAGACTGCTTGCGCAAAAGCTTGCTAAAAAGGGAATAACAGATCAGGCTGTACTTGATGCTATACGAAAAGTACCTCGCCATTTGTTTATAGATAGCAGTTTTGAAGAACACGCATATCAAGATAAGGCGTTTCCTATAGGTGCAGATCAAACCATTTCTCATCCATTTACAGTGGCTTTTCAATCAGAATTACTCGCTGTACAAAAAGGCCATGTCGTTTTAGAAGTTGGGACGGGTAGTGGTTACCAAACTGCAGTATTGTGTGCCTTGGGAGCGAGAGTATATAGTATAGAGCGCCAGCAGGAATTATTTAAAAAAACACAGTTACTATTACCTAAAGTGGGTTGCAGGGCGCGTAAGTTAGTTTTTGGCGACGGGTATAAAGGTCTACCAGAGTATGGTCCCTTTGATAGTATTATCGTAACCTGCGGAGCTCCCTTTGTGCCTAATGCTTTGTTAGGACAGTTAAAAATAGGGGGTCGTCTCATAATCCCGCTAGGAGAACACGGAGGTGAGCAACAAATGACACGCATTATACGAAAATCGGCAGAGGGTTTTGAGAAGGAAACCTTTGGTAATTTTAGATTTGTACCTATGCTTGAAAATAAAAATTAAGCGCTCTACTGCTTATTTTGATAGTATTTTCAGTACAATTTGAAGTACCTTTACATTGCTATGGATTTTTCTTCAAAATTATTAGAAAACGCGGTCTACGAGATGTCCCAGTTACCTGGGATAGGTAAGCGTACAGCCTTGAGACTTGTACTACATTTATTAAAACAACCCGAAGCACAAACACAACACCTCACAGAGTCACTAGACACGTTGCGCAATACTGTAAAGTTTTGCCAGAAGTGTCATAATATCTCAGATGTTACTATTTGTGAGATATGTGCCAACCCTAATCGCGATGCCTCTCTTGTCTGCGTTGTAGAAGATATACGCGACGTGATGGCTATTGAGAATACAAGTTCGTATAGAGGTTTGTATCATGTTTTAGGTGGTAAAATAAGTCCGCTAGATGGTATCGGGCCTCAAGATTTAAATATTCCTACGCTTGTGAGTAAAGTAAAATCTGGTGAAGTGCAAGAAGTGATTTTTGCATTAAGCTCAACGATGGAGGGTGATACAACTAATTTTTATATCTTCAGACAACTAGAAGGTACACAGGTTAAAACATCTACCATCGCTAGAGGTATTGCCGTAGGAGATGAGCTTGAGTATGCAGATGAGGTAACATTAGGGCGTAGTATTATGCACCGCATACCCTTTGAAACATCACTTAAAAGTTAAGTATGCAACTGTCTATAATCATAGTTAGTTATCAAGTAAAGCCATTTTTACAATTATGCTTGCAAAGTGTTTTTGCAGCAATAGACTATCTTGATTCAGAAGTAATTGTGGTAGATAATGCCTCTAAAGATGGGAGCTGTGATATGATCGTTTCAGATTTTCCAGAGGTTATTTTAATTGAAAATAGAGTAAATCTTGGTTTTTCGAAAGCAAATAATCAAGGTGTAAAACACGCAAAGGGTGAGTACGTCTGTATTCTTAATCCCGACACTGTGGTGGGTGAAGACTGTTTTGATCGTGTATACGCTTTCGCGAAAGCGCAACCAGACACAGGTATTATTGGAGTACAACTTGTAGATGGTACAGGAAAATTTTTACCAGAATGCAAGCGAAATTTACCGACACCTTCAGTATCCTTAAATAAATTACTAGGTTCAGGAAATAGATATTACGCAAATCACTTATCACCAAATGATACAGGTCCTGTCGCTGTACTCGTTGGGGCATTTATGTTTCTAGCAAAGGAGGTTTATGAGGCTGTAGGAGGTTTTGATGAGCGGTATTTTATGTATGGTGAAGATATAGACCTTTCATTTTCTGTGACGCGAGCTGGGTTTACAAACTACTATTTAGGAGATGTAACGGTTATTCATTTTAAGGGGGAAAGCTCAGTAAAAGATAAAATCTATAGAGAACGATTTTATGGTGCGATGCAGTTGTTTTATGATAAGTATTTTAAGAAAAACCGTATTCAAGGCTGGATGGTTGAGAGTTCATTATGGGCTGCGAAGCGATTAGCTAGAAAAGATGAGGGAGAAAGTACTCATATCATAGATTCTAAAAAAGATGCCTACTTACTCTCAAAAGATAGTGAGACTCGTGAGCAACTCGAGCTTGCAACGGCTAAAGCAGTGATCTTAAAAGCAACTGTTCCCCAAGTTTTAAACAATGCTCTCGTTTATATGCAGGGAGATTACATGACGTATCTGGAGATGATTCATTTTATGACTAATGATGATGTAAGTGATTGTGCGTTTAGATTCATTCCTAAAAACTGTACTTTTGCGATAGGAAGCGATGATGCTCTGCAACGAGGAGTGATCATAGACTTTTAATTGGCGACTGTTTATTTTTAATAAAATATGTAATTTATTAGTATTTTCGCAATCTAATAAATGATTAACACCTTCTAATTACGAATATGGCAAAATTTGAGCTTAAGTTACCGAAAATGGGAGAGAGCGTTGCAGAGGCAACACTAACCTCGTGGCTTAAAGAAGTGGGAGATACCATTGAGGCAGATGAGCCGGTTTTAGAAATAGCAACAGATAAAGTAGACAGTGAAGTTCCTAGTGAAGTAGACGGTGTCCTTGTGGAAAAACTTTTTGATGTAGATGATGTTGTACAAGTAGGACAAACCATCGCTATTATAGAAATAGATGGTGATGAGCAAAGTGCAGATGTAAGTCCAACCCAAATCGTCGCCGAAAAGACTACGACCCCAGAAAAAATTCAAGAAGCCGCAGCTACGCTAGAAGCAGATATAGAAGAAGTATCTACTGCTGTGGTTAGTAGTAAAGATCGTTTTTACTCTCCGTTAGTAAAAAATATAGCAAAGCAAGAAGGAATTTCTCAGAGCGAGTTAGATACCATTAAAGGTTCAGGAAAAGATGGTCGTGTTACAAAGCACGATATGATAAGTTATTTAGAAAATCGAGGTAAGGACACAAAAGTAACGCAGCAAAATAAGCAAGCAGAAACGACTTCTAAAAAGGTCGAGACGACTAAATCTGCAGCGCCAGTCAGCGTAAATGGAGGAGACGAGATTATAGAAATGACTCGTATGGGCAAACTTATAGCCCATCATATGGTTGCGTCAGTACAAACAAGTGCTCACGTACAGTCATTTATAGAGGCAGATGTTACAAACATCTGGAACTGGCGTAAAAAAGCAAAAGCTATCTTTCAAAAACGAGAAGGAGAGAACCTAACGTTCACACCTATTTTTATGGAAGCTATTGCAAAAGCATTACGTGATTTCCCAATGATGAACATTGCCCTAGATGGTGACCGTGTTATAAAGCGTAAAAATATAAATCTCGGTATGGCAGCGGCCTTACCTGATGGAAACTTAATTGTTCCAGTTATAAAAAATGCAGATCAGTTAAACCTAGTTGGGATGACTAAAGCGGTAAACGATCTTGCAGGCAGAGCTAGAGATGGCAAATTAAAACCTGACGACACACAGGGTGGCACGTATACAGTAACTAATGTAGGAACCTTTGGTAGTATTATGGGAACACCCATAATTAACCAACCACAAGTAGGTATTCTTGCACTAGGTGCCATACGTAAAGTGCCAGCGGTGATCGAAACTCCAGAAGGAGATTTTATAGGTATTCGTATGAAAATGTTTTTGTCGCATTCTTATGACCACCGCGTTGTAAATGGCGCATTGGGCGGACAATTTGTGCAGCGCGTAGCACAGTATTTAGAAGCTTGGGATATAGATAGAGAAATATAAAATAATAAACCACATAAAAAATCCCGGCACTGCCGGGATTTTTTATGTACAACACTTGATGCTTTAGTCGTATTTATCTAGCTCATAATGCAAGCCATCTACAAAGTTTTTTAGAAGCTGAATGCCGAAGTTTTCAGAAGTCTCGTCGCCTATATTAAAGAATTTTTCTTTGTCAAAATCTACAAAGCCAGAGGTTTCTGAGAGTTGTTCTTTGTCTTTCGTGTGGTAAGACATATTCCATTGTGGGTAATATCTATTTTCTGTAAGACCGTCAAAAAGCAATTGTAAACTATCGTGTCTATTATCATTTACGATTTTCTCGTAAAGTGTATCTATCGCAAGTTCAGGGCCTTCAAGATATTGGGTAAAAATACCTTCATGGCATATCAGTAAACCTGTAATCTCCTTATTTTGATTATTTCGCCTACTTTTTTTCAGAATTTCAGCAATGGCAGCTTCTGGCATTTTATGCGTCTGTCTGCTAACGTAAGAAATATATTTATACACGATAATGGTTGGTTTCGTTCAGAAGGAAAATTAAAAATTAAAAATATAAAATGTTAACGATATTAAGATCATACCTACCTCAATACCGCATTTCTTTTATAAATCTAGATATTGAAGGTATGTTTTCGTATGCCTTTCCATCTTGACAAACGACTGGTAACACCGCTTGTGTTTTAGGCTTTCCATCATCTAGTTGGCTAAACATCAAATCTTTAACGTCTTGGTGTTTGTCAATATCTAATAGCCTATATTTTACGTGATTATCGTTTAAGTACGTGACAAGCTGCTCGCATTTAGGGCAATCATTTTGTATAAAAACAGTAAGCTCAGAAGGATCAACAGGGTCTAATTGTACAGCGTCGTTTACATTTATTCCGTTATTTTTTTTACGATTTACCGTTTGTAATTTGTCTTCAAAGGTAAAAATCTTTGTGTACGTAGGTTCAGCGCCTTTTAAAGGGATCAGGGTTTGCATAAGCACTTTGCTGTTTGCAGGTATGATTTTAATGACGGGCTTTCCGGCGCTGCGTCTAAAGCCTTGACCTTGCACTAATAAAAAGGCTTCTTTCTCTTCATCTGTATTATTTTGGGCGTAGAGTAGCCAGCGTTTACGTTGTTTATCCTCTATAAGTTCTACGTCGGGTGTTTTCGATTGCGCTTTCGCGAAAGCGTATCCAAGAAATAGTAATAAGAGAAAGAGAATTTTTTTCATATCGACAACAGTGCAAAATGCGTGCAAAAAGTTACGTATTTTAGAAAAAAGACCACCTAATCAACTCACAAACTTTATTTTTGTGCTAAAACCAACACTTCATGCAGTTACAATTATCACGTCCTATTTGCTTTTTTGATCTTGAAACTACCGGTGTTGAGGTAGCTAAAGATCGTATCGTTGAGATTTCTATCCTGAAGGTATTTCCAGATGGCCGCGAAGAGGAACATACGCATCGTATTAATCCTACCATTCCTATACCTGCGCAAACGACGGCTATACACGGTATAAGTGATGCAGATGTGGCAGATGCACCTACCTTTGCTCAGATGGCAAATGAGATTCATAATTTAATAAGAGACAGTGACTTAGGTGGTTTTAACTCTAATCGTTTTGATATTCCTCTGTTAGCTGAAGAGCTACTAAGAGCAGGAATAGATTTTGATATGAAAAATCGCAATGCTATAGACGTACAGAATATCTTTCACAAGATGGAGCAGCGCACACTTGTCGCAGCTTATAAGTTCTATTGTGATAAAGAATTAGTAAATGCACACAGTGCTGCTGCAGATACGATCGCTACCTACGAGGTTTTAAAAGGACAATTAGATCGTTATGATAGCTTAGAAAACGACATGAAATCCCTAGCCGAATTTAGTACACGCCGCCGCAATGCAGATTTTGCTGGCTTTATAGGGTATGATAAGGAAGATGTTGAGGTTTTTACATTCGGTAAGCATAGAGGTAAAAGAGTAGAAGATGTGTTAGACAGTGAGCCAGGATATTTTGGCTGGATTCAGAATGCAGATTTTCCTTTATACACAAAAAAAGTACTGACAGGTATTAAGTTACGTAAGCTCAATACTAAACTCTAATATAAGATCCCGATGAAACTAATTTGCATAGGTCGTAATTATACAGATCACATCGAAGAGCTTAATAATGAGCGCCCAGAACATCCCGTGGTGTTTATGAAACCTGACTCAAGTATCCTTCTTAAACAGCACCCATTTGTCATTCCAGAATGGAGTGATGATGTACACCACGAGGTAGAAGTGCTAGTGCGCATAAAAAAGATCGGAAAATATATAGATGCAAAATTTGCACCTTCCTATTACGATGCGATTAGTTTAGGAATAGATTTTACCGCTAGAGATTTACAAGCTCAACTTAAAAGTAAAGGCTTACCTTGGGAAAAGGCAAAAGGCTTTGATGGTGCAGCGGTAATAGGAAATGAGTGGTTGCCTAAAACAAGTCTAGGCGATCTTAATACATTAGCATTTAGCTTAGAGAAAAATGGAGAAGTAGTACAAGATGGTAATACAAGTCATATGCTCTGGAAAATAGATGAGCTTATAAGTTACGTATCACAATTTTTTACGCTTAAAATAGGAGACATTATTTTTACAGGAACACCCGCAGGAGTTTCTAAAGTGTCTCCAGATGATAAACTTAAAGGGTTTATAGGAGATAAAGAGATGTTTTCAATTAATATTAAATAGTATGCCCCAAAATTACAGTTTAGAAAAGCTTGACGCCATCGCTGGTGGAGATGAAAGCTTTATCCAGCTTCTAGTAGATACGTTTCTACAGGAAATTCCGCCAGATTTAGATAGTATGCAAGAAGCCATAAATAGTGGAAATCACAAAATGGCATATCAGTACGCCCATAAAATGAAGCCTAATCTTGATATGTTTGGTATTGATTTATTAGATCAAATCGCTGCGATGGAGAAATGGTCTGCGACAGATCGTCCAGTGGCGCTCATAAAGCCCCAGATGGATGAGATTTTCACAACATTAACAACTGTTATTAACGATCTTAAAGCAGATTTTAAATAAAAGTGCGCGCTCAGATTATCACTATAGGCGATGAGATTCTCATAGGCCAGATCGTAGATACAAATTCTGCCTTTATAGGTAAGGAACTTAATCGTATAGGCGTTTCTGTGCATCAGATTGTATCTATACAAGATGATGAGCAGGAAATTCTAGATAGTCTCGCTTTCGCGAAAGCGCATGTAGACATCGTCATCGTAACCGGAGGTTTAGGACCTACAAAAGATGATGTTACAAAGCATACATTCTGTAAATTCTTTAACGACACATTAATTGAAGATGCAGATACGCTAGCGCATATTGAGCATATTTTTAAAGTATATATAAAAAGAGAAATGCTTCCCCAGAACCGTACACAAGCTATGGTTCCTTCTAAAGCAACGGTTCTTAAAAATCGGTTTGGAACCGCTCCAGGAATGTGGATAGAAGAAGATGGAGTTGTTTTTATCTCGATGCCTGGTGTGCCATATGAGATGACAGGACTCATGGAGCACGAAGTGTTACCTAGAATACAAGCTACTTTTAAATTACCGTACATCGTACATCGTACTGTGCTTACATACGGTATGGGAGAGAGCCAGATCGCACAACGTATAGCACAGTGGGAAGACACATTACCAGAAGTCATTAAACTGGCCTATTTGCCTTCGCTTGGAAAAGTGCGTTTAAGGCTGTCTACCGTAGGTGATGATAAAGAAATTACTGAGCAATCAGTGGAAGAGCGATTAAGTACGTTATTACCGCTTATAGAAGATATATTTGTAGGATACGAGGAAGACGGACCGCTAGAAGCTTTAGTAGGTCGTCTCTTTACTGGGAAAAGAAAAACCTTAGCTGTGGCAGAGAGTTGTACAGGTGGTGCAATAGCGCAAGCCATTACAGCTATTCCAGGAGCTAGTTCGTATTTTCAAGGTAGTGTGGTAACGTATGCAACGCAAAGTAAAATAGCTGTTTTAGGCGTTAAAGCCGCGACAATTAAAACAGAAACTGTAGTGAGTAAAGCCGTTGCTATAGAAATGGCAGCTGGTGTTCAAAAATTATACGGCACAGACTACGCAATTTCGACCACTGGAAATGCAGGTCCGAACAAAGGAGATGCAGATGCTCCAGTAGGAACTGTTTTTATAGGAATAGCGACTCCCACTGGTGTAGATGCCTTTGAGTTTGCTATGGGAAATAAGCGTGAGCGGGTAATTGGGAAGACGGTAACACGTGTGTTTCAGATGCTTCAAGAAGAAATAGTAAAAAACTAAAATATTTATTTTGTCAGAGGTTTAATTTTATCTAAATTTGCACCCTGTTTTGAAATAACAAGAATAAAGTAAAGAACCATGTCTAGAGTTTGTGAACTTACGGGTAAGAAAGCAATGATGGGAAACAACGTTTCTCACGCGATGAATAGAACGCGTCGTAAATTTAACGCTAACCTCGTTAAAAAACGTTTCTATATTCCTGAAGAAGATAAGTGGATGACCTTAAAGGTTTCTACATCGGCATTAAAGAATATCAATAAAAAAGGAATCACAGCTGTGCTTAAAGAAGCACGTGCTAAAGGTTTTATAAAATAATCCCATAACCTAGAATAATAATGGCAAAGAGAGGGAATAGAGTACAGGTTATATTAGAATGTACAGAGCACAAAGCTACTGGACAGCCTGGTACATCTCGTTACATAACGACAAAGAATAAAAAGAATACACCGGATCGTATGGAATTAAAGAAATTTAATTCTGTTTTAAAGAAGATGACGGTTCACAAAGAAATTAAGTAAGTCATGGCAAAGAAATCAGTAGCATCTTTACAGACAGGATCAAAACGTCTTACGAAGGCCATTAAAATGGTAAAGTCAGAAAAATCAGGAGCATATACTTTTGTAGAGTCAGTAATGACTCCAGAAGATGTGAAAGGATGGTTAGCTAAGAAATAAGCTAAATCAAACTTCAAAATATTAAAAAAAACTCATTGCGAAAGCAATGAGTTTTTTTGTTGGAAATGTATCAGTATTTTATGATCTTAAAAATCGTAAATCGTAAATCGTAAATCGTAAATCGTAAATCGTAAATCGTAAATCGTAAATCGTAAATCGTAAATCGTAAATCGTAAATCGTAAATCGTAAATCGTAAATCG
>Ga0115565_10003518_pt1 | contig 11112 bp, 7 predicted proteins | sample COGITO_mtgs_1105_FD_87199 | JGI IMG/M metagenome (GOLD analysis project Ga0115565, IMG submission 87199) | Pelagic marine microbial communities from North Sea - COGITO_mtgs_110530 | ecosystem: Environmental > Aquatic > Marine > Epipelagic | place: Germany:Helgoland, sampling site Kabeltonne... | reverse complement strand
TGACTGTTGACTGTTGACTGTTGACTGTTGACTCTGGACGCTTGACTTTTGACTGTTGACTCTTAACTGTTGACTGTTGACTGTTGACTGTTGACTGTTGACTGTAGACTGTTGACTGTTGACTGTTGGCTGTTGACTTAAATTATAAAAAACCTGAATACAATTAGCTATTCGTATATTCTATTTTTGTATGTCCGCTTAGTTTCCTAATTGATTAATGCTATAATTTAAATTGCCGATTTTTTCTTTTTCCCGCCCTAAAGGGAGGAAAAAATCTCTGACAAATACAAACAATAAAGAATATGCCACCATTTAGTGTCAGGGAAGAGCATATTAATTCCATATAAAAATGGAAATGTTGTCCTTAGGACTATAAACGGACATTTAATTCTATTTTTCTTAAAAAAAATACAAAAATCACTAAAACTAAAAATGCCCTCGTTTATCACGAGGGCATTTTTTTAAGAACGTAGTGTTCTGGTTTACTACAACTAATTAGTTGTTAATTAAACGGAACTCCGTTCTTCTGTTCGCTGCATGCTGACGTTCAGTACAAGATACTCCGTCTGCACAACGATTTTTAAGCTTACGCTCTCCAAAACCATTTGCAACTAATAAGCTACTGTTTATTCCTTTAGAAATTAAGTAGTTTGCTACTGACTGCGCACGACGCTCAGAAAGTGCTTGGTTATTAGACGCTCCACCACGTGAATCTGTGTGCGATGCAATCTCTAATTTTACACCTTGGTTTTGCGCTAATAATGGTAATAAACGGCTATCAATAATAGACTTAGCTTCTGGCGTTAATGTTGCAGAACCTGTATTCCAGTTTATTGGAAGTGCTTGATACTCTACAAGAGCACACTCAACTTCTCTCCACGTAGTAAGACCACCTTTTTGTTTCAGGACCTCTTTAGATACTGTAGAATATGTTGCAGCAACTACATCTTGCGTAGTAGAAGCATCTTTAGTCATTACCGTTTTCGTTATTGTAGCAAACTCTGCAGGAATTTCTTCTTCTACCACACGAGCTGGCTGATCTATAACACGCTTAGTATACGTACCGTTAGAAGAACCTCCTGGTGTAGACGTTACCGCTGCATCGTTAGCAAGTGTACGAATAGATACCGTCTGATACTCAGCTGGATACCCTTTATAACACCAGTAACGACAATCGTCAGGGTTAGAAGATGCACAATCAGGTGCAGGTGCTCCAAGCTCCCACTGCGCGTATGCAGATTTTACCTCGATCGTTTCAGAGCTATTTGCAAAAGATGCAGGAACAACTCTTAGAGTAGATCCTGAAGTTGCTTTTACATAAGTCACAGTTTCCGTTTTGTAGGTAGCTGGAATTACTCGTAGACGCTTAGAAGCTTCTTTTACAAGTACACGCTCTGTTACTGTATCGTATTGAGCTGGAACTACTTTTAACGTTTTGTAAGCAGGTGTAAGTTGTACTTGTACCGTTTGATTCTCATAGATATCAGGAGTCGTACAGCGTACGTAACATTTTCCTGGTTCTGGATTTGTTGGGAGGTCTTGCGCTTGTGCACCGAATGCCAAACCTAATAACGCTCCAAAAAATAAAATTTTCTTCATGGGTGATAGTTTTTAGTTAAAGTGTTGAAATATAGTCTTCTAATATACAAATATAATACGATCATTCTCTAATACATTTAACAAAAACCTAAATGTTAAAATAATCGCCAAAAAACACAGAGGTATCGTTAAAATACACAAGTAAATTTCAATCTTTTTGTTACACGCTTTCGCGAAAGCGCACGCAAAAATTTATTTACCTAAAAATCAACAGATTACTCTTTTTACGTGTTCGTGCATTTCATCAGTATAATCGTAATGTGTCACCAGACGTAACTTCCCATTACCCATATCACTGTATTTTATACCAGCACGTTCTAATTGTACGACAAAATCATTATTCTGGACTTCGCCGCCTAAAGAAAAAATAATAATATTTGTTTCTACCGGCTCAACACTTTCTACTTGATCGTTTTGCTGCAAGTATGTTGCCAGCTCTTTTGCCTTCTGATGATCTATTGCCATACGGTCTATGTGATGATCTAAAGCATACAATCCAGCTGCAGCCATAAAACCTATCTGACGCATCCCTCCACCCAATACTTTTCGCACGCGCATCGCCTTATCCATATATTTTTGCTTTCCTACAAGTACAGAACCCATAGGCGCTCCCAGCCCCTTTGAGAGACATACAGAAATGGTATCAAATAAATCACCGTATGCTTTAGGATCTTGTCCTGTAGCAACTAATGCATTCCACAAGCGTGCACCATCTAGGTGAAGTCCCAAACCGTGCTTTACACAAACAGCTTTTATTTTTTTTATCTCTTCTAGGTCATAGCAAGCACCACCACCTTTATTTGTGGTATTCTCTAAACAAACCAACGTTGTGAGCGGACTATGGTAAAAATCTGGCGGATTAATAGCTGCTTCTACCTGCGCTGCAGTTATTTTACCACGATTTCCTTGTAATAATTTACAAGAAACCCCACTATTAAAAGATACACCACCGCCTTCATAATTAAACACGTGTGCGTAATGGTCTGCAATGAGCTGCTCTCCGGGTTGGGTATGTATTTTAATAGCGGCCTGATTTGTCATACTTCCTGTAGGAAAATATAAGGCGCTGTCCATCCCAAAATATGAGGCGATACGTTTTTCTAGCTCGTTTACTGTAGGATCTTCTTTATATACATCGTCACCTACTTGTGCCTGCATCATAAAGTCTAGCATTTCTGGTGTAGGCTTTGTAAGCGTGTCTGATCGCAAATCTATGGTCATAAGATGTCTTTTGAGCTAACTCTATTCTTGATTAATAAATGTTTCATAACAACCAATAGGTGATCCATCTGGTATCTTAGGCGACGCTAAGACCTTAAACTTATCTGGAGATTTTATATTTTCATTGATATATGAAATCATATATTTAGATTGAGCATCATTTTTTGAAGATAAGTAAGCGGTAATATTTTGTAATTCAGCTTTCGCGAAAGCGGATGTCTGAAAAATCGCATCTTTATGAAGCATCAGATTAAGTAAGTGCTTTACCACATTATAGTTAATCGTGGTCTGCACTTCCTTCTCATAAGCACTTCCTTTCACGTTTTTAATGGTCTCCTTTGTGATTTCTTCTAGTAAACCATCTAGTCCTATTTGTTTAGAGTCTAGTGCTTTTTGCTGTACCATTCGGTTAGCTCTTTCTGCGTTGAGTAGCAAACCTAGAGTCATATCGCTGGCAGTAGCTGCAGCTCCTAAAGCATCAAATGCTACTCCGTTATTACTTTTAAAACTCTCTCTACTGCGCCAGTAGCCGTGAGCTCGTGGTGGGAATAAGTTCAGCTTATCTTCTGGAATAGCTAGTTGTTCTGCGCTTAATGTTTTTAAAACAACCTCGAGTGCGGCTTCTTGCTTTTTAGCATCAAGCGTTTCTGTCACTAACTGATTTGCATCTCCCTTTACGGCGTAGTTATAGTTCATCCCACCTACTAGTTTTACAGCAGCTTCGGTCTGAAAACGGTGGTAAAAATATAGGGGAACAAAAACATCTTCAAGTACAGAGTATGGTTCGTTTGTTTTAATGTTATCTACAGAAAAATTAGCAATCGCTTGTTTACGCAAAGCCAGCAAATCTTCTAATTCTTGAGTTGCGCTCGCACCATTATCCCAAAGGTGCGCTTTAGCGTGTGCGCCACCTTGGGCTCTAGCATCACTATCAGTAATGTAACGCAAGCCATTAGCCTCTGCATTCTCAATCACATTATTAAGATATGCTCTTTCCGTTTGTCCTTGTGGTACTTCTCCATAACTATATTTTACAGTTACCTTATCCCACTCACCTATACCGGTAGCATAGGCGTTGCTAAAATCTACTTCACCATTTTTGAGCGACAATGTAGGATGCGGATAATCCATCACACTTGCTCTCTGTATAGGACTTGCGGCAAAATTATGCGCAAAACCTATCGTGTGCCCAACCTCGTGAGCACTCAGTTGGCGTATTCTCGCAAGTGCCATATTTAACATAGGCTGATAATTATCATCACGCGCAGCAAAGGGTTTATTCATTAATGCTTGAGCTATTAGAAAATCTTGGCGTATTCTCAGACTCCCTAGACTTACATGGCCTTTTATAATTTCTCCGGTTCTAGGATCTGTGACACTCGCTCCATAACTCCAACCGCGCGTACTACGATGTACCCACTGTATCACATTGTAGCGCACATCCATAGGGTCTGCATCTGCAGGTAGCATTTTTACTTGAAAACCATTAATAAACCCTGCAGCTTCATAGGCTTGATTCCACCAGCTCGCTCCTTCTAATAACGCAGAACGTACAGGTTCTGGCGTTCCTGGATCTAGATAATAGATAATAGGCTCAACAGGTTCACTGGGCGCCGCTCCTGGGTTTTTCTTAATTAGTCGGTGTCTGTTTGCAAATCGCTTAACTATAGATTCTTGTATAGGCGTTGCATAGTCCATATAGGTAGTAGAAATATTTCCCGCTCTAGGGTCAAAAATCCTAGGCTCATAATTATCGTCTGGCAACTTTACAAATGAATAATGTTGTACCACAGAAATACTTGATGCATCTGGAGCTACACTGCGTAGATAACGTCCTGTAGGTGTTCCTTTAAAGGTAGTAAGCGCCTCAAATTCTACGTTGTCAGGAAACGCTTTTGTACGCTCCATCGCCATTGCGCTGCGGGATGCGTCTATCTTATAGGTTCCTTCCTTTCCTCTTTTAAGTCGCGATGCCACGCCGTGGGTGTCTTGCAATAAAAATGGAGTCATATCTATGACATAGGTACTTCCCTTTGTCTCCTTAATAGGAAACCCAAAAATGACCGAAGTCGCAAATGCCTCCTTAATTGATCTGCGTTCTAGCTCATTATCAGTATTTGCACGGTACATTAAATTAGGTTGTACGAGTAGGAGTTTATTTCCGGCTTTTTCAAACTTTACGACTTCCGTACCCCCTAACTGACCACGATCTAAACCTATATCATTTGAGCCTAAACCACTGCGCAACGAGTGTACGTACAGAAACTCCTCGTCTAGTTTATCTACTTCTAGGTACAATTTATCCTCACTCTCATCATAGTGCATAGTAAAATACCCGTCTTGGGTCTGTAACTCTTTTTTAGTAGATAAGAATTGGCCAAAAACTGTGCTTATCGTGAGCACTGCCAGACCGAGCATGTAATATTTACGCATCGTTGGTTTTTTTAAGTGCTCTAAGATAAATATTATTCGGCTATTTGGAGAAGTCTATGGAGCTGGCTTTTTATTTTGATCACGTACGCAATACTAATAGATACGCTCGTAATCTTTAGGTAGATAGTAGTAGTATTGAGAAGAGTCTTTATACGCTTTCGCGAAAGCGTGTATACAATTAAAAAATTCGTAATAAATCCAAGATTATTTCTTCATTTCACAAAAAAATTCACACATTATTATGAATTATCTTAGCATAATCCCACACCTAATTGCTATTTTACTAAAAAATTAATCTTTTATGAGCGCGACTACACATCCTATCTTTTCATCTTATGAACAAAAATCTGAACTCTTAGATGAGATTTTTGACAGTGAAGGCAAGGTTAAGGAGGTTTATCAGAAGTTATTTGAATTGTACAGCGAGCACTCTATAGATGATTTTGCAAAGCTAAATAACAAGGCAAAAGCTTCTTTCTTTAATCAGGGAATTACTTTTCAGGTGTATGGCGAACAAGAAACTAAGGAGAAAATATTTCCTTTTGATCTCTTTCCTAGAATTATAGATGCAGAAGAATGGGATCATATAGAGCGTGGCGTTTTACAACGCAGTAAGGCTCTAAATCATTTTCTGTGGGATATTTATCACGAGAAACAAATCATTAAAGACGGTATTGTACCGCTTGATCTTATTAGTTCATCTGTAAATTACTTGCAGCAAATGAACGGTATAGATCCACCAGGCGGTATTTACAATCATATTTCTGGAACAGATCTTATAAAACATAGCGATGGTAAATACTATGTCCTAGAAGATAACATACGTTGTCCCTCGGGCGTGAGTTATGTTATCTGTAACCGTACAGCTTTAAAAAGAGCATTGTTTGGTGTTTTTAATCATTATCAAGCCTATACTGTTACTGATTATGCAGAAAATCTCCTAGAAATTATGGAGACGGTTAAACCTAAAGGTGTAGACGTTCCGAAATGTGTAGTCATTACGCCTGGGATGTTTAATTCTGCCTATTACGAGCACTCATATCTTGCAAAAGCTATGGGCGTAGAGCTTGTAGAAGGTCGTGATCTTTTTGTAGAAAACGATTTTGTCTATATGAAAACCATAAAGGGACCTCAACGAGTAGATGTTATCTACAGACGTATAGATGATCAGTTTATAGATCCGCTTGAGTTTAAACCTGATTCTACTTTAGGTGTGCCAGGGCTTTTTGCAGCATATAAACAGGGAAATGTTTGCTTAGTTAATGCACCAGGAACGGGAGTTGCAGATGATAAAGCGGTATATACCTATATGCCAGAAATTATACGCTACTACCTAAAAGAAGAACCTATCCTTAATAATGTACACACCTATCACTGTAGCAGACCTGACGATTTAAAATATGTACTAGAAAACATAGATAAACTCGTAGTAAAGCCCGTAGATGAAGCTGGTGGTTATGGCATTTCTATAGGTAACAGATTAACTAAAGAGGAGATCGAAACCGTAAAAGCAAATATTTTAGAGACACCACGTAAGTATGTGGCACAACCTATAATGTCTCTTTCTGTACACGCCACATATATGGAAGACACAAACTCTTTTGAAGCACGTCACGTAGACTTAAGAACATATACAATTCTTGGGGCAAACAAAGAATTTGTACTTAAAGGCGGCCTTACTAGGGTTGCGCTTAAAAAAGGAAATCTTGTGGTAAACTCCTCACAAGGTGGAGGCTCTAAAGATACTTGGGTTTTAAAAAAATAATCCCGTCATACGTTTAAACATTACGATTACTAATAAGACAATTTACTTTTTATGCTAGCAAGAGTTGCAAATAATTTATTCTGGATGGGTCGATACATAGAACGTGCAGAACACATTGCACGATATCTTAACGTAAACTATTTCTCATCACTAGATGCTCCTAATGAGCAATCACAGTCGCGACAGCTCGTTTTACGATCTATACTTTTTATGGTAGATAATATAGAAATAGATCCCCAAGAAACCCTAGATGAGGGCGAAGTATTATATGATGCTGCTCTTAATCCTAACAAGCACTACTCTGTTATAAACGCGGTAAAATACGCTAGAGAAAATGCAAATGGAGCTCGTGATCTTATCTCTACAGAGTTATATGAATCACTAAATAAGTTTTATCACTTTGTGCTCAATTATGATGCGACATTATTTAAACAAAAAGGACTTTACGACTTTACAGTGCAAGTTGCCGAATCGACTGCCATTTTAAGAGGTAAAATTAGAGGAACTTTATTGCACGACGAAGTGTACGCCATTATTATGTTAGGAGTAAACATAGAACGCGCATCACAAATTTCTCGTATCGTGCACGCTAAGCACAGAGATGCCCAGCAGGCTATGGGTAGTTACACAGATCAATTTAATAAAAGCTATGAGTGGTCTACCCTTCTTAAATGTGCTGAGTCTTACGATATGAATCGTAGGTATTATAAAAAAACTCCAACAGCTACGACGGCCATAGAGTTTTTAATACTTCATCCACAATGTCCTCGCTCCGTAATGAACAGTATAGACCAAGTACACAAGCACATAGATGTGCTCAATAATCAGAATTTTACAACTAAGGACTCGGCGGCCTATATGATAGGTAGAACTCAAGCATACTACAAATTTCTACGCGTTGAACAAATAGAAACCAATGTTGAAAAACATATTCTAGAAATACAAAATACATTGTATGAAATAGCTACTAAAATAGAAGAAGAATATTTCAATTATTAGGATATAATAGTCGACATTTAATATGTTTAATTAGATATCAACATCTGTGTACTACCATATAACCTATACCGCTACAAACACCTATGCTAACCCTGTAAATGGTGGTCTCTGGCAATTTCTTATTTTTCCTGAAAATAATAAAACTCAAAAAGTACTCAGTTCAACCTTTACAAACTCTCTAGATTTACCCAGTGAAGAATCTATTGATGGTTTTGGCTCTAAAACAACGAGGGTTAGAGCGTTACATGTTGTTACAGAAATTACATTTACTGCGGTTATTATTTTGCAAAAGATCAAGAAAAATCCTTTCAAAAATGTAATTACAAGCACTATTTCAGAAGATTACGAGCTGTTAAAAAGCCTTGATTTTAGAATTGAACATGATCGTTTCCTTACTGAAACACCACGCACTAAAATTCCTGCGGCCTATAAATCACTCTTTACATTTGACACTCAAAAATCTATTTTTGATAATCTTCTAGCGATGAATGAGTGGTCCTTTAACCATTTTGCATTTCGCACAGATGTGACAGATACAGAAACAAGTATTACCGAAATTTTAGAAAAAAAAGAAGGTGTTTGCCAAGACTTTACGCACGTTTTTTGTGGTTTAGCACGGCTTAATCAAATCCCTACGCGATACGTTTCTGGATACTTGCACCAAGGCAGCGGCCTTGTGGGCGCTATGCAGATGCATGCTTGGGTAGAGTGTTATATTCCTAAGACGGGATGGACGGGTTTTGACCCTACTAATAATCTGATGGCAGCTCATAACCACATTAAAGTGGCTCACGGTAATGATTATACAGATTGTGCACCCCTAAAAGGTGTCGTTTTTTCATCAGGAAACGGGGATAATGAGACCGTATACACCGTTGAGGTAAAGACGATGGCTAAGGTAGACACTCCTACTCCTTCAAGACCGAGACGTGCTAAAATGACAAAAGTAGCGAGACTTCAAGAACGTCACGAACAATGGCGCCAGCAACAGCAACAGCAGCAATAAATCCAGAGTACTTCTAAGTACTGTAGTTGTTTTTTATACGCTTTCGCGAAAGCGTACCCATAACCTTTGCCTGTCCTATTTAACTATAGTATTTTTACGCACTAGACTATAACTATGATCACACACGAACAATTAAAATCACTCCAAGAGCGCGTGTCGAGCTTAAGGAGATATCTTTGACATAGATCAGAAGAAAATAGAGGTTAAAAACGACGAAGAAAAAACCTTTGATCCAGACTTTTGGAACAACCCGCAAGAGGCTGAAGTGTTTGTAAAAGCACTTAACAGTAAGAAAAAATGGGTCGAAGATTATGAAAAAGCCGTCACTCTTGTAGAAGACCTTGAGGTGTTATATGAGTTTGCTAAAGAAGACGAAGCCTCCCCAGAACAAGTAGAAAACAGATACAACATCGCAATAGATCACGTAGAAAACATTGAGTTTAGAAATATGCTCTCTGAAGAAGGTGACGAGATGAGCGCCGTGATGCAAATTACGGCTGGTGCTGGCGGTACCGAAAGCTGCGACTGGGCTGCTATGCTTATGCGCATGTATTTAATGTGGGCAGAGCGTAACGGATATAAAGTAAAAGAACTCAACTTTCAGGAAGGTGATGTTGCGGGTATTAAAACGGTAACTATTGAGATAGACGGTGAGTTTGCCTTTGGGTGGTTAAAAGGTGAAAATGGTGTGCATAGATTGGTGCGCATCTCCCCTTTTGATAGTAATGCAAAACGGCACACTTCCTTTGCTTCTATTTACGTGTATCCGCTGGTAGATGATAGTATTGAGATAGACATTAATCCTTCTGATTACGAGATTGTCACCGCAAGATCATCTGGTGCTGGCGGTCAGAATGTAAATAAGGTAGAGACTAAAGTACAGCTTACCCACCACCCTTCTGGTATTAAGATATCTTGTTCAGACAGTAGGTCGCAACACGAAAACAGAGCTACTGCTCTCAAAATGTTACGCTCACAATTATACGAGATCGAGCTACGTAAACGTATGGAAGCGCGCCAGGATATAGAATCTAGTAAAATGAAAATAGAATGGGGATCTCAAATACGATCATACGTACTAGATGATAGACGTGTAAAAGATCACCGTACTAACTATGAATACCGTCAACCAGAAAAAGTCCTAGATGGCGAGATAGATGCTTTCCTAAAATCATACCTAATGATGATGGGACAAGATGAAGTTAGTGACGAGCTGTAGGCTTCAGGCTTTAGTCAGTAGCAGGTAGAACAGAAACCTAGTGGTTTCTTCGGAGGACGCGTTGCTGGCAGGTATGGAGGGAAATTGAATTTGAATTTGAACTTGAGTTTGAGTTTGAATTGGGCTCAATATTTTACTATCATTTACCAATATCAAAAAAGTAATTTTACCTATCAGAGATACCAGGCTATTTATTGGCAAGTCTGGATATAGGAAAAGAAAATAGATAATACTAAAAATTAAAACATGTCAAAAATCACAACGATAATATTTGATCTAGGCGGCGTTCTCATAGACTGGAGTCCAGAATATGTCTACTTAAAAGAGTTTAGGGGCGACCGCAAAAAAATGGATTGGTTTTTAAACAATATCTGCGCTTGGGATTGGAATGTAAATCAAGATGCTGGCTATCCCATAGCAAAAGCAACTGCCGAGCGTATTGCGATGTTTCCAGAATACAAAAAGTACATAGAAATGTACTATGGCCGCTGGGAAGAAATGTTAGGCTTTGCGCACGAGGACACGCTAGCCATCTTAAAAGAACTCGTAAATAATCCCAATTATAAAGTTGTAGCGCTTACGAACTGGAGTGGCGAGACCTGGCCTAAGGCTATTGCAAAATTCCCTTGGCTGCAGTGGTTTGAAGGTATTCTCGTGAGTGGTGATGAAGGAATGCGTAAGCCTTTTCCTGAGATATATAACCTGACACTAGAGCGATTTGACATACAAGCAGAAGAAGCTGTTTTTATAGATGACAGCCCAAAAAATATAGCGGGCTGTGAGGCTGTGGGTATAAAAGGCATTCATTTTACAGACGCCCCTACGCTAGCTGTTACGTTACGCGAGTTGGGTGTTGAGATAGAAATAGAT
>Ga0115565_10003486_pt1 | contig 11172 bp, 5 predicted proteins | sample COGITO_mtgs_1105_FD_87199 | JGI IMG/M metagenome (GOLD analysis project Ga0115565, IMG submission 87199) | Pelagic marine microbial communities from North Sea - COGITO_mtgs_110530 | ecosystem: Environmental > Aquatic > Marine > Epipelagic | place: Germany:Helgoland, sampling site Kabeltonne... | reverse complement strand
TCACCTCTTCCCATTCCGAACAGAGAAGTTAAGCCCGCCAGCGCCGATGGTACTACAATCGTGGGAGAGTAGGTCGCCGCCTTCTTTAAACCTTCAATACAGCAATGTGTTGAAGGTTTTTTTTTAAACACAGCAGTGTTAGACCTGGTAGCTCAGTTGGTAGAGCATCTCCCTTTTAAGGAGAGGGTCCTGGGTTCGAGCCCCAGCCAGGTCACAAACATAATAACCTTTGTAGCAATGCAAAGGTTTTTTTATGGAATATATTTAAGCTTTCTAGGCGAGAAGTTTATGCTGAGTAGCGACGTAGGAGCATATCGAAGTGAGCCCAGCCAGGTCACAAACAGAAATAACCTTTGTAGCAATGCAAAGGTTTTTTTATGGAATATATTTAAGCTTTCTAGGCGAGAAGTTTATGCTTAGTAGCGACGTAGGCACATATCGAAGTGAGCCCCAGCCAGGTCACAAACAGAAATAACCTTTGTAGCAATGCAAAGGTTTTTTTATGGAATTGCATAGCATATTTTACACGATAAATTATGCTATGGACCTAATAGCTTATTCGACTGCGTACCAGCTGAGTTATGATTTTTCAAGACTACTTTAATTTCTAATAGCGTTTCAGGTATTGTTAGCTAAGTAAATAGCGTAAGTGTTGATGTGTTGAAAAAATAACCCTTTGGTATCCTTGTTTTCTTGACAATCGAACAGAGCCTCTCGTTTACACTAAAACGAATCTCTCTTTCTTTTGAATTAGTAATTTTTCCGTTTAAAATGCAGTATATGTTGGTAAACTATAAATCATTACGCACCAGACCTTTGTCGTAATCCCTATTGGGTCCATGTCTTGGTAATCTATAGGTAATAATTCATTTTACCTTACAATAGCGCATAAAAAACCCACTCTAATTTTGAGTGGGCTTATACTAATAGTGAGTAACCTAATCAGACATTAAACTCTAGGTAAATCAGAGCTCTCATCTTTTAAGGGCAGCAACGTACTTCCCATTAAATATTTATCTATATGATGAGCTGCCTGGCGCCCTTCAGAGATTGCCCAAACAATAAGGGATTGTCCTCTGCGCATATCGCCAGCCGTAAAAACACCTTGAACGTTTGTATGATAATCGTTAGCAGCACTCTTCACGTTGCCCCGTAAGTCAGTATCTAGTTTAAGTTGATCTATGAGCGTTTTTTCTGGGCCAGTGAAACCTAACGCGAGTAATGCGATATCGCAATCCCACTGCTTTTCTGTGCCAGGTACTTCTTTTAAAGTGTATTTGCCTTCTGGTGATTTTGTCCACTCTACTTCGGCAGTTACAAGGCCGGTTAGATTACCTTTTGTATCTCCCAAAAACTCTTTAGTAGAAATACTAAAAACACGTTCTACACCTTCTTTATGAGAACTACTTGTGCGCAAGCGCATAGGCCAATAGGGCCACGGCTGGTCTGTAGGTCTATCGAGTGTAGGGCGATTAAGAATTTCAAAATTTGTTACACTCGTAGCCCCATGTCTATTAGAAGTACCAATACAATCTGAACCTGTATCACCACCACCTATGACAATAACCTTTTTGTCAGTGGCTTTTAATTCTTCAGCAAACTCACAAATACCATCTACACGCTCATTATTTTGCTTGAGAAAATCCATCGCTTGATAAACGCCTTTGAGATGAGCCCCCTTTATAGGGATATTTCTGCGTATCGTTGCACCACCGCAAAGGACGATTGCGTCAAATTCATTTTTAAGCGTTTCTATACTGACCGTAACACCTACGTTTACATTATTTTTAAAAACTATCCCTTCGGTTTCTAGAATTTCTAAACGTCTGTCTATAATAGACTTCTCTAACTTAAAATCTGGAATTCCATAACGTAGTAACCCGCCAGGTTTTGCATCACGTTCATAAACAGTAACCGTATGTCCTGCTCTATTTAGTTGTTGTGCGGCCGCAAGACCAGAAGGTCCAGAACCTATCACCGCAACGGTTCTGTCAGTACGTTTTACAGGTGGCTGGGCTTTTATATATCCTTTTGCAAAAGCGGTTTCTACAATTTGCTTTTCTATATTTTCGATGCTTACAGGGTCTTCATTAATACCTAGGACACAAGCTTCCTCACAAGGAGCAGGGCATAGGCGACCTGTAAACTCAGGAAAATTATTTGTGCTATGCAAAATTTCAGCAGCTTCTTCCCAGCGACCTTTATATACCATGTCGTTAAAATCTGGTATAAAATTACCTAGTGGGCACCCACTGTGACAGAATGGTATACCACAATCCATACAGCGCCCACCTTGCTTTTTAAGCTCAGTTTCAGGTACAGGAATTGTAAATTCTTTGTAATTTTTTAAGCGTTCATCTACAGGAGTATACGATTCATCAACGCGGTCATATTCTAAAAATCCAGTTATCTTTCCCATATTATTGTGTTATTGCGTTTTCTTCTTCTATGCGTAAAAGTGCTTGTCTATATTCTTCGGGTAACACTTTCGTGAAATGTTGTATCTCTTTTTCCCAGTTTTCAAGCAGTCGTTGTGCCAGTGGACTTAACGTTGCGTTGTAGTGATTTTCAATAAGGTTTTTAAGTTCTTCTCTGTCTGACAGTTCAGTTACGGGATCTAGGTTTAAACCTTCGAGGTTCGCTTTTCGCGAAAGCGTATCTAAAGGATTATACACATAAGCAATACCGCCACTCATACCAGCACCGAAGTTTCTTCCCACAGCGCCTAAAATAACTGCAACACCACCAGTCATATACTCGCAACCGTGATCACCTATACCTTCTACAACGGCTCTCGCTCCAGAATTACGGACACAGAAGCGCTCGCCAGCTTTACCGTTTATGTAAGCTTCACCGTCTGTAGCACCATAAAGTGCTACGTTTCCAATAATTACATTGTCCTCAGGTATGATGGTGGCTTCACCTGGAACCTTTACGATGAGTTTAGCTCCTGAAAGCCCTTTTCCTATATAATCATTTGTATTACCTGTAACGGTTAGGGTAAGCCCTTTTGTGGCAAATGCCCCAAAACTCTGACCTGCAGAACCCGTAAAGTTTACTTTTAATGTGTTTTCAGGAAGTCCTTGTGCACCATAAATTTTAGAAATTTCATTACTCAAAATCGCTCCAACAGATCGATCTTCATTAGTAATGGTCATATCTAGAATCGTTTTTTCTTTTCTAAATAAAGCAGGGTGTGCTTTTGAAATAATATCAAAATCCAAAGCGTCTTCTAGACAATGGTCTTGCTTTTCTGTGTTTCGTAAAGAGACTGTGTCTGCTACTTGTACTCTGTGTAAAATAGGAGAGAGGTCTATTCCCATAGATTTATAAGAGTCTATGGTTTTGTTACGATCTAGTTTCTGCACTTGCCCGACCATTTCATCTACTGTTCTAAAACCTAGCTGAGCCATAATTTCCCGAAGCTCTTGTGCGACGAAGTACATAAAGTTTACCACGTGCTCTGGCTTTCCTTTAAACTTCTTACGTAAGTCTGGATTTTGTGTTGCAATCCCTACTGGACACGTATTTAAATGACATACACGCATCATAATACAACCCGAGGCTACCAATGGTGCGGTCGCAAAACCAAATTCTTCTGCACCTAATAAACAAGCAATAGCGACATCACGTCCTGTTTTAAGCTGGCCATCGCACTCTAAAACTACACGACTTCGTAGGTCGTTCATCACTAAGGTTTGTTGTGCTTCGGCAAGACCTAGTTCCCAAGGTAAGCCTGCGTGTTTTAACGAGGTGAGCGGTGTTGCTCCTGTACCACCATCGTGACCAGAGATTAAAATCACGTCTGCTTTAGCTTTTGCAACTCCGGCAGCAACGGTACCTACGCCTACTTCAGATACTAGTTTTACATTTATACGTGCTGCTCTGTTTGCAGACTTAAGATCATATATTAATTGTGATAAATCTTCTATAGAATAAATATCGTGGTGTGGTGGTGGTGATATTAAACCTACGTAAGGCGTAGAGTTTCTCGTCTTGGCAATTTCTGGATTTACTTTAGGTCCTGGCAACTGACCACCTTCACCAGGTTTTGCACCTTGCGCCATTTTAATTTGAATCTCTGCCGCGTTAGTTAGGTAATTTGAGGTAACACCAAAACGTCCTGAAGCCACTTGCTTTATTGCTGAGTTTTTCCAGTCTCCATTTGCATCTTTATAAAAACGATCTTGATCTTCGCCACCTTCTCCAGAATTACTTTTACCGTCTATACGGTTCATCGCAACAGCGAGGTTTTCATGCGCTTCTTTGCTAATAGACCCATACGACATGGCTCCAGTTTTAAAACGCTTGACAATAGCTGTCCACGGTTCTACTTCTTCTATATCTATAGGGTCGTAGTTTGTGAATTCAAAAAGCCCACGTATGGTCATCAGTTGCTTGGTCTGATTGTTTATACGCTCTGCGTATTCTTTATACACAACAGGTTTATTTGTACGAACAGCTTCTTGCAGTTTTGCAACCGTTACTGGATTAAATAAGTGGTGCTCACCATTACGTCTCCAGCGGTATGCGCCTCCTGGCTCTAGAGCAAGGTTTGCTGCGATATCAACTTTCGCGTAAGCGGACTGATGTCTCTTCTGAATTTCCTTTTCAAGAATATGCAGATCTACGCCTTGTATTCGGGTCGCTGTGCGCGGGAAATACTTCTCAACGACATTGGTATTTATACCAACACACTCAAAAAGTTGCGAACTGCGGTATGAGTTTAAGGTCGAGATTCCTATTTTGTTCATCACCTTTAAAACACCTTTACCTACAGCTTTATTAAAGTTAGCAACAGCGTCTTCTACTTCTATATTTTCTCCTTTAAGCTCTTCTGCGTGATTTTCTATAATTTCATTAACCATGTATGGATTAATTGCGCTCGCACCGTAACCGAAAAGTAATGCAAAGTGATGCACCTCACGCGGCTCTGCAGACTCTATAATCAGGCTAAGTCTGGAGCGTTTTTTAAGTTTTGTGAGACCGTTATTTACATACGAACAAGCTAATAATGCTGGAATAGGAGCTAGTTTTTCTGAAGTGTTTCGGTCAGAGAGAATGACAACGTTTGTTCCTTCATCTATAGTTTGTGCAACGGCTTGAAGTGTTTTTTCTAAAGCTTCCTCTAGTCCATTGTGACCACGGGCTGCTTCATATAATATAGGTATAGAAACAATTTTAAAATCTTCAGTATTGTAACTTTTAATTTTATCGAGATCCTGTTTTGAGATTACTGGATTTTGAATTTTCAGTTTTTTACAATGCTCAGCATTAATTTCAAAAATGTTAGCATCGCTACCTAAAGTGAGGCTAATATCAGTAATGAGTTCTTCCCGAATACCGTCTAATGGTGGGTTAGTCACTTGGGCAAAAAGTTGCTTGAAGTAATTGTAGATAAGTTGTGGGCGCTCAGAGAGTGCTGCAATAGGAGCGTCGTTACCCATAGAGCCTATAGGTTCTTTAGCTTTGGCGGCCATAGGTAATATGATGGTACTTATATCTTCTTGCGTATATCCAAAGGTTACTTGTCGTGTTTTAAGTGGCGCTTCGTTTAAGAATATAGGGCACTCGTTATATGGAATATCCTTTAAATGAACAATGTGTTTATCAAGCCATTTTTGGTAAGGATGACGTGATGCAATTTCTTCCTTAATCTCTTCGTCATTGATAATGCGACCCTCATCCATATTTACTAAAAACATACGTCCCGGCTCTAGTCTACCGTGAAGCTCTACATTTTTAGGTTCTATATCTACAACACCAGTTTCTGAAGACATAATCACGTAGCCATCCTTTGTAACAGAGTATCTTGAAGGACGTAAACCATTACGGTCTAATACGGCACCTATATAATTACCATCTGTAAATGGGATTGAGGCTGGGCCATCCCAAGGTTCCATAAGGCAAGAGTTAAACTCGTAAAAGGCTCTCTTTGCTGGAGACATGTCTTCGTTTTTTTCCCAAGCTTCTGGTACGAGCATCATCATTACCTCAGGTAAAGAGCGACCGGTCATTAATAGTAATTCTACAACCATGTCCATAGATGCAGAATCTGATTTGCCTGGGAGTACTACAGGAAGTATTTTCTTAATATCATCGCCAAACCATTTGCTCTGCATTAATTCCTCACGGCTGTACATTCTAGAAACGTTACCGCGCAGTGTGTTAATCTCACCATTGTGACACATATATCTAAATGGCTGAGCAAGATCCCAAGTAGGGAAGGTGTTGGTTGAAAAACGCTGGTGTACTAATGCAAGTCGTGTTACAACAGTAGGCTCATCTAAATCTTTATAGTATACTTTAATATCTTGAGGACGTAGTAATCCTTTATAGATAATGGTTTTTGTACTAAAACTAGGGAGGTAAAAGAAGGCGCTCTCAGAAAGCTTTGAACTGTAAATAGTATGTTCTGCTTTTTTACGAGCGATGTATAGTTTAAGGTTAAAGTCAAAATCTGTCATCTTTGCTGATGGGCGCTCAACAAAGATTTGCTTTACAAACGGTTGTGACTTTGCTGCAATTTCTCCTAGAATCGTTTCATCTACAGGAACTGTTCTCCACCCTAAGATTGATAATCCTTGTTCGCCTAAGGCTTCTTCAAAAATCGTAACACAATAATCCTGCTGATTCTTTTTACGTGGTAAAAACACATTACTTACAGCATAGTTACCTGCTTTAGGTAATTTAAAATCACACTGATCGCTAAAAAAGTCGTGAGGTATGTCTATTAAAATACCAGCTCCATCTCCTGTCTTTCCATCTGCACTTACAGCACCACGGTGTTCTAGTTTTTCGAGAATCTCTAATGCCTTATGAATAATATCATTAGACTTTATTCCCTTTAAACTACATATAAAACCTGCACCACAATTATCGTGTTCAAATTCTGGTAAATACAATCCTTGCTTCTTCAACATATTCTTGATTTTAAGAAATCCTTAACTTTTAATACACTTAAAGATACGTGCAATACTGAACTAGAAAAAACCTCACGAGTATTTTTACGAGTATCTAAATTCTTACGCGTGTAGATTTTAAAATAGCAATTATAATGGGTCGTCATTGCGAATTTCGAACTGTTTTTTAGGCCAAATCATATGTATTATTCTTGAGAAGCTTTCGCGAAAGCGTAAGACATAAAAATTTAATAACCAAGAAAAATCTTAGTTTTGATTTGATAAAAATTAAGACTTTTTTAACGCATCCCTAATTTTGAATGGGGTGTTTTTTATTTTTTCGTAAAAATTAAGCAGATACCCCTAAAATTTTAGGGTGTTTGGCTAAAAAAAGTAGATTTGATAATTAACCAATTGTAAAAACACAATTATGAAAAGATTATTTACTTTTTTAGCAATTATTGCAACTGTGAGTCTCTATGCTCAAGACGAAGAGCCAAAAGCATTTAATGTGAGTGGTAGTTTAGATGTTTATTTTAGACAAAATATTACAGGACCTAATGGCTCTGAAGCTATTGCGCCTGCGACGGCTTTTGCAAACCTTAATGGTTTTGCATTAGGTATGGCAAATGTGGTAGCGAGCTACGAAAAAGGAAAAGTAGGCGCTGTGGCAGATTTAGTTTTCGGACCGCGTGGTGAAGATGCTACATTTTTATCTCCAGCATTGCGACCAGGAGGTAGTTCTAATATCGTAAACCAATTATATGTATACTGGAATGTATCAGATAAAGTAACGCTTACTTTAGGAAACTTTAATACGTTTTTAGGGTATGAAGTGATCTCTCCAGTAGCAAACTTTAATTACAGTACAAGTTATATGTTTTCGTATGGTCCCTTTTCTCATACGGGTATTAAGGCAGACTTTGCAATAAGTGATGATGTGAGTGCGATGGTAGGAATCTTAAATAATACAGATGCTACTGAATATAATTTTGATAACGATTATACATTAGGTGGTCAGCTAGGCTATAAAGGAACATTCTTAAATCTTCTTTATGGTAAGCAAGGAGGAAATACGGAAGCTACCTTTCAAGTAGACCTCACTACAGGATATGATGTTTCTGATACCTTTTTCTTAGGGCTTAACGCAACCTATGCAGATACAGATGGATCTGCTTTTTATGGTGCGGCATTATACCCACAATTTAAAACCTCAGAAAAGTTAACTATTGGTTTGCGCGCAGAATACTTTGGAGAAACCGAAGGTGGTGTAGGAGCTATAGGAGCTTACGATGATGGCGACGCGTCTGTAATAGATCTTACGCTTACGGGAAGCTATGAAGTAGGTAATCTTATTATTAAGCCAGAACTACGTCTAGATAGTGCAAGTGAAGAAATCTTTGTAGATAACGATAAAGACCCATCTAAATCTCTTGCGTCATTTGTGATCGCAGGTATTTATAAATTTTAATTAAACCGTCAATATGAAAAAAGTTGAAGCTATTATCAGAAAGTCAAGATTTTCTGAAGTTAAAAAAGCCCTGCACGATGTAGGCGTAAATTTTTTCTCTTACTGGGATGTAACCGGATTAGGAAATGAGAAAAAAGGATCTGTATACCGTGGTGTTTCTTATAGTACGAGTGATATACAGCGTAGATATCTGTCTATTGTCATTAACAATGAGTTCGAAGAAGCTACGATTAACGCAATACTACAAGCCGGAAAAACGGGCGAAGTAGGTGACGGGAAAATCTTTGTTTCAGAAATAACAGAGTGTTACAGAATACGTACGGGCGAGAAAGGAAGCCAAACTTTAAAATAATAAACAACTACAAACATATTTATAATGGACATGTTAACTACTAATAATGTATGGATGATGATCTGTACAGGGCTTGTTTTCTTTATGCACTTAGGTTTTGCATTTTTAGAAATCGGTCTTACACGTCAAAAGAATACGATCAACATTTTATTTAAGAATATATTTATTATCACCATTGGGCTCTTATTGTATTGCCTCGTTGGGTTTAACCTAATGTACCCTGGAGAATTTAATGGTTTCTTAGGATTTGCAGGCTTTGGCCTTGATGCTCCTCGTGATGCAGCTGGAGCTTTAGATCTAGCATATAATGAAGGATACACCTACTGGACAGACTTCCTATTTCAAGGAATGTTTGCGGCTACTGCGGCAACAATTGTCTCTGGAGCCGTTGCCGAACGTATGAAGCTAGGACCATTTATGATCTTTACAATAATATACGTAGGTCTTGTATATCCTATTGCTGGTTCTTGGAAATGGGGTGGTGGGTTCTTAGATCAACTAGAAACTCCATTTTACGATTTTGCAGGGTCTACCTTAGTACATTCTGTCGGTGGTTGGGCTGCATTAGTTGCAGTATGGTTATTAGGATCTCGTATAGGTAAATTTAAAGACGGTAAAATTCAGGCCATACCAGGACATAACATTCCACTAGCTACAGCGGGTGTTTTAATACTTTGGTTAGGATGGTTTGGTTTTAATGGTGGTTCTGTGCTTTCTGCAGACCCTGCTTTAACTTCACTTACACTAGTAACTACGTCCTTAGCAGCAGCAGCGGGTGGTGTAGTCGCATTTTTAGTATCTACATTAGCGTATAAGAATTATGATCTTACGATGTTCCTTAATGGTATTTTAGGGGGTCTAGTGGGTATTACTGCTGGAGCAGATCAGATGTCGCCGACAGATGCTATTTTAATAGGAGCTATAGCTGGTGGTCTTATTGTTGCGGCCGTTGCTTTTATAGATAAAATTCGTTTAGATGATCCTGTAGGAGCAATCGCGGTACACCTTATTTGTGGTATCTGGGGTACGCTCGCTGTAGGGATCTTTGGAGAATTAGCAGGCGGCGCACAATTTGTGAGTCAGCTTATCGGGGTGGCTTCATATGCTGCGATTTGTATATCAGCTTCATTTCTGATCCTATTTATTCTCAAGAAAGTCGCAGGTATTAGAGTTTCTGAAACCGAAGAGATAGAAGGGCTAGATAGTCACGAGCACGGTATGAGTGCATATCCTGATTTTAGAATGAACGAGCATTAGAAAAGGAAAAATAGATTAATTATTAATTACAAATCGAGGCCATACGTCACCCTGTATGGTCTCGATTTTTTTGTTGTATACACGCTTTCGCGAAAGCGTATGCAGAAAAGAAACACGTCATAAATACCTAAGAAATATAAGAGTTAGTAACATAAACGCTCATTTTTTACGAAATCGTTAGCGTAATTACATTTCTGTTCATTTGTGCGTATTGTGGGATTCTATTTTTAGGAATCTAACAAAAGCGTGTTGACAGGCTATATTTCAGTTTGTTTTTAATAATTTTGAAAGCCTTTCGTCTGACCAGATCAGAACGGCATTTTTACGAATTAAAAACACAAACATATTATGGCATTTGATATTGATATGATCAAGAAGGTCTACGCCCAGATGGGAGAGCGCATAGATGCTGCTCGTACCGCAACTGGAAAGCCACTGACCTTAGCAGAAAAAATTCTATACAGTCACCTTTGGGATGGCGCAACAGATAAGGCTTTTACCCGAGGTAAAGATTATGTAGATTTTGCTCCAGATCGTATCGCGTGTCAAGATGCAACTGCACAAATGGCGCTTTTACAGTTTATGCAAGCTGGAAAAGATAAAGTGGCAGTACCTACAACAGTGCACTGTGATCACTTGATTCAGGCAAAAGAAGGTGCTACTAAAGATTTAAAAAGAGCAAATGAGACGAGTAACGAGGTTTTTAACTTCCTAGAGTCCGTTTCTAATAAATATGGTATCGGTTTCTGGAAGCCAGGAGCAGGTATTATACACCAAGTAGTATTAGAAAATTACGCATTCCCAGGAGGAATGATGATCGGTACAGATTCTCATACCGTAAATGCAGGTGGTCTAGGTATGATTGCGATAGGTGTAGGAGGAGCTGATGCCGTAGATGTTATGGTAGGTATGCCTTGGGAGCTTAAATTCCCTAAACTTATAGGTGTTAAACTAACTGGAAAACTTTCAGGATGGACGGCGCCTAAAGATGTAATTCTTAAAGTAGCAGAAATCCTTACCGTAAAAGGAGGTACAGGAGCTGTGGTAGAATATTTTGGTCCTGGTGCTACAGCAATGTCGTGTACAGGAAAAGGAACCATTTGTAACATGGGAGCAGAGATAGGTGCAACGACATCTACCTTTGGGTACGATGAGTCTATGGAGCGTTACTTACGTGCTACAGACCGTTC
>Ga0115565_10003482_pt1 | contig 11188 bp, 10 predicted proteins | sample COGITO_mtgs_1105_FD_87199 | JGI IMG/M metagenome (GOLD analysis project Ga0115565, IMG submission 87199) | Pelagic marine microbial communities from North Sea - COGITO_mtgs_110530 | ecosystem: Environmental > Aquatic > Marine > Epipelagic | place: Germany:Helgoland, sampling site Kabeltonne... | reverse complement strand
GCAATAATAGGTAACCCCAAATAGTCTTGATGGTCGCCAAAAAGACAAACGCGCCCAGGAGCTCTTGCAATAATGGCCACTAATAGGTGTTTTTTATCCAGTCATACGGCTTACGATTTACCCATAGGCCACGCGTGAAATCTGGAAAATCTTGTGGTTCTCCATTATTTGCAATTGAGGTCTCCGAGAGCGGCGTAATAGCACTCCAAGCAGCAGCATCATAAGCATCTAGCGGTGGAGCGATATTTTGTTTTGCACTTTCTACAAAAGCGTTAAGTACAAAAAAGTCCATACCACCGTGGCCAGAACCTTGGGCATACTCGCCATACTTTTTCCATAATGGGTGGTCATATTTATCTAGCCACGGCTGCGCCTCATCCCAGCGGTGCGGGTCTGATTTTCCCTCTACATAAATACGGCTTCCGTCTACTTCCCAAAGTCCCTCAGTTCCTTGCACTCTAAAACCTAGGGAATAGGGACGTGGTGAGTTACAGTCGTGCGTGACGATGATGGTCTCACCATTTGCAGTGTCAATAGTAGAAGTGATGATATCACCTTGTTTCCATTTTAGTTTTGCATTAGGATGATCTGCGCCACCATTTTCTACGATATATTTATTAATACCACGTGCTTTAGTGGCGTGTGAGGTCATAGACATAAAACGGTTACCACGATTTACGTCACACATCGCAGCTACAGGACCAACGCCGTGCGTAGGATACACATCACCATTACGAAGTAACGAATGTTGTGTGCGCCATTTAGATTCTGAAATTCCTTTATCGCCAAATTCTACACCTTTCCCATAGGCAGATTTCCCATCATTAAGTTTTACAAATCGTAAGTCGTGCTGGTAACCACACCTAAAGTGTAGCAGCTCACCGAAAACATTTTGCTTTACCATATTTAATACGGCGAGTACATCACGACGGTAATTTACATTTTCAAGTATCATGAGATGGCTTCCCGTAGCTTCGTGCGTATTTACCAGATCCCAACATTCTTCTAAGGTATTTGCGGCAGACACTTCTACACCAGTGTATTTTCCTGCTTTCATACTATCTACAGCCATACGCGTGTGCCATAACCACGGTGTGGCAATGATTACAGCATCTACCGTTTCTAGCGCCAGAAGATTACGATAATCATAATCATCTTTACCAAAAACTAGTGGAGTCTTAGCTTTAGCTTTTGAAATATGTTCTTTAGCTAGCGTGATACGATTTTCATCTATATCGCATATTGCTGTTACTTCAATATCATCACGTTGTAATAAATTAGTCAGGTGATTTGTACCACGCAGACCTACTCCAATGAGTCCCACTCTTAATTTCTCCTTATTGCTTAGCGTATTTGCATAAGATAGACTTGGGGCAAGAGCAATGCCAGCGGTAGCTGCCGCAGTAGTTTTAATAAATGACCGACGTGAGTTCATAAGTGAGTAGATTTTATACGTTTAAAAATAGGTATTTTTAAACGTATAACGTTAACAGTACATCTATGAATCCCGCAGAAAACTACATCTTATCTAAACCTGAGCCGTGGCGGTCTATACTTATAGAATTACGCGCAGTCATTTTACAAACCGTTCCTGAGGTAGAGGAGGCGTACAAATGGCACTTACCTTTTTATAGTTTAAACGGTAAAATGTTTTGCTTTTTAAATTTTAGAAAACACTTTGTAGATGTGGGTATTCCTTATGGTGTACGAATTACCTCACATACAGCGTATCTTCTCGCAGGCGAAGGAAGAAAAAATTTAAGATCGCTACGTTACAAGCAAATAGAAGATATTGATTATCAGGTGCTAGAAAATATTTTGATAGAGCTAGCGACGCTAAGATGAGGTTCTAGCTAATTATAGGGCAAATGCCCCATTTAAAAATCAGGTCTGATGCTTAATTTTACAGTGTTAAAAACAATGACATAAAATATTATCACAAATCTCTAAAACCGTGCTAGCACAGTTTTAATTGATGAGGAAGGAGCTTTTGGGGGAAGGCTCCTTCTGTTTTTTACAAGCTTTTTACAGTTTTGCGTATTGCAACAAGATTGCTCATTAATTTTTCTAAATGTTGTAGGTCTAGCATATTTGCACCATCACTTTTTGCATTGGCAGGATCAAAATGTGTCTCGATAAAAAGTCCATCCACATTGTTTACAATACCCGCACGTGCTATGGTCTCGATCATATCTGGGCGACCGCCTGTTACGCCACTACTTTGATTAGGTTGTTGTAGAGAATGTGTTACATCTAGTACCGTAGGTGCAAAGGCACGCATCGTAGGAATGCCTCTAAAATCTACAATCATATCTTGATACCCGAACATCGTACCGCGGTCAGTAATCCAAGCTTTGTTGTTGCCAGCATCGTGTACTTTTTGTACGGCGTGCTTCATAGCTTCTGGAGACATAAACTGGCCTTTCTTAAGGTTTACAACTTTTCCAGTTTCGGCTGCTGCTACAACCAGCGAGGTTTGACGAACGAGGAATGCAGGAATTTGTAGCACATCTACATATTGAGCAGCAAGCGCAGCATCGCTACTCTCGTGTATGTCTGTTACCGTAGGAATGTCAAACTTTTCAGAAACTTTAGCTAGAATCTCAAGTGCTTTTTCATCACCTATTCCTGTAAAACTGTCTATACGACTTCTATTTGCTTTTCTAAAACTCCCTTTAAAAACGTAAGGGATTTCTAGCTTATTTGTGATCTCAACCACACGTTCGGCTATACGCATTGCCATATCTTCTCCTTCTATGGCGCAAGGGCCGCAGAGTAAGAAAAAATTGCCGCTGTCTATATGTTTTAATTTTGGGATGTCTTGTAATTGCATAGTGATGTGTTTTGTACACGCTTTCGCGAAAGCGTATGTAAAGATACTCTTATTACTTTTTTATTTTTTATCAAGTATAGACGTCACTTGCTTGTCGGGTTTTGCATAACTCAGTCTATCTAATAAAGTCGGTTTTGCATAACTGTCTAGGCCGTTAATCGTTACTCCATCTGCTTGTTCTAAATTAATCCAACCATCGTTGTGTACAATATCCTCTGGGAGATGAATATGCTGTATAGCGCCTATAATAAGTAGCGTGCCATTTTCTTTAATTTCATATTGATTTACAAATTTACACGCTATTTTTATATGTGCTTCTTTTAAAAATGGAGCTTTCCAATCATTGAGATATTGCGTAGTGAGACCTGTGGCATCAAATTCTGACATATCATCTTCATAACGTGCTGCAGTCTGATGGGCTTGGGTTATAATGGAACTGTTTATATGATTTACGGTAAAAATACCAGTACTCTTAATATTAGCATAGGTATGGCGTGGTACAGTGGTGGGACGAGTGATAAATCCCAACATCGCGGGATCGCTTCCTAAATGCGTAATAGAACTAAAAACGGCAAGATTATCTATACCTTCAGGGCTAGCTGTACCTATAAGATTAGCACTTTTATAGCCGGTCACACTATTGATAAAATTTGCTCTGTAGCGACGCTCCATTTGGTTAATGGCGGCTGTGTCAAAATGTAGTATCTTTTTCACGTTTTTTATTTTCAAAAATACACATTATGAATCCCAACGACGAGGCATATTTTGAAACCAACCGCAAAACGTGGAACAAGAAAGTAGCGATTCACGCAGCTTCTGACTTTTACGACATAGATGGTTTTAAAAGTGGTGCTAACTCATTAAAACAGTATGAGCTTGATGCCTTAGGTGATGTTACAGGAAAGAGACTGTTGCATTTGCAATGTCACTTTGGTCAGGACACATTAAGCTGGGCTAGGCTAGGGGCTGTCTGTACAGGTATAGATTTAAGCGACGCCGGAATTGCAGTTGCTAAACAATTATCAAAAGAGATTGATGTGCCGGCAGATTTCGTGTGTTGTAATGTGTATGATGTATCTAAGCATATAAAAAGTCAGTTTGATATAGTATTTACAAGCTATGGCGTGATAGGATGGTTGCCAGATTTGCAACCTTGGGCGCAGATGATAGCAGATCGTTTACGATCTGGAGGCACGTTTTATATGGTAGAGTTTCACCCTATTGTTTGGATGTTTAATTACTCAAAAAGTCCAGCAGAAATGCGCTATGGCTATATGCAGAAAGATGCTATTTATGAAGAATATAATGGTACTTATGCTGACGAAAAGGCAAGCATCGTGAGCAAAGAATATGGCTGGAATCACGGTCTGGGAGAGGTAGTATCTGCACTAACTGCGGCTGGCTTACACATTGAATTTTTAAGAGAACACGATGAGAGTCCGTATAATATTTTTCCAGATTTAATACAAATAGAAAACGGTCACTACGTAAGTAGCAACCGTCTATATCCATTACTTTTTGAACTGAAGGCTACTAAAATTTAGTGTGCATCTTCTTTTAATAATTCAGGAAATTTTGCTTTAAATCTATTGTATCTGGGTATAGAAACATTCTGAATATATGGATTACCAGGATTTAAACGCTCATAGTCTTGGTGATAGGTTTCTGCTACCCAAAATTTTTGAAAGGGTAGAACTTGTGTTACAATTTCACCATCGTAAACATTTTTATTTAATCGATCTATGGTATTCTGAATGATTTTTTTCTCACTATCATTCTGGTAAAATGCGATACTTCTGTATTGTCTACCGCGATCTGGTCCCTGACGATTACGTGTTGTAGGATCTTGTGAGCCAAAAAACACATCTACCAACTGGCTGAACGATATCACTTCTGGATCATAGATAACTTCTACAGCCTCTGCGTGCGAACTGCGACCGTAGCTCACTTCTTTATACGTAGGATTATCTTCTGTGCCGCCGCTATACCCGCTTATTACTTCATCTACACCCTTTACACTTTCAAAAATAGCTTCTACACACCAAAAGCAACCACTAGCAAAATACGCTTTCGTTAGTCCTTCTTGGGTTAATGTAGCTTGTACCGCAGGCATATCAATAGTAGGCTCTGAAGATTTTTGCGGTGATTCTTGACACGATAGTGCCATAATCAGTGCCGTACATATATAGGTAAGTTTCATAAAATGTTTTTTTACTTCGTATGTAAAGGTATCTCAAACTTACTTTTTAAGTGCTAAAGCTCTGTTAATCTAAAGATTTATGATGATAACATTAGTGCATAAAAAAACCTCCTTGATTAGCAAGGAGGTTTTAAAGTATTGTTCTTATGGATTAGATTTTAGCAAAAAGCTTTTCCATTTTATCGTGCTCTTCAGAAGCTAGCTCTGCGTCTACTAAGATACGTCCAGAGTGCTCGTCAGTAATGATTTTCTTTCTAGCAGCAATTTCTACTTGTACCTGTGGTGGTATGGTAAAGAAAGAACCTCCAGAAGCGCCACGCTCGATAGCTACAACGGCTAAACCATTCTTTACACTACCTCTAATACGCTTATATGCTTTTACAAGACGCTCTTCTATATCTTTTTCATACTCTGCACTCTTAGATAAAAGTGCTTTTTCTTCTTTCTCAGTTTCAGCTAAGATAGCGTCTAGCTCTTCTTTTTTGTGCGTAAGGTGCTTATCACGATCTCCTAAACGACTTTTAGTCTCGTCTATGATCACGTTCTTTTGCTCGATCTGTGCTTTATATTCTTTAATGTTCTTTTCTGCAAGTTGGATTTCAAGCTCTTGAAACTCTACTTCCTTACTAAGTGCATTGAACTCACGATTGTTACGTACGTTTTTTTGCTGTTCTGCATATTTCTTAATTGCTGTTTTAGACTCATCGATAGCATTTTTCTTTGCTTTGATAGAATCTTCTACGAGCGTAAGCTCATTTTCTAGCTTTTCAATGCGTTTGTTAAGGCCAGCAACCTCATCTTCAAGATCTTCAACTTCAAGAGGCAACTCACCACGCACGTTACGTATTTTATCTACGCGAGCGTCAATAAGTTGTAAATCATATAGTGAGCGAAGCTTTTGCTCTACGGTCATCTCTTTTTTCTTTGCCATTGTCTAACTATAATTGATAGGATTGGTATTTTTTGACGATAAAATGACTGCAAAATTAGTCAATTTTTTCGTAAGATAGCGTGCTATATGACTTTTAGTAAAGCGTTCGCTTTCAAAATGCCCTACATCGGCTAGTAAAATCTTATTTTCGGCTTGGTAATAGTCGTGATATTTAAGGTCTGCGGTAATGTATACGTCAGCTCCCTGGGCTTTTGCTGCGGCAATAGCAAATGCACCACTACCGCCTAGAACAGCTACTTTTTTTATTTTTTTACCAAGCAGTGCGCTATGACGAACGCCTCCAGTTTTAAATACAGATTTAATATGATTTAGAAAGGCTTGTTCGTCCTGCTCTTTATCTAGTTCTCCTATCATCCCTAAACCTAGATGCTGATTTTCGTTTTCTAGATTTGTAATCTCGTAGCTTACTTCTTCATAAGGATGATGGGTAAATAATGCTTTTAAGACGGCACTTTGCTTGTGTTTTCCTAAAATAAGATGAATTTGCTCTTCAGGTTCAAGACTTGCTTGTCCTACGCTGCCACTATGCGGTTGTGCGCCTGTTAGTGGGGTGTACGTGCCATTTCCCGAAAGGGAAAAACTACAATCTTTATACTTACCTATATGTCCTGCACCAGCAGCATACACATGTGACAAAAGATTTTCTTTATGCGCTGCAGGTACGTAAGTTACTAATTTCTGGAGTTGGTTTTTTTTTGGGATCAGTACTTTTGTATTTGAAAGTCCTAAAGCCTCGCACATCGTATGGCTGACTCCATCGGGCATATTATCTAGGGCAGTATGCACTGCATAGATTGCAATATCATTTTTAATGGCTTTTATAACGGCTCGCTCTACGTAGGTTTTACCTGTAAGTTTTTTTAAACCAGAGAAAATTATAGGGTGAAAGCAGACGATGAGGTTACACTTTTTATCTACAGCCTCGGTCACCACATTTTCTAGGGCGTCGTGCGTTACGAGAATACCCGTAATATTCTGATTTTGATTTCCTACAAGTAATCCCACATTGTCAAAATCTTCTGCATAGGCAAGGGGAGCGAGTTCATCTAATATGTCTAGGATTTCGTGTAGCGGTCGTGTTGTCATAGTCGTAAAGATAAAAAATGATACCTTCGTTTTATGAGGGTGTTACGTAAATTATTATTTCCTTTTTCTGCCGTGTATTATGGGATTACGCTTACGCGAAATTTCCTGTACAACAACGATATTCTGAAAAGTAAAAGCTACGACGTGCCTGTTATTTGCATAGGTAACTTAAGTGTAGGAGGTACGGGAAAATCTCCTATGACAGAATATGTAACACGGCTTCTTGTAGAGCAATATCGTGTTGCTACCTTGAGTAGAGGCTATGGTCGCACAACCAAAGGATATAGAGAGGTGTCATCAGACGATATAGCTAAAGAGGTAGGGGACGAGCCTTTGCAATTTGCACGTAAGTTTCCTGAAATTCAAGTGGCTGTTTGTGAAGATAGACAAACAGGGATTGAAAGATTACTAAACAAAGCAAGCGCTCCAGAAGTGATTATTTTAGACGACGCATTTCAGCACCGTAAAGTAGACCCTGGCTTTTCTATCGTTTTGAGTGTTTTTAATGATTTATTTATAGATGACTATTTGTTACCAGTAGGTAATTTACGTGAACCGAGAAGTGGTGTTAATCGAGCAGATGCCATAGTGGTAACAAAATGTCCTGATACTATAACTGAAGCGCAAAAAGTACGTACGGTGACTAAAATTAAGAAGGTGACAGATCTACCTATATTTTTTAGTTATATAGATTATGCCGCTCATATAGAAGGAGTAGGTAAGTCGTTACCTATACAGCAACGATTGCAGGGTGAGCAGTTTACGCTAGTTACAGGTATTGCAAATCCGAAACCGCTGGTAGGTCACCTGACTAGTTTAGGTTTAGACTTTGAGCATTTGAAGTATGGGGATCACCATAATTTCGCTTTAAGCGAAATAGAAACCTTAAGTACAAAGAAAACGATCCTTACGACCGAAAAGGACTATGTTCGTTTACAACATCTATTAAAAGACGTGGATGTTTATTATTTACCTATCGTATCGGTAATAGAAAACAGTGATCAGTTAGATGGATTAATCACGAAGTATCTTAATAAATAGATTCACTTTCTTGCAGACCGCGATATATTTTCTGAAAGAATTCTTCGATCTTATATGGTTTAGGTATAATGTCATTAAAACCTACTTCATAAAAACGTTCTGTACTCTCATCTAAAGTCACCGCAGTTAATGCCAGTATTGGAATTTGAGTATTAAATTCTCTAATTTTTTCTGTCGCTTCTATACCTGTAATCCCAGGCATATGAATATCCATAAGTATAAGGTCGTACCTGTTTTTGAGAACCATGTCAACAGCCATCTCGCCATTATCTGCTACCTCGCAGGTAATACTGTTCTTTTCTAAGATCTTACGAGTAATCATCTGGTTAATCTTATTATCCTCTACGACTAAAATGTGCTTATTCTCAAGCGCAGCATAATCTATATCATAACTAGTGACATGATCTGCTGCATTTGCGTCCTTTTCTATAATTTTGTAAGCCATGGTAAAAGAAAATGTGGATCCTTGACCTAGTACGCTTTCTAGTTCAATCTTACTCCCTACAAGATCAAGTAAATTCTTAACAATAGATAGACCTAGGCCTGTGCCTCCAAATTTTCGATTTATCGTTGCAGAGCCTTGCGTGAAGCTTTGAAAAATTGTCCCTTGTTTTTTCTTAGAAATACCTTCTCCCGTGTCCTTAATCTTAAAGTGTAATTGTATAGCATCTTCAGTCTGACTTACTTTTTGAATACTCGTATGTACGTGACCATCTCGTGTAAATTTAATAGCATTACCTATTAAATTTATTAAGACTTGAGAGATTAACAACGGATCACCTACTAAATTCTCTGGGATGTCTTCGTCAAACTCTAGTTTAAGCTTATTTCCTTTGTCTGCTGCGCTAGAGTCTAGAGCAAACATTACATCCTTAACACGCTTTCTTAGATTAAATGTAGTCTCTTCAACTTCAACTTTATTTGCTTCTAATTTGTTGAGATCTAAAATATTATTAATGAGTGATAAAAGATACTCCCCAGAAAACTTTAGAGAATCTAAATGTTTCTTTTGCTCTTCCGTTGGATTTTCAGAAAGTAGTAGATGCGTTAATCCTGTCACCGCATACATTGGTGTGCGTAGCTCGTGCGTAATTGTAGATAAAAATTGAGCCTTAATCGCAGTTGCTTTTTCAGCGTTTTCTTTAGCAGTCAGAAGATCCGTATTACGTTCTTGTAAAAGGTCATTAGCCTTACCACGTACATTATTATTACGATAAAGAGATAACGATAGTAGCACTAAAGTAGACACTATAAGTAGACCCAGTATCCAAGTAATACGCATTGCCTTTGCGCTTATGTCCTTCTCTCTGGCAATATCTAATACAAGCTGTTCAGATATATCTCTTGCGCTCGATCTATTAAAAGGAATGGTGTTATTTGTTCCCGATGTGTTTTCTTCTAAAGTATCACTAGCCTGAAGATCATTTAGCCTTGCGAAAGCCCTTTTGTAGTCTCCTAGTTTACTTGCTATTTTTGCCTCAGTTGCTTTGTAAGATCGATCTAACACTACATTATTTAACGTAGAAGAGATTGTTATACCTTCTTTTAAAGTTGCATCAGCTTCAGTAATGCGGTTTAATTCAAATAAAGCTTGTGATTTTTGCTGATAGCACCTAGCTAAATAATAGCTATTCTGCTCTAATTTAAATAAAGGTATAGCCTTATTTAATCGTTCTAGAGCTTGCTCAAAATTTTGAGTTAGTAGTGATAGTTCTCCTTGTTCAAAATAAACCTTCGCCTTAGCGTGTGGCTGGTCAAAAGGAGTAAATATATTCTCTGCTTTAGTTAAGAATTGTGAAGAGCGGTTATAATCACGCCTTACTTTGGCCAGCGTTGCTGCCGTTAAGTAGCTATGCGCAACACCTATACTATCTCCAGTCTTACGCTGACTAGCTATAGCTTTATCATTTTCTTCTTGAGCACTTTCAAATTGATTAAGCTCTATGTATAACCTAGCTATAGTTGCAGTGGTTAGGCCTACTTGTTTTATATTTCCTATTTCTTTAGAAAGATTTCGGGCAAGCCTTAAATCATCTAGAGACTTAGCATAATCTACTGCTTCTAATGACATAATAGAAGACGCAATAAGCGAGTCTATTTTTTTATTAGTCATGATGTTCGTAGCAGCATCAACCTTTGGTTGATCTTGCGCCCAACACGTAGATGTTGTACCTATTACTATTAAAAAGAACAGAAGAAATCTTCCCTTCATATTTATAAAAACTTGAAACAAAAAAATTAAATTTTACGCACAATGTAATGAATTAGATCAGCTAATCGGTTACTATAGCCAATTTCGTTGTCATACCACCCAATTATTTTGACCATTTTGCCGATCACCGATGTCATTTGTGAATCAAAGGTACACGATGAGGGATTTCCTAAGATATCTACAGAGACGATAGGATCTTCGGTATAGGCTAAAATATGAACTAGATCGCCACTTAAAGAAGCAGCTTTAAACGCTTCATTTATTTCTTTAATAGACGTATCTCTCTTTACATTTAATGTAATATCAGTTAGTGAACCATTAGGTACGGGTACGCGTATGCCACAACCGCCTATCACATCAGATAAATGAGGAAAGATTTTAGTGAGCGCTTTTGCTGCGCCCGTTGTGGTGGGCACGATGCTTTGTCCAGCAGCTCGTGCTCGTCGTAAGTCGTTGTGAGGTTGGTCGTGCAAGCTCTGATCACTCGTATAGGAGTGTATTGTTGTGATATAAGCTTGTTCAACTTCACATAAATCATCTATGATCTTAATCATAGGAGCTGCATTATTTGTAGTACACGACGCGTTAGAAATAACAGTGTCGGTGGCTTTTAATTGGTCATTATTAATACCCATCACCACCATAGGGATATCATCGTCTACAGGAGGGACAGCGAGTATAACTTTTTTTGCGCCCGCTTTTAGATGTAATTCTAAATCATCTCTGTGTTTAAATTTACCTGTAGCTTCTATAACAAAGTCGGGAGCGCTAGCAGACCAGTCTATTGCTGCTAAGCTCGTGTGATTTGTAATTGGGATTTCTTGTTCATTATATAGGAGTACGCTTTCGCGAAAGCGTATATCG
>Ga0115565_10003477_pt1 | contig 11195 bp, 11 predicted proteins | sample COGITO_mtgs_1105_FD_87199 | JGI IMG/M metagenome (GOLD analysis project Ga0115565, IMG submission 87199) | Pelagic marine microbial communities from North Sea - COGITO_mtgs_110530 | ecosystem: Environmental > Aquatic > Marine > Epipelagic | place: Germany:Helgoland, sampling site Kabeltonne... | reverse complement strand
ATTTTTAAACTTAGTTTTATTCTATTTCAAAAAAAACTAGAAATTTTGGGTTGCTAAAAGTTAGCAAACAAGTTTAGCCCTGATTGAAATGGCATCCTTTTTAATTGCCTCAAAAAAGCATATTTGCTTATTGATAATAATTATAATAGAAAACAGAAAAACTTGATTCACAAAAAAGCAATTAAAAAGATATAATGGAAAGCAGGAAATAGCTTCTAATAAAAATAAATTTCTATTTTAAAAAGAAAAAAAATAGCTTTGTAAAAACTTGCTATAATTTATTCTTCCTCGTCAGATTTTGGCTTACGCTCCTTTATTTTACGAGAACCTTCATACAAATCGTAACGAACAAATTTACAATCTAAATCTCCATTTTTAAGTGCCAATCTTTTTGAGGTTCGTAAACCAACAGACTTTAAAGCATCTGTATCTGAAGTAATTAACCAAGCTGTAGAACCTGGATAATTGTGTTTTAAAGTATCGCCAATTTTCTTGTAAAATTCTTGAACATCAATATTTAAACGTTCTCCATAAGGTGGATTAAATAAAATTGTGGTATTTCCAAAAACTTCTTTGGTTGAGTTGAAAAAGTTGACATGATGTACGCCAATAAATTCATCTAAATTGGCATTTTCTACATTTGCTTTTGCTTTTTGAACTGCTGAAGGTGCTTTATCAAATCCCATAATTTTAAAATGAGAAGTGCGAATTTTCTTTAATAAAGATTCTTGAATGGTAAAGTATAAATCTTCATCATAATCTTTCCACTGCTCAAAAGCAAACAACTTTCTGTTGATATTTGCAGGAATATTATTGGCAATCATAGCAGCTTCAATTAAAATTGTACCTGAACCACACATAGGGTCAATAAAATTCTCATCTCCTGTATAGCCTGACAATAAAACCATTCCTGCAGCCAAAACTTCGTTAATTGGGGCAATGTTTGTAGCTGTTCTGTAACCACGTTTGTGCAGAGAATCTCCAGAAGAATCTAAAGAAACCGTTAACCAATCTTTTTGTATATGAATGTGGATTTTTACATCTGGATATTTTAAATCTACATTAGGTCTTTTGCTATATTTATGTCTGAAATAATCTGCAATTGCATCTTTAGATTTTAAAGAAATATAATGCGAGTTCGATGTAAAATTTTTAGAATTTACAACGGCTCCAATTGCAAAAGTACCTTCCGCATCTAAAAAGTTTTCCCATTTAATTTTCTGAATAGATTCATACAAATCTTCTTCGTCGTAAATTTTACAAACTTTTATGGGTTTTAAAATTCGAACAGCAGTTCTTAAAGCAATATTTGCTTTATACATAAAACCTTTATCGCCTCTAAAAGAAACACTTCTTACAGCTTCTTTTATATCTTGAGCGCCTAAATTTTTCAGTTCTTCTGCCAAAACACCTTCTAAACCAAAAAGTGTTGTTGCTGTCATTTTAAAATCTTTATCCATGTTGCAAAGTTACTATTATAAGTTGAAAGAATGAAGTAGGAAGTTTTAAATAGTTGGCAGTTGCAGTTTGTATTTTGGCATTGAAAACTGCTACTAAAAACTGTTACTAAATATTGCCACTGAAAACTGAAAACTTATATTTACAAAAATTGATATTACAAAACGTAAGAATTAACTACTTTTGCAGACTGAATACGCTTATGAAACAGAAAGATTGGTTTACAGAATGGTTTAACACAAAGTATTATCATATCCTTTATAAGGATAGAAATAATATTGATGCACAGTTGTTTATGAAAAACATCACTACGTTTTTAGCGTTACCAAAAACCACACATATTTTAGATTTACCTTGTGGAAAAGGTCGTCATTCTGTGTTTTTAAATTCCTTAGGATATAAAGTTACTGGTGGCGATTTAGCAGAAAACAGTATAAAAATTGCCAAAAAGTTCGAGAATGATTCTTTAAAATTTACGGTTCATGATATGCGTGAACCTTTTAATCATCAATATGATGCCATTTTTAACTTGTTTACAAGCTTTGGTTATTTTGAAGATGATCAAGAAGATCTTTTAATTTTGCAAAATATTAAAAACGGATTAAACAAAAATGGTTTTTTTGTGTTCGATTTTTTAAATGCTGCTTTAGTAAAAGAGAATTTAGTTGCTAAAGAAACCAAAATTGTAGACGATATTACTTTTTATATTACCAGAGAAATTTCAGATGGTTTTATCATAAAAAATATTTCTTTTTTTGCTGATAATCAACATCATTCATATACAGAACGTGTAAAATATTTAGACGAAGCTAAAATGAAATTTTATTTTGAAAAAGTTGGTTTTACCATTACAAATACCTTTGGAGATTATAAATTGAGTAATTTTGATGCAAAAACATCTAACAGATTAATTTTAGTTGCCAAGTGAATTATATCTTATTAATTTCCGCTGTTTTATTGGGTTCTTTGCTTGTTTTATTTACAAAACCAAGCAAGCAAATTGTTCGTTTATTATTAGCTTTTAGTGGCGCATATTTACTATCTGTAACCATTTTACATTTGTTGCCAGATGTTTATACTGTAACTAGCAATAGCACAATTGTTGGTATCTTTATTTTAATTGGTATTATTTTACAATCGGTTTTAGAATCATTTTCTAAAGGTGCAGAACATGGGCATATTCACATTCATTCAGATGGAAAAAAGTTTCCAACACTGTTATTTGTAAGTTTATGTTTGCATGCTTTCTCTGAAGGTTTGCCTATACATAATGCTGATGAAAATTTATTGTGGGCAATTGTGGTGCATAAAATTCCGATTGCAATTGTATTAACCTCGTTTTTACTACAAACAAAATACTCAAAAAAAATAGTTTTTAGTTTTTTATTTTTCTTTGGATTAATGAGTCCTTTAGGAGTTTTATTAGGAGATAAGATTCCTTTTTTCTCCACTTATAATACAGAAATTACTGCTTTAATCATTGGTGTTTTCTTACATATTTCTACGATTATTCTTTTCGAAAGTACTGAAAATCACAAATTTAACTTGCAGAAATTTATTGCAATTCTTCTTGGTGTTATTTTAACAATTTTTACTTTATAAAGAATTAATTACCAACTTCATTAAAAAATTTAATTCGCATTAAACGCAATTCATCTTCATCATAATCGCCATCAAATTCACTTAAAGCTTCCTCAATATCATCTGTGTCAGCTTCCATAAAATATTCGTGAATTTCTTCTTGCTGTTCTTCATCTAATAAATCATCTAAAGCATAATCGATATTTAGTTTGGTTCCAGAAAAAATAATCACTTCCATTTCCTTAATCAACTCATTCATTTCTAAACCTTTCGATTTTGCAATATCATCTAAAGGTAATTTCTTATCTGTATTTTGAATAATAGATAATTTCAACCCTGAATTTAAACCTGTACTTTTTACGATTAAATCATCGGGTCTTAAAATATCATTGTCATCAACATAAGTTGAAATTAATTTTATAAAATCTTTCCCGAATTTTCTTGCTTTTCCTTCTCCTACTCCATGAACAGTGGCTAATTCTGCCAATGTTATTGGGTATTTTAATGCCATATCTTCTAAAGAAGGATCTTGAAAAACTGCAAATGGTGGCACTCCTTGTTTTATGGCTACTTTTTTACGTAAACTTTTTAATAGACTTATTAATTTTTCATCAGCAACGCCACCTGATGATTTAGCATTCGTTACAATTGCTTGGTCATTTTCTTCGTTGTAAGCATGGTCTTCTGTCATTAAAAAAGAAGTAGGATTTTTAATAAAATCTTCGCCTTCTTTCGTTAATTTTATAACTCCATACTGTTCTATTTCTTTTTTGATAAAATTTACGACCAAAACTTGGCGAATTAAAGCCATCCAATAAGCAGGAGTTTTGTCTTTACCAATTCCAAAATAAGGTAATAAATGTGTTTTATGAGATGTTAATAGCGCATTTTCCTTACCTACAATGGTATTTACAACTTCTTTGGCTTTGTATTTTTGTAAGGTATCTCTTACTACTTTTAAAAGAATCACCACATTTTCTTTGGCTTCGTGCTTTTTCTTAGGATTTCTAGAATTGTCATCCATATCTGCTCCTAATCCATTTACAACATCAAAATCTTCACCAAAATAATGTAATAAATATTTACGCCTGTTCATAGAAGTTTCTGCATAACCAACCACTTCTTGCAATAAAGCATGCCCAATTTCTTGTTCTGCTATTGGTTTGCTTGCCATAAATTTCTCTAACTTTTCAATATCTTTATAAGCATAAAAAGCTAAACAATACCCTTCTCCATCATCTCTGCCTGCTCTACCAGTTTCTTGGTAATAACTTTCTAAACTTTTAGGAATATCATGATGAATTACAAAACGAACATCTGGTTTGTCAATTCCCATTCCAAAAGCAATGGTTGCAACAACAACATCACAATCTTCCATCAAAAACATATCTTGATGTTTTACGCGGGTCTTAGCATCTAAACCTGCATGATAAGGAACAGCATTTACGCCATTTACTTGCAAAACTTGCGCAATTTCTTCTACTTTTTTACGACTTAAACAGTAAATAATTCCAGATTTTCCTTCACGTTGTTTTACGAAACGAATAATATCTTTTTGTACATCTTCCGTTTTTGGTCTTATTTCATAAAATAAATTAGCTCTGTTAAAAGAAGCTTTAAACCTATTTGCATCTGTAATTCCTAAAGTTTTAAGAATGTCTTCCTGTACTTTTTCTGTTGCAGTTGCTGTTAAACAGATGATTGGTACATTATCTATTGCTTTAATAATATGTTTTAGGTTTCTATATTCTGGTCTAAAATCGTGACCCCATTCAGAAATACAATGTGCTTCATCAATAGCTACAAAAGAAATTTTTTGGGTTCTTAAAAAAGAAACATATTCTTCTTTAATTAAAGATTCTGGAGCAACATATAATAATTTTGTAATTCCGCTTGCAATATCTTCCTTTACTAGTGCAACATCTGTTTTGTTTAAAGAAGAGTTTAAAACATGTGCAACTCCATGATGTTCAGAGATTCCTCTAATAGCATCAACCTGATTTTTCATCAAGGCAATTAACGGAGAAACCACAATGGCTGTTCCTTCAGCCATTAAAGCTGGTAATTGGTAGCATAAAGATTTGCCTCCACCTGTTGGCATTATTACAAAAGTATTGTTATTATTAACGATACTTTTTATGACTTCTTCTTGTAATCCTTTGAATTTATTGAAACCAAAAAACTTTTTAAGAGGAGTATGTAAATCCATTCAATATAAATTTTGTTGAAAATTAAAAGATAAACCTTTAATTATATTATTTGTGCAAACTTAATTTTATAGTAAATTTGTGCTATAAACATATCTAAAGATATAACTTTTTTTTATTCTGATAAAATACTAAAGACTTGAAAAATCAATCTTCGATTATTACAAACGCAAAAAAAACAATTTTAGCCGAAAGTAATGCTATTGCTAATTTAGCAAATTTTATTAATATAGATTTTGAAAATGCTGTAAAATATATTTATAATTTTAAAGGAAGAGTTATTGTTACAGGAATTGGTAAAAGTGCCAATATTGCTACTAAAATTGTAGCAACTTTTAATTCTACAGGAACTCCAGCTGTTTTTATGCACGCTGCAGATGCAATTCATGGCGATTTAGGAAATGTTTTACAAGATGATGTTGTAATTTGTATTTCTAAAAGTGGCAATACTCCAGAAATAAAAGTTTTAGTTCCGTTGATAAAAAACTACGGAAATAAAATTATTGCTATTACAGGAAATGTAGATTCTTTTTTAGGTAAAAATGCAGATTTTACTTTAAATACGTATGTAGAAAAAGAAGCTTGCCCAAATAATTTAGCACCCACAACAAGTACAACTGCTCAATTAGTTATGGGAGATGCTTTGGCTGTTTGTTTGTTAGAATTAAAAGGATTTACAAGCAAAGATTTTGCAAAATATCATCCAGGAGGTGCTTTAGGAAAGCGTTTATATTTAAGAGTATCTGATTTGATAGAAAAAAACGCACTTCCTCAAGTTTTTGAAAATGATACAATAACCAAAGTAATTATTGAGATTTCAGAAAAACGTTTGGGAGTTACAGCTGTTGTAAAAGACAAAAAAATTGTTGGTATTATTACTGATGGTGATATTAGACGTATGTTAAGTAAAACTACAAAAATAGACGATTTTGTAGCTAAAGATATTATGGGTAAAAACCCAAAAACAATTCATAAAGATGCAATGGCTGTTGAGGCCTTAGATACAATGGAAAATAATAGCATTACGCAAATTTTAGCGGTAGATGATGCCAATAATTATGCAGGAGTTGTACATTTACATGATTTAATTAAAGAAGGTATTTTTTAATGGCAAAACAACAGAAAGAAATGTCCTTTTTAGGGCATTTAGAAGAATTAAGATGGCATTTAGTAAGAGGCGCTTCAGCAATTTTTATATTTGCTGTTGTATTTTTTATTTTTGCAAAAGAGGTGTACGATAATTTTTTATTAGCACATTTAAAGCCTGATTTTATTACCTATCAAATATTTTGTGAATTTTTCAACTTCTTTGGTATGGATAGTGATTTTTGTAGTGTTAATTTTAATGAGAAAAAGTTAATTAGTATAGAGGTTACATCGCAATTAATGAATTCTATTTGGTCTTCTTTAATTTTAGGAGTTGTAGTTGCTTTTCCTTATTTACTTTGGGAACTTTGGCGTTTTATTGCACCAGGTTTAACGGAAAAAGAAATTTCAAAATCAAGAGGTTTTATTTTTATTGCATCATTATTATTTTTTATTGGAGTTGTATTCAGCTTTTATGTAATTGCACCAATATCAGTAAATTTTTTATATAATTATCAAATTACAGATGCTATTGAAAATACATTTACACTTCAATCTCACATAAGCTTAGTTACCAATATGTTATTAGGCGTTTCAATTTTATTTGAATTGCCAGTATTAATTTATTTTTTAACAAAAATCGGCTTAATTACACCAGAATTTTTAAAGAAATATAGAAAACATGCTTTAGTTGTCGTTTTAATTTTAGCGGCTATTATTACGCCTCCAGATGTTGCAAGTCAAATTGTAGTAGCAATTCCTATTCTTATTTTATATGAAATAAGTATAAAAGTATCTAAAAGAGTTATTAAAAATCAAGAAAAAAATGCCAACAAACGTTAAGGAATTTAATGCGTATCGTGCTAAAATGAATGAGAAAATTTTAGCTTCTGATAATAAAGTTATCAAAAGAATTTATAATTTAGATACCAATACATTTCAAGCAGGTCATCTTCCTGTAAAAACAAAGGAGTTATTAGGTTTAGTAGCTTCTGCAGTTTTAAGATGTGATGATTGTATTGCTTATCATTTAGAAACTGCCTATAAAAATGGCGTTACAAAAGAAGAAATGATGGAAACAATGTCCATAGCAACTTTGGTTGGTGGTACTATTGTAATTCCACATTTAAGGAGAGCTGTGGAGTTTTGGGAAGCACTTGAAAACGAAGTGTAACTGTTGAATTGTGTAATTGAGTATATGGCTGAATGCTTATGATTGCTTTAACATTCATAAATAACATACTTTATTACTTTTACATAAATTGTACAATTAAACATTTCCACAATTAAACAATTACACATATTTATAATATGATTTTAAGAGCAGAAAATATCGAGAAAATTTACGGTTCAAGGAAAGTAGTTCAAGGTATTTCTTTAGAAGTTCAACAAGGAGAAATTATTGGACTTTTAGGACCTAATGGCGCTGGAAAAACAACTTCTTTTTACATGATTGTTGGAATGGTAAAACCCAATAAAGGTAAAATTTTCTTAAATGATACAGAAATTACCAATGATGCCATGTACAAACGTGCACAAAAAGGAATTGGTTATTTAGCACAAGAAGCATCTGTTTTTAGAAAATTATCTGTGGAAGATAATATTATGTCTGTTTTACAATTTACGGGTTTATCAAAAAAAGAGCAAAAAATAAAATTAGAATCTTTAATTGAGGAGTTTAATATTGGTCATGTTCGTAAAAATAGAGGCGATTTATTGTCTGGAGGAGAAAGACGAAGAACAGAAATTGCACGTTGTTTAGCATCTGACCCCAATTTTATTTTATTAGATGAGCCTTTTGCTGGTGTAGACCCAATTGCTGTAGAAGATATTCAAAGTATTGTTGCCCAATTAAAAAACAAAAATATTGGTATTTTAATTACAGATCATGATGTGCAAGCAACCTTAGCAATTACAGATAAAACCTATTTGATGTACAATGGAAGTATCTTAAAAGAAGGTACTCCAGAGGAATTAGCTGCAGATGAAATGGTGCGTAAAGTGTATTTAGGAAAAGATTTTGAATTGAAAAAAAGAAAGTTTTTTTAGTGAAAACAACCAATATGCCAAAGTATTCCTGAAGGATCGTGTAAAAAAAACTCTCTTCCCCAATCATTGTCTACAATTTTAGACAGTTTTACTTTTTTATATTTTTCTGTAAGATTTTTCTTTTTTATAGCTGATAAATAACTTTCAATATCATCTACTTCTAAAAAAAGCATCGAATTATCAACCCAATCTTTTACGTAAGCTCTTTGCAAATAAAAACCTAGTCTTTCATTTACCTTAAAAAAAGACATGTTTTCTGATATTATAAACTCAGAAAAACCTAATTCTTTATAGAAATTTCTAGATTCTTTAAAATTTTTAGCGCCAATAAAAGGTTTGATAGATTTAAACATTCGTTAAATTATTATGGTGAACTTTATCCTTTTGAAATATAAAAGTTAAAACAAACACCTTCTTTACCATCTTCTCTATTCTTTAAAGAAATTTTACCTCCCAATCTTTCGATAATAGACTTTACTGTCGCTAAACCAATCCCAGTGTTTTCATTATTAGAATTCTCTAAAGTCTCGAACATTTCAAAAACTTTTTCCCAATAATGCTCTTCAATTCCAGGACCATTATCTCTATAAATAAAATGATAAAATTCTTTATCTTTTTTAAAATCAACCTCAATAAAAATTTTTTCCTTGTTAGAAAATTTTCTCGAATTTGAAATTAAATTCTGAAAAATTTGTACAAATCCTATCTTAGAACTACTAATATGAATATTTAAATCTTTAGAGTTTAATGTAATTTTATGGTCAAAATCGATATTACTTAAAATACTTTTTAAAATAATTTCTAAATTAAATTCTTCAAAAATTATATTTTCAGTATTAACTTTCGAGTATTCTAATATTTCATCAATTAAAGTACTCATATAACCCATTCTACTGGTTATTAATTGTATATAATTCTCTGCTCCTGTATTTTCGAATAATTTACCATGATCTTCTTTTAAAACATTTAGTAGAAAATTAACACCACTTATGGGCGATTTTAAATCGTGTGTTAATCTAAAAGCAAAATTGTTTAACTGCTCATTTAATTGCGTTACTTTATTATTTACGGCTTTAAGTTCTTCATTCTTTTTTCTTAATTCTAACAAACTAACTATTTGATTTGCTAACAATTTTAAAGATTCCTTTTGGCTGTCATTAAGCGTATTAGGTTTGTTATCAATAACACAAAGAGTTCCTAAAGAATGGCCTGCAGATGTATTTAAAGGTGCTCCAGCATAAAAAATTACATTCGGTTTTTCAGTAGTTAGTGGGTTGTCAAAAAAACGTTCATCTTTTGTAGCATCATTTACAATAAATAATTCGTTAGGTTTTAAAATACTATGAGCACAAAAAGCAAGATCTCTTGGAGTTTCTCTACTTTCTACTCCGTAATTAGCCTTAAACCATTGCCTATCTTTATCAACTAAAGTTATTAATGCTATAGGAGTATTACAAATACTAGAAGCTATTTTTGCAATTGCATCATAATCTTCTTCTGGTAAAGTATCTAGAATTTTATAGGAATCTAAAAGTTCTAATCTTTCCTTCTCGTTTTCAGGAATATTAGCAGATTTCATTATTTCTTAATTTTGGGGGTTAAATTTTTAAATATTGATAAAACAACGTACAAAGTAATAATTATAGGAATTGATAAATAGTTAATTAACAAAATTAACGTTAATGATAAAACTAAAAATAAATAAATAATCCAATTTTTCTTAAAAGATGAATCCTTAAATTTTAAAGAAAATAAAGGCAGTTCTGCGTTCATTAAATAGGTTAACACCAATGTTATTGCAATTAAAAAATAATTATTGCTAATTAAATTTTGAACAAATTCTATATCAGAATATTCTTGAATTAAAGGCAAAGAAACCACAAACAAGCACATTGCAGGTGTTGGTAAACCTATAAATGAGTCTGTTTGTCTTGTATCCAAATTAAATTTTGCTAACCTATAACAAGCTCCTAATGTTAGAATTAATCCAATTAGCGATATCCCTAAAATAGAATCATCGAATAAATCTGGTGTATCATATAAATTATACTGCATCAATTTATACATAACAATTCCAGGCACAACACCACTTGTAACCATATCTGCTAAAGAGTCTAACTGAGTTCCTAAATCTCCAGAAACTTTTAATAAACGTGCAACAAATCCATCTAAAAAATCAAAGAAAATTCCTAAAACAACAAATAGTGCTGCACTTGTAAAATTGCTTTCTACTGCAAAAATGGCTGCAATTGTTCCGCAAAAAAGGTTTCCAAGCGTTAATAAATTAGGAATATGTTTTTTAATCATCATTTTGAAATCAATTTAAAAGCTAAAATAAGAAATCAAAATTAGCTAGTTTTTATTTATTGTTAAAATTTCGTCATATTTGCACAAATAATAAATGCTATGCCTGTTTTTACTTCGGATTTTTTGCCAACAATGCCTTTTAGAAATGGTCATTTTAATACCATGTACAGACCTCTTTTTATGAAGGATAAAGCTACCTATAAAAGAAAGAGAATAACAACTTGGGATCATGATTTTTTTGATTTAGATTTTTCATTTGTAGGTTCTGAAACCTTGGTTTTGCTAATTCATGGTTTGGAAGGTAGTTCAGATTCTAAATACATGGCTTCCAACACGAATCACTTAAATAAAAAGGGTTTAGATACAGTTTGTTTTAATTTAAGAGGTTGCTCAGGAGAAGATAATTTGTTGTTAGCAACCTATCATAGTGGAAAAACCGAAGATGTCGATTTTGTGGTGGAACATCTTTTAAAAAATTATCATTATAAAAATATTGTACTTGTTGGT
>Ga0115565_10003474_pt1 | contig 11200 bp, 4 predicted proteins | sample COGITO_mtgs_1105_FD_87199 | JGI IMG/M metagenome (GOLD analysis project Ga0115565, IMG submission 87199) | Pelagic marine microbial communities from North Sea - COGITO_mtgs_110530 | ecosystem: Environmental > Aquatic > Marine > Epipelagic | place: Germany:Helgoland, sampling site Kabeltonne... | reverse complement strand
CCGCCACGGTCACCGTCACCGTGTGGAGCCTGCCCACCGTGGACGCCGGAGCGGACGTGCAGTTCTGCGATCAACCCATCCCGGTGGACCTCGGCGGGTTCTCACCGCCGGGCGGCACTTGGAGCGGAAACGGCATCTCCAACCCCGCCACCGGCACCTTCCTGCCTTCCGATGTGGGGCCGGGCGTTCACGAAGTGATCTACGCCTTTACCGATGGCAACGGCTGCCAAAACAGCGACACCGCTGTGGTGGAGGTTATCGTTCCTCAGGTGGCAGACGCCGGCCCCGATCTGAGCATCTGCGACATCGACACCGTTTTGGTCCTCGACGGGTTCAGCCCGGTGACCTCGAGCGGGTGGACCGGATCGGGCATGACGGACCCCACCGGAACCGTCGATGCCGGACCGCTGGGACCCGGAAACTACACGTTGACCTACACCATCGGCACGGGAACCTGCGAAAGCGTCGACACGCGCAACTTGGAGGTGCGGCCATTGCCGGCCATTGCACTGTCCGCCGACGATGTGAGCGTGTGCGACGACAGCACGGTGGTGTTCTCGGGCAACCTGTCGGGCGCCACGGCCCCATACGAATGGAGTTGGAATTCAGAAGTGGGTGGAGCCATCGGAACCGGAAGCAACACCAGCGCGAGTGCAGAAATGGAACTCACCTCCGGCAATACGTTCACCGCGACCCTGACCGCCACGGACGCGACCGGTTGTGTGGCATCGGAAAGCCTCAACGTCGATGTGCTCGCCCTGCCCAACGTGGACGCGGGGGGTGATACCGTCTTCTGCAATACCGACATTCCGGGGGTACTGCTGGGCTTCAGCCCCGGCCTCAACGAAGCGGGCACAGGATACTGGACCGGCCTGGGCGCGGCGGGAGCCGTGGACGCCAGCGGGGTCTACACGCCCGACGTGAGTGGTGTGGGCAGCTTTGATGTGGTGTACACCTATACTGAGGCCGCTACGGGCTGCATCAATGCGGATACCATTGTGGTGGACATCACCGATCCGGTGGACGCCGATGCCGGTGCGGACGAAGTGGTGTGCGACAACGCCGGACCCCTGCAACTCACCGGATTCTTCCCGACCAGCAATGTCACGTGGAGCGGAAGCGGAGCCGGAGCGGCCGCCCTCCTCGATGCCAGCACAGGCCTCATAGATCCCGCCCTCCTCACACCGGGCGACTACACCTACCTCCTGTCCTATGGAAACGGCACTTGCTACACCGAGGACGAAATGGAGGTCCACGTCGACCCGCTTCCCGCCGTCTCGACCACCGGAACGGACATCTTCTGCGGCAACGATGGCGCCATCGCCCTGTCGCCGCCAAACCCGCTGGGGGGCACGTGGGAAGGCCCGGGAGCGGATGGAACCGGGGGATTCCAGACCGATGACGCCGCTACGGGTCCCGGCACCTACAACCTCATCTATTGGTACGAGGATCCCACCACAGGATGCCGCGACACCGCGGACCACGTGGTGACCGTACAGGAAATCCCCACTGTCGACGCCGGTGCCGACACCACCTTCTGCAACCAGCCGATCGACGGAACCCTGCTCAATTTCTCGCCCGGCCTCACGCAGGGAGGAACGGGAAGCTGGTCGGGCCTCGGCGCCTTTGCCCCTGCGGTTTCGCCCGACGGCATCATCGACCCAAGCGGCAGTGGAGCGGGCAGCTTCACCGCCGTCTACACCTTTACGTCCAGCGCCACGGGCTGCACGAACAACGCCTCCATCGCGGTGGACATCGCCGAGCCCCTTGTCGCCGATGCCGGTCCCGACCTCGTCGCCTGCGACAACGCCTTCCCCCTGCAGCCCAGCGGCTTTTTCCCCACGGCCGACATCGATTGGGCCGGCACCTCGCCCGGCGCCGCCGCGGGCCTCCTCGATCCCGCCACGGGCCTCCTGAGCCCGGGCATCCTCCCCCCCGGCACCTATACCTACCTGCTCTCCTACGGCATCGGTACCTGCTACACGGAAGACGAGATGGAACTGACCATCGACCCTCTGCCCGTGCTTGACCTCGCTTCCCCCGACGCCTTCTGCAACAACCTCGGCACCGTCACCCTGACCGCCGCCACCCCTCTGGGCGGAACGTGGTACGGCAACGGCGTCCTGGACCCCGCCACCGGCACGTTTGCCAGCGGCATCGCCCCGGGCGCCTACAACCCGGCCTACTGGTTCGAAGACCCGGCGACGGGTTGCCGCGACACCATCGTCCACGCCGTTACCATCCACCCCGTGCCGGTAGCCGCCTTTGCGGCCGACACCCTGGGCTGCTCCAACCTCGACCTTCCCTTGGAGAACCTGAGTACAGGAAGCACCGGCCAAGATTGGGACCTCGGCGGCGTTGGCACCTCTAGCGCATATGCGCCGGCTTTCACCTATCCCGGCGACGGCACGTACACCATCATCCTGGAGGCCTACAACGAATTCGGGTGCGTGGACACCACCAATCAGGAGGTCACCATCACCCACCCGCCGACAGCCGATCTCCTGCTCTCGCCCGACTCCGGTTGTGCTCCCCTCGACGTGCAATTCGCCAACCTGAGCGACGCGCCCTACGGCACCTTCACTTGGGATGTCAACGGGAACGGCTTCATCGGAGAGGCACCACCCGCGCTGAATTTCACGCAAGGCGACAGCATCGTGGACTACGCCGTGAGCCTCACCGCGACGAACCTGTGCGGAAGCGATGTCGTGAACGACGCCATCGTCGTTTACCCTGCCCCCGTCATGGTCTTCGCCTTTGAGGAGGACACCGTTTGTTCGCCGTTCGAGATGAACATCATGAACGCCTCTGTGGGCCTTCCCGACGACGTCACTTGGGAATTCGGAGACGGAACCGGCTACGTGGGAACCGATCCGCCAGACCACTGGTACGCCGTCGACACCGTTGAGCAGGTGTTTACCGTAACGCTCATCGGGGTCAACCAATGCGGAGCGGATACCGCCACAGGCGACGTACTTGTCGTGCCAAACCAAGTCGAGGCCTTCTTCACGTTGAGCACCCCGGACGGATGCGCTCCACTCTCGCTAACCGTAGAAGACTTCAGCAGTGCCACCACCGCCATCAGCTACGACTTTGACAATGGTGATTTCGCGGCCACCCCTGACGCCACCACAAGCTTCAGCGACCCTGGCACTTACACCATCACCCAATTCGTGACCAACGGCTGCAGCTACGATACACTGCAGTTGCCCGTAACCGTCCACCCCATTCCGTCGGCCACCATCGCCGTTGACGACCCGTCAGCGTGCGTCGGAGCTCCTTTTGCCTTTTCGGCCACGAGCGACAACCCAGGCAATGCCGACTGGGTTTTCGGCGACGGCGCCACCAGTGCAGGCCTAGAAACGGCCCACACTTACGCAATGCCTGGCACGTATACAGTCACCTTCTCGACCGAAGCACCGCTGACAGGCTGTACCGCCGAGTCCAGCCTCGAAGTCGATGTCTTCCCGAACCCCGTCGCCACCATAGACCTGGACGACGGCCTTGGGTGCGCTCCATTTAGTGTTACACTAAACAACACCTCCTCTGGCAGCCTCTTCCAAACCTGGGACTTCGGTGACGGCAGCGAGCCCGGGTTCCAGACCGCCCCCACCCACATCTTTGCCAACAACGGCCTTGAACCGGTGCAGTATACCGTGACCCTCATCTCAGAGAGCGACCAATTGTGCACCGATACAGTGCAAGCGGAGATCACAGTGCTGCCCACTCCGGTGGCCGACTTTGCCCTCGAAGATGTCGAAAGCTGCTTCTTCCCGGTGGACATCGTTACCGAGAATCTGAGCATCGGTTCCATCAACCACAACTGGTCCATCAATGGCGGCGGCGAGATCACGAACCCGGCCCCCACCTTCACAGCCGATGCGGTAGGCACCTACACCGTTTCGCTTACAGCCACCAATAGCTATGCCTGTGCGGATTTGGCCGAAAACGAATTCACCGTCCACCTCGCCCCCACCGCCAACCTCTCCGCCAATCCCCGCATTGGTTGCAACCCCCTTTCCGTCGACTTTCAGAACCTCAGTTCGTACAGCCAGTCCACCTCCCTCTACATTGAGGGCATCTACGATGGACCACTCCCCACAGAAGGACTCATCATCGACCAAGTCGGAACCTTCGAGTCGTACATCGTAGCCACCAGTCCTGAAGGCTGTACCGATACACTTGCCCTCGCCGAGGACTTTACCGTGCATCCCGTCCCTTTGGCCGACTTCTCCTATCTCCCGCTCGCCGCTTCGCCGGAAAACACCTCTTTCCAGTTCTCGAACGAAAGCAACACAGCCTTTGCGACAAACTGGACATTTGGCGATGGCAATGGCAGCTTCATTCCAGACCCCCTCCACCGCTATGATGAACCAGGGGAATACCAAGTGGCGCTCAATGTTCAGAATGAGTTTGGATGCTCTGACATTGTGGTCGACCTGATCGTGATTGACGACAAAATTTCAGTTTTTGTCCCCAATGCTTTCACCCCTGCAAGCAATGGATATGGAGATGGCATCAATGACGGGTTCAAACCCATCATTCGCGGAGTTAACCTCATCCAGCGCTACAAATTCCAAGTCTTCGACCGGTGGGGCTCTGTCGTGTTTGAAACCAAAGACTACGATGAATTCTGGAAGGGTGACGTAGACCGTGGGCAATACGATGAGTTCGACTATTTCGCCCAAAACGAGGTGTTCAACTGGAAAGTAACTCTGACGCTGAGTGGCGAAGAGCCTGACGAAGTCGAAACGACAAACCCATTCTGCACTGGCCCGAGGCAATTCTGCGGCCACGTGACATTGGTGCGTTAATGGGCCCGCCATCTGATGCCACCTTGGCACTGAGGGACTCCATGGCTTGGGAGGCGCAGCCTCACCGAATAAGGTGGGCGGGGACATGGTTCCACATGACCATCCTATTTTGCTGTCATGTCGAAGCAAGAAAAAGGCGGGATGCGCAGCGCGTTCCACTACATCGTCGAGTTTGCTGTGATCCTACTGGGCATCACAGTGTCGGTCACCATCGAAAAGAACAATGCGCACCAGTACAAGGAGAGCGTCAAGAACCAAAGCCTGTCGCGCATCCTGACCAACATCCAAACCGACAGCCTCGACTTTGAATTCAACATCGCGGTGCACGCACCCGCCTCGGCTTCTTGTGCATGGATCACAGAGCAGCGGAGCACGTTTGCAGAACAGCATCCAGACTCCATAGGCAAGCACTGCTCCATGTGCTTGATGGCACAAACCGTCTTCGTGGACAACCAAGAGGAATACCGGACACTTCAGAATTCTGGACTCATGGAGTTGATCGAAAACGACACCCTGGCGCGGGCGTTGCAATCCAAATACGTCCAGCATGAATTCTTGCGCAAAATCGAGAGCGTCATCGCCGAGATGGCCAAGAGCCAAGAAGAATTTTACTTCCAAAACATGACCTCCACAGATTCAATGGAGCCCTTTATGGGCTACGTGAAACTGCGAACGTGGAATGGAACTGCACCCGACAATGCTTTTTTCGAGCGCTGCAGCGACATTGGCTTTTGGCACCGTTCATATGCCGACCGCATGGACAGGCGCATGGGGTACGATGCGCGACTCACACAGTGGATCCGGGACGAAATCGGCAACATAGAGTAGCGGTGCGCCGCTGTGGGAGGTCAGCAACCACCGCCCTCATAATGGATGTACATCTTGGTCCCGTCGGAAGAACGCTCGGTGAAGAAGCTCTCGCTCATCTCCGAGAAGTTGACATAGAAGGACAACGGCCCGATGCTCAAACTTTCAAAGCTCAGGGCGCTTAAGAATCGCAAGAGGTTGTTGGACACCACATAGAACTCATCGGGGGTCCCAAGGGGCACTTCTACGGTGACCCCAAATTGGTATTTACCATCGTACCAATGCTTGACCACGACCCCGTCGTCATAGCCCCGGAACGTCTTCACAGCCATGCCTTCCTCACGCTGCTCGACCTCGACCTTTTCCTCCCACAAAAGCGCGGCATCCGCTCTCTGAAATCGGCCTTTTGGAGCAGGTTCAGTAGATGGAGCTGGAGCCACATAAAAGGCTGCAAAATCAAAAGGAGGACCCGGGCTTAACAGCCCTTGAAACACATAGCCTTCTCCCCCTTCAAAAGACACCTTGACAAAAGGCGCAGAGAGCGTGTATGCCGGCAACTCCAGACGCTTGCTTTTGGCACTAAAACTCCGATCAAAATTTAATTCTACATCCAGGTCTTCATCCCCAGCGCTGAGCAAATCAACCGCCTCGCCCCACTGAAGTTGCCCCACGACTTCACTCCCTAGACGCGGCTCCGACCGAACGTTCAGTGGAACCCAACAATTGGAGTAGCGCGCCGTCTCAGATGCCGCCGACCGGGGACTCCTCCGCGTCTGACTGCGCTTCCAAACACGGCGCAATTCTTTAACGGGCTCACCATCCTCACATTCAGAAACGGTCTGAATCAATGCACTACCCTCCAAAAAAAACGCATGGCGGGTGACAACAACTGGACCAAAGTCCCCGCGGGCACCCCGCTCCAAAAGCAAGGTATCCGACGTGTTTTGGATCAACGCGGCATAGCTGCACATGCAACATTCCAAGCTCCGTTCCACCTCCCACTGCACACCTTCTGCAGGTGGAGCATAGTTGATGCCTTGAAATAGAAAAGAAGTGGGAGCCTCTGCCCCTCCGTATCTGCTGTTTTTTGCCGTGGCTTGCAAAAAACTCAGCTCCTCTTGGCCACTCACCCACTTGGAATAGAGGTGCTTTTCTAAAAAAGTCTCTTGGGCCGCAAACGGGACAGAAAAACCCATGAGTAACACAAAAACCAGTACCGTTGTCTCTTTGAACATGACCGTCAAACTTAGGGTGCATGGAACACAAAAAGCCAACGCTATAATCCCAACAATCAGTGCGCTGCGGAGGAAATTCACATTAACTTCAAGTAGCGAATTCAACTTCAGATGGCCGTATTTCCCCCACTCACCCGCTCCCGAAAACCAGCGCACCCCAACAGCCATGGCGGCGTTACGGCTGTGGTGGCGGTCCTCTGCAGCCTCATCTGTGCGCTCAGCCTACAACCCGGAGTGCAGGCCCAAGAACCCGTAAGCCAGACATCGTACTTGACATTGAAGGAAGACGGCGGGAATTTCTATGAAATCAAAGCGGCCTTTGAGGCCTATTGGGAGGGGCGCGAAATCCAAAAAGGTGCCGGCTACAAGCCGTTTCGCCGCTGGATGCACCAGATGGAACCGCGGGTTTACCCTTCGGGCAAAATGCCCCTTTCTACCGAACCGTGGAACGTACCCCGCCTCTACACGCCACCTGCTGCCAACCAAGTGGAAGACGTCTGGGAATCCCTCGGCCCAGTGTCCAGGCCTGCCGCCGGACCGCATGCCTATGCAGGAGGTGTAGGCAGGATCAACAAGGTCCGCGTCGACCCCACCAATTCCAACACCTACTTCGCCTGCGCACCCGGAGGCGGAATCTGGAAGTCCACCAATGCTGGCGGCAACTGGGACCTCTTGTTTCCCGACGAAACCGACGAGGTGCCCATCATCGGCTTCACCGACATCGCCATTGACCCGAACAATGCCAATGTGATGTACGCTGCTGCAGGAGACGACGACGGCGGAAACACTTTTGGTTTGGGGGTCCTTAAAACCACCGACGGCGGCGACAATTGGTCCGTTTCATACGACCCCGCGGGAGAGGGCAACTTCACCATCGGCCGGATGTTGATCTCGCCCAACAACAGCAACCTCATCGTGGCCGCTGCCCGCTATGGCATGCTGGTCACGACCGACGCCGGAGCCAACTGGAGTTACGGTTCAGGCACCAGTGGCATCCGCTTTCGGGACGTCGAGTTCCACCCCACCAACCCTGACATCGTCTACGGTTCTTCCAACACCGGGTTTTTCCGGTCCACCAACGGCGGACAGTCTTGGACGGAGGTCAGCTTGCCTTCGAGCGCGGCCAACATGAACCGCAATTGCATCGCCGTAACGCCCGGTGCCCCCGACCGCATTTACATGATGGCCAGCGCCAGCGAAGGCAGCAGCTTCTTGGACTTCTATGTCAGCCAAGATGCCGGGGTCACCTGGACCACCGTTTCCGACGAAAGCACCTCGAACATGCTGGGGTATTCCCCCACGGGCAGCGACAACTCTGGCCAAGGCTGGTACGACCTGTGCATCGCCGCCCATCCCACCCAACCCGATGTCGTGATGATCGCCGGCGTCAACATCTGGAAATCCACCGATGGCGGAAACAGCTGGGTGTGCAGCTCCCATTGGGTCGGTGCTGAGGGATTGGCAGAAGTGCATGCCGACATCCACGGCCTCACCTTCGAAGACAACACCTTTATAGTCGCCTGCGATGGTGGCGTCTACTCCTCTACAGACCAAGGGGTCAGCTACAGCGACATCACCAACGGAATGAGCATCAGCCAGATGTATCAAATTGGTGTGGGACAGGACCAGGCAGGTCAAGTCGGAGCGGGTCTGCAAGACAACGGCACCATCCTGCTCGATGGAGGCAACTGGGAGGACATGCGCGGTGCCGATGGCTTTGAAGTTTACGTTAGCGAGAACTCCGACTACGATGGCGGGCGGCTCTTCTATGGCTCCTATCAATTGGGGTCTTTCTACCGCATTGATTCCAACAACAACTTCTCCGACATTGTGGGCGGCGGGGGCACAGGAGCCGACGCGGGAGGCAACTGGGAAACCCCGTTCATCAAGGATCCCAGCAATGACGCGGTCCTTTATTTGGGCAAAGACGGCGTGTTCAAATCCACCGATTTCGGCAACTCTTGGAGTGCACTGGGCGGCCCTGGTGCGGGCAACCTCAACAACATCGCAGTGGCGTGGACCAACACCGACCGCATGTACATTTCCAAAGAGGGAAGCTTGTGGACCACAGGAGATGGCGGCAGCAACTGGAACGCCGTGAGTGGGCTTCCCAACGCCTTCATCACCGACATTCAAATCGACCCTGCCAACGCCAACCGGGTCTTCGTCTCCCTGTCGTCCTACTTGGGCGACAAAGTCTTTGTGTCTGCCGACGCCGGCGGGAGCTGGAACGCCATGAGCACGGGGTTGCCCGACGTGCCGGTGCACTGCCTGGCCTACAACATCGGAACCACCGACGAAATCTATGCCGGCACCGACATTGGGGTCTTCGCCTGGAACGGCATCGCGTGGGAAGACTTCAACATCGGCCTGCCCAACGTGGAAGTGTTTGACCTGGAAATTCAGGAGACCCAAAACACGCTGTATGCGGGCACCTATGGGCGCGGGATGTGGAAGGCCGACATCGGTCCCGAAGAAGGCTGCACGGATGCCGAAGCGTGCAACTACAACCCCACCGCCATCATCGACAATGGCAGCTGCACCACGTTGGACTTGTGCGGCGTGTGCGGGGGTGACGACAGCAGTTGCAGTGGGTGCACCAACGACGCTGCCTGCAACTACGACAGCCAAGCCACCATCGACGATGGGACGTGCGTGTTAGAATACCCCCAATCGGTGGTGGTAACCATCAACACCGACAACTATCCCGGAGAAACCACCTGGACGATCACCGATGCCGATGGCCAGCTCATGATGAGCGGCGGACCCTACCCCAACGCTGGAACGGGGTACAGCCAACAGACCAACCTCTGCTCGGGATGCTACACTTTTACCATCAACGACAGCTATGGAGATGGGATTTGCTGCGGGTTTGGAAACGGCAACTTCGAGGTGGCCACAGGAGGAAACACCGTTCTCTCGGGCGGGGAGTTTGCCTTCTCCACCTCCGGAACGTTTTGTTTGGATCCCAACCCCCTGGTCATTCCCGGCTGCACCAATCCTGACGCCGACAACTACGACCCTGACGCCACGACCGACGACGGCAGCTGCACGGTGGCCTGCACGGGCGACTTCAACGGAAACGGCATCATCGAAGTCAGCGATGTCTTGGTCACCTTGAGCGAATTTGGGTGCCTGTCTTTGTGTCTGGCCGACCTCGATGGCGACGGCATCGTGGGCGTTACCGACGTGCTGTTCCTACTCGGGCAGTTCGGAGATCCTTGCCCATAACAGACACCCGCAGACTGGTCGGAGTCAGGACCGACGGGGCGTCCGTCCGGGCAATCAGTTGTTGCGTTGCTCTGGGCAGCGGAAGCGGCCAGTATCAAAACCGCGCCGGGCGAGGTGCTTGGTGGCCCGCCCTTTGACGCGCTCTCGCCAGCGCCGAAACGAACCCGGTTTGAGTTCGCGGCGCATGATTTGACGCACGTCGTTTTCTTTGAGCCCAAACTGCATTTCAATCGCCTCGAAGGGCGTTCGGTCTTCCCATGCCATGCCGATGATGCGGTCGGTGTCTTCCGGGGTCAATTCGGGGGTCATAGCGGTATGACAATCCCCGCAGCAGCAGGTTCTCCGACGCCGCGCAAAAGCATTCAAAAGTCACCTTCACCCATGACGATCGTCATCGACAAAGTGTGAAAGGCGCCCCTCCTTGTGGCCACTGTTTTGCCCATCGAACCGCCTTGCCATGACACAACCCATTCCCTCCGCATCCGATGCTTCGGCCTCCTTGGCCCCCTCAACGGCCCCCAGCACCGCGACCCATGACCGCACCGTGGACATGCGCAGTCCGTATTTCTTCAAGCTGGACCACAAGGCCCCGGCCCTTCCCACCCGTCCCGGCACCGTCATCTTGGACATAGAAGACGGCGTCTGCACCTGCGACAAGGCCCCCCGGCGCAAGGCCATCCAAGCCGTTCTCGCCCAACCCATGCCCGCAGGGGTCCAGGTCCTCGTGCGCTGCCACGGCATGGACGACGCCGGCGGGCTGCTGCTCGACCTCGACGAAGTCGCCCACCCCGCCCTCAGCGGGTTCATATTGCCGATGTCGAGCAGGGTAGACGAAGTCGAAGCCTTTGACGACCTCCTGACCAACAAAGAAGAAGAGCTGGGACTGGCCAAAGGGCACTTCCCCATCCACCTGCTGATCGAGTTGCCCGAGGCCTACCTGGACCTCGCCGATCTGGCCCGCGCCTCCTCGCGGATCGCCTCGGTCATGTTTGGCCGCGAAGACTTCATGACGCGCTTCCCCACCGGTGGCGCCAAAGCCGCCGACTTGGCCGAAGCCCGCATCCCCCTGGTGGCCGCCGCCCTTGGCCTCCCTGCCATCGCCTCGCCATTCTG